>Ga0187850_10002428_pt1 | contig 17291 bp, 17 predicted proteins | sample June2016WEW_4_15_FD_132436 | JGI IMG/M metagenome (GOLD analysis project Ga0187850, IMG submission 132436) | Peatland microbial communities from SPRUCE experiment site at the Marcell Experimental Forest, Minnesota, USA - June2016WEW_4_150 | ecosystem: Environmental > Terrestrial > Soil >... | reverse complement strand
GGTTCCGGAACCCTTTGCGCAATGCAGTTGCCCCCGCGGTCGGGGACAACGATCTGACTCCAGGGTAAGGGGTGAGGGGGGCGGCGGGGAGGGTCGCCAGGGTGGAAGTGATTGAGGGGAGGGGGAAAAAAGAGTTGGGGAAGCTTGTGAATGAACTCTTGATACTGGCCCGTTCAAGATCGGCCGCTTGTGCTATACTTCCGCCCGGGAAGGCCAAAGAGGAAACCATTGGTTCATCCCTGGCCGACTTTCAGGAGGATTGCAGTGAACCGAGTTTCTGTTGGGCTGCTCTGCGCGCTCACAATCGTCTCTCTTGCATTTGGCCAGAGCGACAGGCCCGGGTCGCGGGACTACCCGGGGATTACCCGTATGCCAGGGTATTACATCGACGAATACAAGGACGCCCAATTCGATTCTGCCGCGTTCAAGGTCACCACGAATGGCAAGAGTACCGACCAGCAGATCGAAGGGCATCTGATCAACATCAGCTACCGCATCAAGGAGAAGACGCCCGCAACGAGCATGCTCCAGGTGATCCGCAATTATCAGAATGCCGCTCGTTCCGCTGGCGGCCAAGTGCTGGACGATTCGAAGGGCGGCAATTGGTACAACACCACACTGCGTCTCGCCAAAACTGGCAAGGAGGTTTGGATCCTGGTTGAGGCGCGGGACGACGCCCACTGGCTTACGATCGTGGAGCGGCAAGCGATGAAGCAGGACGTGGTGATGGATGCCGCGGGCATGGCCAACGGACTCAACACGAATGGCAGCATCTCCCTTTACGGCATTTACTTCGATACTGCCAAGTCGGAGCTGAAACCGGAGTCCGAGCCGACCCTGTCCGAAATCGCCAAGCTGCTCAAGGAGAACGCCGCGCTGAAAGTTGCCGTCGTAGGGCATACCGACATGGTGGGCGACCCGGCAGCCAACCTGAAACTGTCGCAAGCTCGGGCCCAGTCGGTAATCAACGCCCTGGTCGCCAAGTACGGGATTATCGGCTCACGATTGACTCCGTTCGGCAACGGCCCCTACGCGCCGGTCGCATCGAACAAGACGGAAGAGGGCCGCGCAAAGAACCGCCGCGTCGAACTCGTCGGGTTCGCAACTCGGTGAGCACCAGGACGGTGCGCGGCCTGCAGCAACTTCTCCCGCAGATTGCGTTGGGGCGTGAGATCGACGTTACCAACTATGAGCGAGCGGAGTCATGCAGGCTTGCCGAAAGCTCACCAAGGTTGCATCGGCTGGCGCGGCCCGCCCGCTCGTCGTTGGCCCCCGGCGCGCCCAGCCGAAGCAACCTTTTGCACGAACGCTCGAGAAGAACGATTATCTGGCGTTTCGGCTATGATTACCCTGAAGGGTAGTGAATGTAAAGGCGATGAGCCGGCCTGGCTCGGCTCCCCCTCCGCCTAGCAGCCTGCTATTCTCATAAAGCCCGTCTAGTCCGGCGTCATGGACTGGATGAGACTGAAAGGAGAACATGCAGAGACCGCGTTTCGTGCGCTACCTGTATAACCGTTGGGTGTTCCTGTCAATCGGCCTTGCGGGGCTTGGGAACGTCATTCTGCTGCTGTATCGGTTTTTCGTGCTTGGATTCCTGAGTCATGCACTTGAGCACATAGCGGCCGGTGTGTTCAGTCTTATTACCTGCACGCTCGCCTTCGGCCTTTTCATGGATCTCAGCTTGAAGAATCCGGACAGACACAAAGAGTAGATGGCGACTCTATTGGTAGTCGACGACGAAGCACCGATTCTGAAGGTCATCACATATATGCTCCGTTCCGAGCACTCCGTCATCACCGCCGAAAGCGGAATCGAGGCTCTCGCAATTTTCGAGTCCTACCCCGACCAGATCGATCTCATAGTGACGGACGTAACGATGCCAGGCATGTCCGGTTTGGAGTTAGTGGCGCGGTTGGAGGCACTCCACAGTCGCCGGTTTCCGGTGCTCTTCATCACCGGTGCATCCGAGTATCCTATTGATGCGGACCGGGCGGTGCTGCGCAAACCCTTCTCGCCCACTGCCCTGAAGGACATGGTTCGACAGTTGCTCCAGGCGTGCAGAGGCTGCCGCGAACATCAGTAAGCTACTGGAGGCGAGGGCACCCGAGGCACGGCGCCGCACGGATTCGGCTTGAATGCCCGATGGGCAATTGCCCCGCCAAATTCGGGATGGCTTCCTTCCTACGACTCGATCCGAAGCGCTCCGGCCCGCTCCTTGTCCTGCTCCTCGACGGTTATCCGCAGGGCCGCTTCCGATAGAGATCTCCCGTCAGTCGCCCGGAGCCGGACGGGTAGACCTCCCAGAGGCGGACTTGTCGTCCTTCGGCAGGATTCCGCGATCACGCGATCGCGGCCCCGTTGGAGCCAGTGAAGCACAGGCTGAAGGCCTGTGCCACGGTGTTGGGGTACAGTGAAGGCATGCAGAGCGTGATTCGGGCGGCGCGTGGCGGCGTGCTGCGGGCCCGGGGGTGGCAGCAGGAAGCGGCTCTGCGGATGCTCATGAACAACCTCGATCCGGAGGTGGCGGAGCGTCCGCAGGAGCTGGTGGTGTACGGCGGGACGGGGAAGGCGGCGCGCGACTGGCCGTCGTTCCACGCCATCGTGCGGGAACTCGAGCGGCTGGAGAACGACCAGACGCTCCTGGTTGCCTCCGGCAAACCCGTCGGCGTGTTCCGCACGCATGAGGACGCGCCGCGCGTGCTCATTGCCAACTCCAATCTGGTCGGGCACTGGTCGAACTGGGAGCAGTTCCGGGCGCTCGAGAAACTCGGATTGATCATGTACGGCCAGATGACGGCCGGGAGCTGGATCTACATCGGCACACAGGGCATCCTGCAAGGCACCTACGAGACCTTCGGGGCCGCGGCCCGAAAACATTTCGGCGGCTCGCTGGCGGGGAAGCTGGTGGCGACCGGCGGGATGGGCGGCATGGGCGGGGCGCAACCGCTAGCCGCCACCATGAATGGAGCGGCGTTGCTGTGCATTGAGGTGGACCCGGAGCGCATCAAGCGGCGACTGAAGACCGGCTATTGCGACATCATGGTGAGCAGCCTGGAGGAGGCCGTGCGCATCCTGCGCAACGCGGTTCACGAGAAGGCCGCGGTCTCGGTGGGACTGGTGGGCAACTGCGCCGAGGTGCTCCCGGAGATGGCGCGGCGCGGGATCGTTCCCGACCTGCTCACCGACCAGACCAGCGCGCACGACCCGCTAAACGGCTACATTCCCGCCGGCCTGTCAGTGGAACAGGCGACCGAGTTGCGGGCGGCGAATCCCTCCGAGTACCTCGACCGGGCGCTCGATTCCATTGCGGTGCACGTCCGGGCGATGCTGGAGATGAAGCGGCTCGGCGCGGTGGTGTTCGACTACGGCAACAACATCCGGCGGATGGCCGCCGACCGCGGCGTCGCGGACGCTTTCGAGATTCCGGGATTCGTACCCGAGTACATCCGGCCGATGTTCTGCGAGGGCCGCGGGCCGTTCCGCTGGGTGGCTCTTTCGGGCGAGCCATCCGATATCGCCGCCACGGATGCGCTGGTCACGCGGCTGTTCCCCACCAACGAGCTGCTGACCCGCTGGATCGCGCTGGCGCGCAGGCACGTGCGATTCCAGGGGCTCCCAGCCCGCATCTGCTGGCTGGGTTACGGCGAGCGGGCGCGATTCGCGCTGGAGATGAACCGGCTAGTGGCCTCCGGGGAACTGAAGGCGCCCATTGTGATCGGCCGCGATCACCTGGACTGCGGCTCGGTGGCCTCGCCCTATCGCGAGACCGAGAGCATGCGCGACGGAAGCGATGCCATCGCCGACTGGCCCATTCTCAACGCCCTGCTGAATACCGCCGCCGGAGCGAGCTGGGTATCGGTACATAATGGCGGAGGCGTCGGGATCGGCTATTCGCTGCATGCCGGGCAGGTGACGGTGGCCGACGGAGGGGAGCGTTCGGCGCGCTCGATCGAGCGGGTGATGACCTGCGACCCGGGCCTGGGTGTGCTGCGGCACGTCGATGCAGGGTACGACGAGGCCATCCGTTTTGCGGACCGGGCGGGCCTCGAAGCCCCCATGAGGGAATAGATGCGCAGAACTCCAGATGGCTCGACAATCCTGGTGCGGGGCGCGCGCCAATTGCTGACCGTGCGGGGGCGTGGCGGACCGCGCCGCGGCGCCGCGCTGCGCGAGCTGGGGGTGATCCAGGACGGCGCGGTACTGATCCAGGACGGGATCATTGTTTCACTGGGCCCCAGCCGGCGGGTCGAGAACTTGTCGATAGCGCGCCATGCGGACGAGATCGATGCCACGGGCCGCGTGGTCGCGCCAGGATTCGTGGACAGTCACACCCACCTGGTATGCGGCCCCCCACGCCTCCTGGATTACGAGATGCGCCTGGCCGGACGCAGCTACCACGAGATCGCGGAGGCCGGCGGGGGCATCCTGGCGAGCGTGCATGCGGTGCGGGAAACGCCCATCCGCAGGCTGACGCTCCAGGCGCAGAAGACCCTGAACTGCTGCATCCTGCACGGCACCACCACGCTGGAAGCGAAATCGGGCTACGGCCTGGACGAGACCGGCGAGCGGAAAGCGCTGCGCGCGGTCCAGGCTCTCAACGGTAAGCCGCTCGACTTGATCCCAACCTATCTTGGCGCGCATGCGGTGCCGCCGGAATACGCGGGCAGAGCCGACGAGTACATCCACTGGATGTGCTCCTACATGATGCCCAAGATCCGGCGGCGCAGGCTGGCCCGGTTCGCCGATGTGCATTACGAACGCGGCGCGTTCAGCCTGGAACAGGCCCGCCGGTATCTGACGGCCGCGCGGGACCTCGGCTTCCTGCTGAAGATCCACGCGCAGCAGTTCTCGCATTCCGGGGCGGTTCGGCTGGGGGTCGAGATGGGAGCGGTTAGCGCGGACCACCTGGACTACAGCGACGAGGAGGACGCGCGGCTGCTTGCCACCTCCGATACCATCGCCACACTGCTGCCGGGCGCGGTGTTTCACCTCGGCCTGGACCGCTATCCGCCCGCGCGCGCTCTGATCGAGGCCGGGGCGGCGGTGGCCCTGGCGTCGGACTACAATCCCGGCACCTGCCCGAGCTGTAACATGCAGATCATTCTGTCGCTCGCCTGTTCGCAGATGCGGATGACGCCGGCCGAGGCTTTTTCGGCCGCCACCATCAACGGCGCGCACGCACTGCGGTGCGCGGACTACGTGGGCTCGATCGAGACGGGCAAGCAGGCCGACCTGGTGATGTTCGACGTGCCCGACTACCGGGAAATCCCGTACCATTTCGGAGTGAACCTGGTGGCCATGACCATGAAGGGCGGCAATATCCTCTACCGGAAGGAAGACATGACATGGGACGAAGACTGATCGAGTGCGTTCCGAACTTTTCCGAGGGGCGCGACGCCGAAAAGGTGGCGGCGCTGGTGGAGGCGGCGCGCTCGGTGGCCGGCGTGGTTCTGCTGGACCAGGAGATGGATGCCGACCACAATCGCTCGGTGCTGACCTTGGCCGGGCCGCCCGAGGCGGTGAGCGAGGCGGCCATCCGCGCGGTCGGCAAGGCCGTCGAGTTGATCGACCTCAACCGGCACACGGGCGTGCATCCGCGCATCGGCGCCGCCGACGTCGTCCCGTTCGTTCCGATTGAAGGCGTCAGCATCGAGGAGTGCATCCGGATGGCCGAGCGCGTGGGCGAGGAGATCTGGCGACGGTTCCAGGTTCCGGTCTATTTCTACGAGGCGGCCGCGCGCCGGCCCGACCGGGTGAACCTGGAGGACCTCCGCCGCGGGCAATTCGAGGGGCTGCGCGAGGAGGTGGCGGCCAACCCGGACCGCGTGCCCGACGTTGGCGAGGCGCGCCTGCACCCGACCGCGGGCGCCACCGTCGTGGGGGTCCGGAAGTTCCTGATCGCCTATAACATCAACCTCGGGACTTCGGACGTGGAGATCGCCAGGCGGATTGCCAAGGCCATCCGCTTTTCCTCCGGCGGCTTTCGCTACGTGAAAGCCATGGGGGTGCCGCTGAGCTCGCGCAACCTGGCGCAAGTCTCCATGAACCTCACCGATTTCGAGCAGACTCCGGTGCATCGCGTCTTCGAGGCGGTGCGCATGGAAGCCGAGCGGTACGGAGTTCCCGTGGTGGGCAGCGAGATCGTCGGGCTCATCCCCAAGAAGGCGCTGGAAACGGCCGCGGAGTTCTTCCTGCGGTGCGAGAACTTCCGCACAGACCTGGTGCTCGAGAACCGGCTCGCCGATGCCGCCGCGGCCGGAGGGCTGGACGAGTTCCTGGAAGCCCTGGCCGATCCCCGGCCGACGCCCGGCGGCGGCAGCGCGGCGGCCGCGGCGGGCGCGATGGCAGCGGCGCTGGGCGCGATGGTCGCAACGCTTTGCGATCGCCGCGACTACGATTACGAGGGCGACCGCCGGTATCTGGCGGCCGCGGTCGAGCTGGACGCGGCCGCCTTCCAGGCGGTGATGGCCGCCTACAAGATTCCCAAGGCGGAGCGCGCGCCCTTCGTCGAAGATGCGCTGCATGGCGCCGCGACCGTTCCGCTGGAGGTGGCCGAGCGGTCGTTCCAGCTCCGGGCGCGGCTGGAGACGTTGCAGCGCGAGGCGCCGGCGAAATTCGCCTCCGACGTCGAGACCGCGCGCGTGCTGGCCAGGGCGGCGGTCGAGGGCGCGCTAGCGAACGTCCGCATCAACCTCTCGGCCATTAAGGACGAAGCCTTCCGGCTGGCCCTGGAGGAGCGCGTGCGGGCATTAGCCCGCCCTGCTCGCACATGAATTACCGGTTGCGCCCGGGACCGCTCCCTCGCGGTCGCGGCTCGGTTACGGCTCCAGGCGGCGGATTACAATAAGGGCAGTGCTGGTTACGATCTCGCCCCGTACACCCCGTCCGCAATGGTTGCGCGCGCCCGCGCGCGGCGGAGATAACTACCAGGAGCTGAGGTCGCTAGTGGCGCGGCTGCGGCTGCACACGGTCTGCGAGAGCGCCGCTTGCCCGAACGTGGGCGAGTGCTGGAACCATCGCACTGCCACGTTCATGATCCTCGGCAACGTGTGTACGCGGCGCTGCGGATTCTGCGCGGTCGGGAAGGGCGCGCCGCTCGAGGCCGATTACGACGAACCCCGGCGCGTGGCGGAGGCGGCCGCGGCGCTCGGCTTGCGCTACGCCGTGGTGACCAGCGTGAACCGCGACGACCGCAAGGACGGCGGCGCGGAACTGTTCGCGCTCACCATCCGCGCCATTCGCGAGCGCCTGCCCAAGTGCCGCGTCGAGGTGCTCATCCCCGATTTCCAGGGCTCGCACGCGGCCATGGACATCGTGCTTGCGGCCACCCCGGACGTGCTCAATCACAACATGGAAACGGCGCCGCGCCTCTACCGCCAGGTGCGCCTGGGCGCGCGCTACGAGCGCTCGCTCGACATCCTGGCGTATTCCAAGACCGCGAGGCCGGCGATCCCCACCAAGTCCGGGTTGATGCTGGGGCTGGGCGAAACGCCCGAGGAGGCGCTCGGCGTGATGCGCGACCTCCGCGCGCACCAGGTCGACATCCTCACGCTGGGCCAATATTTGCGGCCTTCCCTCAAGCACCTGCCGGTGATCCGCTACGTCCCGCCGGAGGAGTTCGCCGAACTCCGCCGCCAAGGCTGTGAAATGGGCTTCCGGCACGTCGAGGCCGGCCCCCTGGTGCGCAGCTCCTACCACGCCGCCGAGGCGGCCGGCCGGTAACCGCAATGCTGTTCACTTGCCGCAAAGGCTGCCACTGGCACGGATTTGTAGGGCGGTCCCCCTGGACCGCGCCGGACCCTTTGGTCCGGCCTCTGCCCGCAGCCCGGGAGGGCCGACGAGGACGTCGGCCCGCGGACCAGAGGTCCGCCCCACGAAGACAAAGTCGGGTCTTGGCAGGTTGTCCACCCGCCTCCTCGCCGAGGGCCGCGGGATAACATCGGGCTTGCAATCTTCCATATTTCTGATATAGTGGAAATATGGAAACAGAGCAGGCCAAGGTGGTCCGCTACGCCGACATGTTCGCCGCCATCGGGGCCGAACCCAGGCTGCGCATCCTGCGGCTGCTGCTTTCGGCGCATCCGAAGGGCCTGATCGTCGGCGACATCCAGGCCGGGCTGGGGATCCCCAATTCGACCCTCTCGCACCATCTGGAGAAGATGAAGAACGAGGACCTGGTGGTGGTGCGGCGGGACCGGCAGTTCCTGTGGTACTCCGCCAACGTCGAGACCCTCGGGGAATTGCTGGCCTTCCTGTACTCGGAGTGCTGTTCGCGGAACCGGGCGGTCCAGCCGGGGAGCGTTATCATCCCGTTGAAATCGCAATCAAGAAAGGGAAAGTCATGAGCCAGGATATTAAAGAAGTCGTGAGACAGAAATATGGGGAAGCGGCGCTGCGGGTGGTGAGCGCCGGCGGCGGTTCCTGCTGCGGGAGCGCCGCACAGGTCGCGTGCGACCCCATCACCAGCGATCTTTACGGAAGCCGCGAGGTGGCGCAGGTTCCCGAGTTGGCGGTGCGGGCCTCGCTGGGCTGCGGCAACCCCACCGCGCTGGCCGAGCTGAAGCCGGGCGAGACGGTCCTCGATCTCGGGTCGGGCGGCGGCATCGACGTGCTGCTCTCGGCGCGGCGGGTCGGCTCCACCGGCAAGGCCTATGGTCTGGATATGACCGACGAGATGCTGGCGCTGGCGCGCGAGAACCAGCGCAAGGCCGGCGTCGAGAACGTCGAGTTTCTGAAAGGCGAGATCGAGAACATCCCGCTGCCCGACAACTCGGTCGACGTCATCGTCTCCAACTGCGTCATCAATCTCTCGGCGGACAAGGACCGGGTGCTGAGGGAGGCCTTCCGCGTGCTGCGTCCCGGAGGCCGGTTCGCGGTGTCCGACATTGCGACGCGCGGTGAGATCCCGGCCGAAATCCGCCGCAGCATTTCGCTGTGGGTCGGGTGCATGGCCGGCGCGCTCGAGGAATCGGAATACAAGAGCAAGCTGGCCGCGGCGGGCTTCGTCGAGATCGAGGTCGAGCCGACCCGCATCTACCGCGCCGAGGACGCCCGGGAGTTCCTGGCGGCCGAGGGCATCGACGCCGCCGCGATCGCGCCGCAGGTGGACGGGAAGTTCATCAGCGCCTTCATCCGCGCGCGCAAACCGGTCTGAGCCGGCCCGGCCCATCCGCCCCCGAAAAAACCCGAAAAGAACCCTTGACATGCGCGCTATTGTGTTTTACCATATACATAGCAATGCAAGGTAACGTGCAATGACCGAACACCCGGAGAAGTGGGAGGCGCAGGTTCGCAAAGGCTGCCTGGAACTGGCCATTCTCGCGGCGCTGTGGCGGGGACGGCTCTACGGCCTGGAAATCCTCCGCCTGCTCGAGGACGGATCGAACCTCATCGTCGCGGAGGGCACGGTCTACCCCTTGCTCAGCCGGCTGAAGGCGGAGGGCCTGATCGAGTCCGAATGGGTCGAGTCCGAGGGTGGACATCCACGCAAGTATTACTGGCTGACTAAGGCGGGCCGGCAGCGAGGCATGGCGATGGCTGGTTTCTGGGCCGAGTTCGCAGCCAGCCTGGGCACGCTGATTCAGCCGCTGCTAGGCGGAAAGAGCCAGCACGGGAAGGCACTATGACTGCGAGTAACGACAGCACGCAATTGATGGAATACTATCTCGGCCGGCTGCGCCGTTCGATGGAGGGATTTCCCGCCGCCGAAAGAGAGGAAATCGTCGCGGAGATACGAAGCCACATCACCGAGCGGTCGCTCGTGGATGGAGTGGTCGATCCGCGCCGGGTTCGCGAGACCCTCGAGGCGTTGGGGCGGCCCGAGGAGATCGCCTCTCAATACCGAACCGACGCTCTGCTGACACGCGCGGCGGGAAGCCATTCGCCGTGGGTGCTGCTTCGCGCGACACTCCGCTGGGCGATGCTGGGGGCCAAGGGTTTTGGGATCTTCATGATCGCAGTGACCGGCTATACGATGGCGGCGGCATTCTTCGTCTGCGCGATCCTGAAGCCGTTCTTTCCGGATAACATCGGTCTGTGGGTAGGGCCATCGACCGGGTTTTCCATGGGCTTTCGCACGGCGCACGACGGGCCGGCGTCGGAACTCCTGGGCCACTGGCTGCCGCTGGTGGCTATGGTGCTGGGACTCCTGGCAATCATGGGGACGACGCACGCCCTCCGGGCGCTGATCCGGCGCTCCGGCCGAGCGCAACCGCGTTGGAGGGCCGAGTAGCTGCTACAATTCCCTGGTGCGGCAACGCATCGCCATCATCGAGGACGAAGCGGACATCGTGGAGATGGTCCGCTACAATCTTCGCAAGGCGGGATTTGAAGTCGAGAGCTTCGCTCGGGGCCGGGAGGGGCTCGAGCACCTGCGGCGCAACCCGCCCGATCTGCTGCTGCTGGACATTATGCTGCCCGACGAGGACGGGTTCTCGATCTGCCGCCAATTGCGCGCCGACGAGCGGTTGAAGGAGCTGCCGGTGGTCTTCCTCACCGCGCGCGGCGAAGAAATCGACCGCATCGTGGGCCTGGAGATCGGTGCCGACGACTACGTGGTGAAGCCCTTCAGCCCGCGCGAGCTGGTGGCGCGGGTGAAGGCCATCCTGCGGCGGCAGGCGCGCCCCGCGGAAAAGAGCGAGCTGGTCGAGATCCGCGGGCTCCGCCTGGATGCCCGCACGCAGGACGTCACGGTGCGCGGCAACCCGGTCCAGTTGAGCGCGCTGGAGTTCAAGCTGCTCTACTTCCTGGCCTCGCACCCGCGGCAGATCTTCACGCGGGAGCGGCTGCTGGACGAGGTCTGGGGCCGCGATTGCTCGGTCACCCTGCGCACGGTGGACGTTCACATCCGGCGCCTGCGCGAGAAAATCGAGGCCCATCCGGAGGAACCCGAGTATATTGGAACTGTGCGCGGGGCCGGTTACCGGATGCTGGCGGAAGCGCCGCAGGAAGTCTGACTAGTGCCTTTGAACAGCCCCATTTTTCGCAAGCTGCTGCTGAGCGCGTTTGCGCTGATCGCAATCACGCTGGGGGTGCTGGATTTCTACCTGACGCGGTACACGGCGGCGCGCCAGCGCGACACCGTCGAGCGGCAGCTCGAGACCCAGGGGCGCATCCTGGCGGGTGAACTGGCGAGCGTCGACGCGGCAGGGCTGGAACCGTGGGCCCGCGGAGCGGAGGCGCGAGCCCGCGCGCGCGTAACCGTGATCGACCCGCACGGCGCGGTGCTGGCCGATTCACAGCGCGATCCGGAATCGATGGAGAACCACGGCGCGCGGCCGGAAGTGCGGCAAGCACGGCAGGGGCGCACCGGCGCCGCTACGCGCCACAGCGCCACGCTGGACCTGGATCTGAGCTACGTGGCGCTGCCTGTGGCCTACCGCGAGCAGCCGGGTTACGTGCTGCGGCTGGCCGTGCCGCTGCGCGAGCTCGATACAGCCATCGCCGCGGTGCGGCAGCGTATTCTGGGAGCCTCCGTGGTGGCCGCGCTGCTGGCGCTCGCCATGGCCTACTGGTTCTCCCGCTCGTTCACCCGGCGGGTCCGCCGCCTGGAATCGTTTGCGCAAAGCCTGCTGGGCGCGCGCGTTCCGGAGAGCCTGGCCCCGGACGGAGCCGACGAACTCGGCGCGCTGGCGGGCTCGCTCAGCCGCACCGCCGCGCAGCTCCGCGACCTGTTCGAGCAGCTCAGCCTGGAATCGGACCGCCGCGAAGCCATTCTCTCGAGCATGGTGGAAGGCGTTCTGGCCGTCGATCCCGAACTGCGGGTGACCTTCTGCAACGAAGCCTTCGCGCGGGCCGTGGGCGCCCGCACGCCCGTTCCCGCCCGCCTGCCGGTGCTCGAGTTGGTGCGCGACCCGGCGTTTCTGGACATGCTGAGCCGAGTGCTGGTCACCCACCAGACCTTCAAGCTTCGCCTTCAACTCGCCGCCGCCGACGGCCGCTGCTTCGAGGTCCAGGCGGCGCCACTGGCGGCTGAGGCACGCCGCGGAGCGATCGCCATTCTCCACGACATCACGGACCTGGAGCGCCTGGAGCGCGTGCGCAAGGACTTCGTCGCGAACGTGTCGCACGAGCTGCGGACGCCGCTGACCGCCATCCGCGGGTTCGCGGAGACGCTGCTCGACGGCGCGCTCGAGGATCAAGAGAATAATCGCAAGTTCCTGGAGATCATCCGCGTCCACGCCATCCGGCTGAACAACATCTCCTCGGACCTGCTGGTGCTTTCGGAGCTCGAATCCGGCCAGCCACCCGCTGCGCCGGAGCCCGTCCCGGTCCGGGCGGCGCTGGAGGCGGCGATGCGGACGGTCGAATCGGAAGCGCGAATCCGCGGCGTCACGCTCGAGGCCGGAGCGCTGGGCGACGCGGAGGTGCTGGGCGACCGCATCCGCCTGGAACAGGCCTTCGTCAACCTGCTGGACAATGCCGTGAAGTTCAACCGCCCGGGCGGAGAGGTGCGCATCGAGACCACCCGCAGCGCGGACGGCAAGGTCGGCATCGCCATCTCCGACACCGGCATCGGCATCCCGTCGGACGATCTGCCGCGCATCTTCGAGCGCTTCTATCGGGTGGATAAGGCCCGATCGCGCGAGGTGGGCGGCACGGGGCTGGGCCTGGCGATCGTCAAGCACGTCGTCGAGCGGATGAATGGCACGGTGACGGTTGAGAGCGCGCTGGGAAAAGGCTCGAGGTTCGTGGTCACGCTGCCCGCATGTTAGTCCGCGGAGCGGACTGCTTTTCGCGCGGCCAGGACGATGCGGGCGCAGGCTTCGGCGTCCGCCTGGGCGTGGTGATGGTGGTCCAGCTTCAGTTGGAGCGCCCGGCACACGTCGGGGAGCTTGGTGGGGTAAATTCCAAAGACCTCGCGCGCCAGTCGCATCGAGCACTGGAACGGCAGCTCGGGAGCGCTCAGTCCGGCCTGCCGGCAGCAGGCTCCCAAGACTCCGCGATCGAAGCCGGCGTTGTGGGCGGCCAGGAACTCGATGCCGCGCAGCAGCCGCTCGAAATCCGGCCACAGTTGGCCGAATGCCGGCTCGGAGCGGACCATCTCCCAGGTGATGCCGTGCAGGTAGGAGAACACGAACTCCTTCCGCGGAGGGCGGATCAGCCGGTATTCGCGCTCGACGATCCGCTCGTTCTCGACGCGCACTATGCCGATGGCGCAAGCGCTGTCGCGGCCGTAGTCGGCGGTCTCGAAGTCGATGGCGGCGAAGGTGCTGCTCCGAACCCGCGGCTTGGCACTCACAGAACTCACCTACAGAAGCAATCATAGCGAGAATTCACGCCGTGTTAACGCTTTTGTAATCCAAGCATAACTATCGACCGATAGAGTGGTCTTGACCATGAGAACCCTCACCATCGCATTGTCCTTATGCCTACTTGGGAGTGCGCCGCTGGCCGCGCAGGACGATCTCCCGGCATTGCGCGAACGGCTGGCCGCGCAACAGAAACAGATCGAGGAATTGAAAACCGCGCTGGCGGATCAGCAGAAGCTGCTCGAAGCGCTCGCGCAAAAGACCGCTGCCGCTCCGGCCGCCGCACAGCCCCCGAGTCCGGGCGAGGCGCCCGGAAAGGCTGCGACGTCCGCTCCCGCTGCGGCCTCGCCGCTGCAGTTTTCGCTGGGATCGGCCTACTTCACCCCGGTCGGGTTCATGGATTTCACCGCAGTGCTTCGCGACACCGATCCAGGCAGCAACATCGGGACGAACTTCGGCAGTTTCCCCTATCGTACGGCGGCCGCGGCCAACGCCAACCTGAGCGAGTTTCGCTTCAGCCCGCAGAATTCCCGTTTGGGAATGCGTGTCGATGCGATGGTGAAGGGCGCGAAGGTTCTGGGCTACTGGGAGTCCGACTTCCTCGGTGGAGTCAACAATCCTCCGGTGGGCAATCTGGCAGTGAGCACCAACAGCTATCCTTTCCGCCTGCGCCTGTACTGGGTCGACGTCCGCAAGAACAAGTGGGAGATCCTCGGGGGCCAGACCTGGAGCCTGATCACCCCGGGCCGAAAGGGCATCTCCCCCCTGCCGGGCGATCTGTTCTACTCGCAGGTCATCGACGTGAACTACATCGTCGGCTTCCCGTGGGGCCGTATCCCCGAGTTCCGCTTCGTGTACCACCCCAGCAGCAAAGTGACGGCAGCCTTCGCCCTCGACAACCCCGAGCAGTACATCGGAGGGTCGGGCGGCGCGGGCGTGTCGGTGCTGCCGACGGCATTCGCGACGTCTTACGCCAGCCAACTGAACAACGGCACGACCACGCTGAACGTGCCCAACATGCATCCGGACCTGATTGCCAAGGTCGCTTTCGATCCCTCGGCCAAACTCCATTTCGAAGTCGCGGGCGTTGCGCGGACATTCAGGGTCTACAACCCGGCTACCGCTCAGCACTTCACCACGACCGGAGGCGGCGGGTCGGCCAACTTGAATTTCGAACTGGCCAAGGGGCTCCGGGTCATCACCAACAATTACCTGAGCGACGGCGGTGGACGTTACGTGTTTGGCCAGGGCCCCGACGTGGTGGTGAAAGGCGACGGGAGCCTGGGCCTGGTACACACCGACGCCACCTCGGACGGCCTCGAGTTCGCTCACAAGAACACGTTGCTCTACGGATACTACGGTCTGGCATGGATTGGCCGGTACACCGTCATCGACCCAGCCAACAACAAGCCGGTGGGCTATGGCTATACCAGCAGCTCGAACTCGCAGAACCGGCGCGTCGAGGAATTCACGATCGGATTCAACCAAACCATTTGGAAGGACGCCAAGTACGGAGCTCTGAACATCATGGGACAGTACGCGTTATTCACGCGCGTCCCCTGGTATGTCGCCTCGGGCACGCCGAGCAAAACCCATATGAACGAAGTTTGGATGAACCTGCGGTATACGCTGCCGGGCTCGGCTCCTACGTTGAAGTAGGTCGAGGCACTTACAGATTGGAACAGCCTGATTCCCTCGCGTGCCGGTATTCCCCCTGGCAATCGGGAGCCGGCACGCCTGCTTTGAAACGCTGGCAGCGTCCGCTGCATCCCGCGACCCGTTCGCCCGGGTCCGTCGCGGCCGGCTCGCCTACCGGCGCGCGCACGCCCGCGGTCCGCGCGAGCTTGCGCTGCGCGATTTCGCGAGATCCGTTCACCGACTCTTTACGCCGGCTTAATCGTACTGTAACAAACGAAACGGAAAATTGAGGAGGATACACCCCATGAGACTCGCACTGTGTCTGTTCGCACTGCTCGTTCCCGTGTCCGCCCAAACCCTGATCAACGGGGCGGGCGCTACATTTCCCTACCCCATCTACTCGAAGTGGTTTGACGAATACCGCAAACTGCATCCCGGCGTGGAGATCAACTACCAGTCGATCGGCTCGGGCGGTGGCATTCGGCAGCTCGAGAGCGGCACGGTGGATTTCGGCGCTACGGACCAGCCCATGAACGAGGAGCAGCTTGCCAAGTCGAAGAACAAGCCGTTGCACTTCCCGACGGTGCTGGGCGCGGTGGTGGCCACCTACAACCTCCCCGGCTTGAACCGCGAACTCAACTTCACGCCCGAGGCGCTGGCGGGGATCTTCCTCGGCAAGGTCAAAAAGTGGAACGATCCGGCGCTGGCGCGCGCCAACCCCGGCGTGCCGCTGCCCTCGAACGACATCATGCTCGTACATCGCTCCGACGGCAGCGGGACCAGCTTCATCTGGACCGACTACCTCTCCAAGACCAGCCCCGAGTGGAAGAGCCAGGTGGGATCGGGGACTTCCGTAAACTGGCCGGCGGGGCTGGGCGCGAAGGGCAACGAGGGCGTGGCCGGAATGGTCAAGCAGACCCCGTACTCGTTGGGCTACGTCGAGCTGATCTACGCGCTTCAGAACAGCATGCCGTACGGACGGGTGCGCAACGCGGCGGGCAAGTTCGTGAAACCCGATCTGGCCTCGGTGACCGCGGCTGCGGCGGGCGCCGCCGCCAACATGCCGGACGACTTCCGCGTCTCGATCACCAACGCGCCGGGCAAGGACGCCTATCCCATTTCGAGTTTCACCTGGCTGTTGATCCCGAGCCAGATCCAGGATCCCGCGAAGAAGAAGATCCTGGTCGACTTCCTGCGCTGGATGCTGGGCGCTGGACAAACGATGGCCGAGCCGCTCTCCTATGCGCCGCTGCCGCAGCTTGTGGTGGCCAAGGAGTTGAAGGCAATCGCGGCAGTTCAGTAGCATGAGCAGCCCCGCGATGGCAGCCGAACCGGTACGCGGGGCCACTGGCGCCCGCGGCTTCCTCGGCCGCCTCCGCGCCGGCGACCAGGCTGCCACGCTGATTACGGCCACCTTCGCCGCAAGCGTTCTGCTGTTGACCGCGCTGCTGGTCTACGAGCTGTTCCGCGGCTCGGCTCTCACGCGCGACAAGTTCGGCTGGACCTTCCTGTTCACGAAGATCTGGGACCCGGTAGCCGGGGAGTTCGGCGCGCTGCCGTTCATCTACGGCACCGTGGCGACCTCGGCTCTGGCGCTGGCGATGGCCGTCCCGCTGGGTTTGGGAGCGGCAGTCTTTCTCTCCGAGATGGCGCCGCCGCGTATTTCCGACGCGCTCACCTTCGTCATCGAGTTGCTGGCGGCGGTACCCAGCGTGATTTACGGATTGCTGGGCGTCTTCATACTCGTGCCGCTGATGCGGCGACTGGGAGCGCCCTACGGCGTGGGCGTGTTTACCGCGGCGGTAGTGCTCGCGGTGATGATCCTGCCGTTCATCGTCTCGATCTCCCGCGAAGCGCTGCTGGCGGTTCCGCGTGAGCAGCGCGAAGCGGCCCTGGCGCTGGGCGCGACGCACTGGGAGTCCACCTGGCAGGTGGTGGTCCCTCACGCGCGGCTGGGCATCATCGGGTCGGTGTTTCTGGCGCTGGCCCGGGCGCTGGGGGAGACCATGGCAGTCACCATGGTGATCGGCAACGACCCCAGGATCCACGCCTCCCTGCTGGCCCCGGGTTACTCCATCGCCGCCGTGATCGCCAACGAATTCACCGAGGCCACTGGCGACCTGCACCTCAGCGCGCTCATCGAGCTGGGGCTGGTTCTGTTCTTCCTCACCATGCTGCTCAACGGCATCGCGCGGCTCCTGATCCTCAGCACCACGCGGCGGGGGACGGCCCAATGAGGCGGCGCAAATTCGTCAACGCCCTGATGTTCAGCGTCACGGGGCTGTGCGCGCTGCTCACCGTCTCGGTGCTGTTTTTCATTCTCGGATACCTGCTGTGGTACGGCGGCCGCTCGCTGAGCTGGAGTTTCCTGACGCAGCTCCCCAAGCCTCCCGGCGAGGCGGG
>Ga0187850_10002416_pt1 | contig 17341 bp, 13 predicted proteins | sample June2016WEW_4_15_FD_132436 | JGI IMG/M metagenome (GOLD analysis project Ga0187850, IMG submission 132436) | Peatland microbial communities from SPRUCE experiment site at the Marcell Experimental Forest, Minnesota, USA - June2016WEW_4_150 | ecosystem: Environmental > Terrestrial > Soil >... | reverse complement strand
GGCGTCATGGTCACGTCCCCCTGGCCGATGGAGATGTTCAGGGTATCGCCTCCGACCCACTGCTTGTGCTTCACTTTTTCTTTCCATTCAGGCGTAGGGAGCATTCCCGCGGATTCTCCCGGCAAGTCGATCCCCGTCAGAGAACCGACGCCAAAATCGCGCGCGTAGGCGAGGATCTTATCCGGGCCGAGCCGGTTGCCCATGGTCCAGAAATACACATCGCAGGACTGTTCGAGCCCTCCGAAAAGGTCCTCGTACCCGTGGCCCGTCTTCTGCCAGCAGTTGAAGACCCTGTCCCCGAATTCCAGCTTCCCCGTGCACAGCACGGCCTGGGTGAGGGGAATTGTGCCATCGTCCACGATGCCCGTCGTCATGATCATCTTGAAAGTTGAGCCGGGCGGGTAGGCGGACTGGATGGCCCGGTTGATGAACGGAGAGGAGGAGTCCAGTGAGAGCTTGGTGAAGTATGCCGAGCCGTCCGCCCCGAAGAAGCGGTTGGGATCGAAGGTGGGGTAACTCACGAGGGCGAGTATCTCGCCCGTGGAAGGCTTGAGGACCACCACGGAGCCGTTGCGGGGCCCCAACGCCTGCTCGGCAAGCCTCTGGATCCCGCGGTCGATCGTGAGCACGACATTCTGCCCCGCTGTCGGCGGCTCGATCTTCTCCTCTGCCCCGCTCACCCCCTTTTCCTTCACGTCGACGATGCGGAAGCGCTTCCCGTCCCGGCCGCGGAGGATGTCGTCGTACTGCTTTTCCACGCCGGATTTGCCCAGTGTCGTGCCCGGAGCGTAGCTCTTGTTATACAGGACCTGCAGCTCGTCGCGCGTGATGTCGCCCACGTAGCCGATCACGTGGGCAAGGGTCCCGGATTCCACATAGCTGCGGATCGGCTTGTTGTGCCAGCTCACCCCGCGAAACTCTTCAAGGCGTTCCGCGATCGCGGCGATGGACTGAAGCGTCACGCCGCCTTTCACCTCGATGGGCTGGAACTGGCGCCAGGTTTTCGGGGGGATCTTCTGCTCGATGTCTTCCACGCGCATCGAGAGCGCACGGGAGAGACGAGAGAACAGCGCGGGAAGCTGGGACGGAGGAACCTCCCCCGGCGAGACGTCGACCGAGAACGAATCGACATTGAACACCAGCGGCTCGTTACCCTGTCGGTCGAAGATCTCCCCGCGCTGCGCGGTGAGCGGGGTCTCGCGCTCCGAGACGTCGCGCGCCCGCTGCGTGAACTCCCCGCCCTTCACGATCTGGAGCCAGAACAGGTAGAGGGTGAGCACCCCGATTGTCCCCGAGAAGATCGCGGTGATCACAACGAACCGCCTCTTCTGCTGGCGTTCGCCGTACTCCATCAGGCGCCTTCTTTATCGATCCGCTTGAACACCTTGAAGAGGTTGAGCAGAGCGAACAGGAACGGCGCAACGATCCCGTTGTATCCGACCTCGATCCAGATCCTGCCCGTGAAAGTGATGAAACCGGAAGACTCGATTCCGAACAGCGCGGAAACGATCCCCGAGATGATACCCTTGAGGAGCGTCGCAACCACGGCGAGAATGATGGGCATCAGGAACGGATCGATGAACACGTTGCCCGAGAGCAGCCCGGACAGGTATCCGATTACGGTGCGCAGGAGAGAATGGAATCCCAGCGGGGAGACGTTCATCAGGTCCTCGAGAAAGCCCGTGGCGAAGCCCGAGAGCTGGCCCACCATTGGTCCGCGCCGAAGGGACACGAACACGAGGACGAGCATGGCGATGTCGGGGCGGACTCCCCGGATGGCGACACGGCCGAGGATCGTGGACTGCAGGAGGATGCAGATGGCCATCGCGATGACCGTAGAGATCGTCGTGCGGAAATCGCGGTTCATGGCATTCGCCTCGGTGAGCTCATGGCTTCGCCGCCGGCGTGGGAGCAGCGGAAGCGGGTGTAGGAACGGCTGGAGGGGGCGCCTCGCCCTCAGGGCCGACGAGGAAAAGGTATTCCAGGCGGTCGAAGTCGATGATGGGCTGCACCTGCAGAACCAGCGAGGTCTCGTACGCGGGCACGGTAATGTCCCTGATGCGGCCGATGTTGATTCCCTTGGGGTACACTCCGCCCAGACCCGAGCTCACCACGAGATCCCCATAGCCGATATTGTCCTTGGCGATCTTCTTCACGTAGTTCATGACAAGGGTGCCCCGGTCCTTTCCCTGCCCGGCGACGAGGCCCTCGTCCCGGGTCGTGTCCACCCGGGCGGAGACGATGCACTGCGGATCGTACAGCGGAAGCACCTGCGAGGAGCCCGGGCCGACGAGCACCACCTTGCCGACAAGCCCCTCGATGTCCCCCTGCCAGGCGACGACCGGCATTCCCTTCTTCACTCCCTGCCGGGAGCCCTTGTTGAGCGTGATGGTGGAGAAGAGGTTGTCGGTGTCCCGGGCGATTACCTCGGCGGCGATGCGCTCGGGAGGAAGATTCTGGGCGAAATCGAGCTGCTCCTTAAGGGCGGCATTCTGCCGGCGAAGCTCGAGGACCTCCCGGGTGGCTTGGTCCATCTCCTCCAGCCGGGCGCGCGCGGCAGCCAGCTCCTCCCGTGCGGCCCGGAGCTGGCCTATCGATCCCGCCGTGTCCCCGAACCACGTGAACAAGCCCGTGAAACTCCTCTGGAAGAACCCCGCCACGGAGAGACCGATCTCCTTCGGCTTGATGACGAGGGTGCGGTTGGAGATCATGAGACAGACGAGGGATACCAGTACCAGCGCCGCGAGGGTGGCGCCTTTCCTGTGCCGTGCGAAGAAGCCCTCGAACAACCCCGGCATCGAATCAGGTCTTCACGTTGAAGTACTTTGAGTTCTTTTCTCTTATCAGGCTTTCGAGAAACTTGCCGGCGCCCAGCGCCACGCACAGCAGCGGACTCTCCGCCAAGATGACCGGGACGCCGGTTTCCTTCGCGATGAGCTTCGGGAAGCCCTTCAGGAGGGAGCCGCCCCCGGTCAGCACGATCCCGCGCTCGACGATGTCGGCGGCAAGCTCGGGAGGGGTCTGGCCGAGGGTCTTCTTGATCTCCTCGATGACGGTGTTCGTGGGCTCCTGGAGCGCCTCACGCACCTCGACGGAGTCCATCTCCAGCTTGCGCGGAAGGCCCGTGATGGCGTCGGTGCCCTTGATCTCGATCTTCTCGATCTTCTTATCCGGAGACGCATTGCCGATGGTGATCTTCACGTTCTCGGCAGTCGCTTCCCCGATGATCAGGTTATGCACGTTGCGCACGTGCTTGATGATCGCCTCGTCGAACTCGTCCCCGCCCACGCGGATGGCGTTGGTCACCACCATGCCGCCGAGGGAGATCACCGAGATCTCGGTGGTCCCGCCCCCGATGTCGCAGATCATGTGCCCGGCAGGCTCCAGGATAGGTATGTTGGCTCCGATCGCTGCAGCCATGGACTCCTGGATCAGGTACACGTCACGGGCCCCTGCCTGCTCGGCGGAGTCCCGCACGGCGCGCTTCTCCACTTCCGTAATGCAGGTAGGAACTCCGATAACCATCCGGGGTTTCACGAACCAGCGCCGCGCTATGACCTTCTCGATGAAGTAGCGCAGCATCTTCTCGGTCGCCTCGAAGTCGGCGATCACCCCGTCTCTCATGGGACGAAGAGCGATAATGTCGCCCGGCGTCTTCCAGAGCATCTTCTTGGCCTCCGTGCCGACCGCCACGACCTTCTTCGTTCCGCGTTCCATGGCGACGACGGAAGGCTCGCAGAGCACAATCCCTTTTCCCCGGACATGCACCAGAGTGCTGCACGTCCCGAGGTCGATTCCGAGATCTGTGGAAAACGCTTCAAACATCCTGTCCCAGGCCATCCGCGATCCCTCCCTCGCCGCGGTATTCCGCGGATTACTCGTTTTACCGTCTGCCGCCGTAGTAGCGGAGCTTTGCCCCGTAGTGCGACGGGTCGATGATCAGCGCGTTGCGCCATTCAGCACGCGCCTTCACCGGGTCGTTCATCTTCGCGTACACCTCGCCGAGGTCGTAGTGAGCATCGGCGGACCCAGGATCGCTCTTCGCGATCGCCGCGAACTGTTCCTCGGCCTTGAACAACTCGCCGGTGTCCAGGTAGATCCCGCCGAGGAGGAACCGCGTCCGCTCCTCGATATCCTTGTCTTCGGTCTTGTTGAGGGTCCGCAGGAGGTAATCGACGGCGTCGCTCGTACGCTTCATCTGGTAATAAGTTTGGCCGATTGTCAAGAGCAGCAGGTCCCCGGGATCGTCCTTCAGCGCGAGGAGAAAGTTCTCCATCGCCTTCGGGTAATCCCCGAGCTGGCTGTAGGCCTGCCCGATGTACTCATACGAATCCTGCTGGATGTATCCCCTGGCCACGGAGCTCTCGATACTGGAGATCGCAAGGTCATAGTAGTACTTGCCCTTGGTGAAGTACGCCTTGCCCAGGACGTAGTCGGTCTCCCCCGGGAAGGGAGTACCTGCCAGCCTCGCCCGTCTTAGTGCGACCACCGCCTGGTCGAGGTAGGGCATTCGCTCTTCGGCCGCGTTCTGCAATGCGGACTTGTAGAAACTGGCGAATCCCCTGTACGTAAGCGCGACAGGGTTCAGGGGATCTCCCACCAGGATGGCGTCCGTGGCGGCGATCACGTCGTCGTACTTTTCCGCCCGAAACAGGTCCGGCAGCCGGCCCGGTGACTTGCGCGGCCCGCCGGCGCCGAGGAATCGAGCCGGCACGTTGAAGAAGAAAAAGGCCGCGGCCAGGAGGACGAGCAGAACGGAAAAAAGCGGTATGAGAACCGCCCGCAGGCGCTTGCCCCGCTGGCCGGTCCGATAATGGTCGTATCTCAAGGGCGATGCCTCTTCATTTCAAAAAAAGGGGCAGATCGATAAGCCGGGTTCTGTCGAGGACCACCATCTCTCTTGGGGCCGCGGTTTCCCGGGCCCTCGTGCAGCCTACCCGCAGGGCGCCGGAACAGCTGCTTCCGGCAGGCGAGCAGCCCCCTGCTGCTTGGCTTTGCTCCGAACGAGGTTTCCCGTGCCCCTCCCGTTGCCGGAAGGGCGGTGGGCTCTTGCCCCGCCTTTTCACCCTTCCCTCGCGATCCTCCCTCCGGAGGTCCGCTCTCACGCGCCCCGAAGGGCTCGATGAGGGGGTCTGTTTTCTGTGGCACTCTCTGTCCTCGCACGCAGGGCTGGGCTCGGCGTGCGAGTCCCGGGCGTTGCCCGGCGTTCCGCTCTGTGGAGCCCGGACTTTCCTCTCCCGCGCGCATCCGGTGAAGGGCGCACGCGTGAGCGGTGGCCTGATCTGCCCTTGCACAATGTCGGCTTTCAGCCGACATTGTGCAACCACGATCAGCGGCGGCAGGCCTGCCACTCCTGGTGGCATTCGTGCAAAGCACGATGCCGGGAGCCGCTGATCGTGCTGTCTAGATCTCTTCTTCCTCGTCCTCCGGCGCCTCTTCCTCTTCCTCCTCTTCCTCATCTTCCTCTTCGGCTTCCTCGTCAACGATTGCCGTCTCGAGGGCTTCGTCCTCCTCGTCTTCCTGGTAGAAGAGGATTCGGCTGCAGTACGGGCAGAACTCCACGTGCTCGCCGCGCCGGACGGTATTCACAAAATGCGGCGGGAGGATCATGTAGCACCCCGTGCACACGCCCTTGGTGAGAGGCACGATGCCGATGCCGGATTTGCTCTTGATGATGCGCTCGAACTTGAAGAGGATGTCCTCCTCCAGCCCGGGGGTGATCTTTTTCTCCTCGCCCTGGAGCTTCTTCAGCTCCGCGTTCTTTTCCTTGATCTTCACCTTGATCTTGGACTGCTCTTCCTTGACGTCTTCTTCCTGCTTGCCGATCATCAGCTCTTCCTTCTCGAGGACGTTCTTCAGCTCCTCAACGGAAGTCTGTTCCCGCTGCAGCTCCTTGCGCAGGCTCTGTTCCTTCTCCGTGGCGTCCTTGATCTCCTTGTCCAGGGCCTCGTACTCTCGCTGCGTCTTGATGATGTCCATCTGGCCTTCCGACTTCTCGCGCTCCTGCTCGGCATCGACGAGCTTCTGCCCGATGTCCTCGATGCGGGTGGCGGTGGCCTGGTGGGTGCCGCTCTTGTCCATGTAGGACTTCTTCAGACGGTTGAGGAGCTCGGTCTTGGTGGCGAGGGACTTGGGGATTTCCTGGATCTCCTTCTCCACCTCGAACTTCCTGGAGAGGACGTCCTGAAGCGCCCTCAGCTTGTCGTAGACTGTGCGTGCCATGTCCCTGCTCCTCTAGTGCTCAAGATAATCCTTCAAGCGGCGGCTGCGAGTCGGGTGTCTCAGGCGTCGCAGCGCCTTGGCTTCGATCTGCCGTATCCTCTCGCGCGTGACGTTAAAATAGAGGCCGACCTCCTCCAGAGTCAAGGAGTAGCCGTCCTCCAGGCCGAAGCGCATCTTCAGCACTTCCTGCTCGCGCGGCGGGAGTGTCGTGAGCACCGATTCAAGCTGTTCCTGGAGCAGGCGAAAGGCCGTCATGTTCGACGGGCTCTCGACCTCCTTGTCCTCGATGAAGTCGCCCAGCAGGCTGTCCTCCTCCTCGCCGATGGGGGTCTCCAGGGAGATGGGCTCGCGGGCAACGCTCTTCACCGCCTTCACCCGGCCGGTGGCCCATCCCAGCTTCTCGGCAACCTCGTCGTCGGTGGGCTCGCGCCCGAGGACCTGCATGAGCTGGCGGGATTCGCGCATTACCTTGTTGATCTGCTCGATCATGTGCACGGGCACGCGGATGGTGCGCGCCTGGTCGGAGATCGAGCGGGTGATGGCCTGGCGTATCCACCACGTCGCATAGGTGGAGAACTTGTACCCCTTGCGGTACTCGAACTTCTCCACGGCCTTGATGAGGCCGATATTCCCCTCCTGCACGAGATCGAAGAAATGGAGTCCCCTGTTCGTGTACTTTTTCGCGATGCTCACGACGAGCCGGAGGTTGGCCTTGATAAGCCGGTCCTTGGCCTCCTTCATTGTCGTGCGGCCGCGCTCGATCTCGTCGGCCATTTCGAGGATGTCCTCGATCCTGTTCTCGAAGACGGTCTGGTAGCGCTCCAGTTTTTTCTCGGCCACCTGGTGCACGCGGAGGAACTCCCGCGCTCGTTCCTCCCCCATTCCCACCGCCTTCTCCGCACGTTCGTGCTCGGCCGGGGAGGAGAGCTTCTTCGACAGCGCCTTGATATCGCGCGGCGAGGTGATGCGGAGGCGCTTCTCGACCCTGCTGATCTCCTTCTGGAGGGAGCGGATTCGCCGCGCAACCCCGATGAGCCTTTCGGCGATGGCGGCAAGATCTTCCGGCCGCAGCTCGACCTTCTTCAGTGAGTCCGCGACGTCCCGGCGTTTCTCCACGAAGGACTCATCGAAGATGTCCCCGCCCTCGGATTCAGTCTGGCGCTTCATCTCCATGTAGCGCTTGATGTCGGGCAAGTGGTCCCGGAAGGGTTCCTTGTAGTAGGCTCCCAGCTTCCGCGTCTCCGCCAGGTACTCCGTGGCTTCCTTCTTCGTAAGGTTCATCTCGCGGGGATCCCGGACGGTCGTCGCCCGAAGGCCGAGCCGGAGAAACTCGCGCACGAGGACTCCGGAGTTCCTGATGACGCCCTTGATGATGTTCTCCCCGGTCTCCATTGCCTTGGAGAGCTCGACCTCCTGCTCGGCGGTAAGGAGGTTTTCCTTGCCGATTTCACGAAGGTACAAGCGGATGGGATCGTCAACCGAGGACTCCTTGTCGCTGTAGATGAGCTTCTTGCGGTCCTTGACCGGCTTCTCTTCCTCGATCTCCAGCGAGATCTCCTCGTCGGCAAGCTTGATGTTGTGCTTCGACAGCAGGGTGATGACCTCCTCGATCCGGTCCGAATTGACGATCGCATCCGGGAGGAAATCGCTCACCTCGTCGTAGCTGACGCTCTTCTTGCCCTTCGCGTACTCGAGCAGTTTCTTGACTGCCGGGTCGTCTTTGAGCTGGAGGATACCCCTGTGCGGCGCCGCAGCCTTCGCCGGCTTCCCTGCCGCGCACGTCTCGCCGTGGGCGGCCTTGGCCGCCGCGTGACCGGAGCTCGCCGCCCCGTGAGCGGCGGAAGCCGCCCGCTGAGCTGCGCCAGCAGCCTTTTTCTTCGCGGTCCCCATCTTGTTCGCTGCCACCTTCGTTTTCAAACCCCTGCCGCCCCCGTCTTCAGTCTTTCGAGCTCACTATCAAGATGCATCTTTTCCGTGAGAAGTTCCCGCAGCCGCACAGGATCAGTCGTGTCCTTCTCCAGCCTTCGCAGCTCCGCGCTCACGAGCTCCGTCTTCTTTCTCAGCGCCCGCTGCCGTATCCGGCGAACGCCGTCCGCAACGAGCCGCTCCTGGTTCATGTCGAACTCGCCGCTGGCGACCTTGCTGATTGCAAGGTCGCGGAGGGCGGGATCGTCGATTCGCGCGCAGAGGGACTCAAAACCTTCTTCCTCCGCCCTGAAGGCTTCCTCAAGGGCCACGTAGAGCCTCGCCGCCCGATCGTCATCAAGGTCCGCGAGGACGATTCCCCCGTTTCGCACGATCGGAAACCATTCACGATGGGCGGCGACCGCGAGCATCAGGAAAAGGTCGGCGGACACGCTGCCCGTCGCGCCGCCGAAGGAGGATTCTGCGACGCCGAAGGAGGATTCCTCGCCGTCTCCCGCCGCCCCCTGAGGAGCACGTTCCTTCCGCCTGCGGGCAGCACCGGGCCGACTCCTGCGAAGCCAGGCTGAAAAATCCTGCCGGACGGCGCGAACGTCAACTCCCATGTTGTCAGCCAGGAGTGCCAGGTAGCCGTCCTTTCTTATCGGCGATGCGGCCGCCGCAATAAAAGGAAAGAGGTTGTCCCGGATCCGCTCCTGCCCCTCGGCACGCGCACGGTCGTTCCCGGCGAGCGTCTTCCCGAGAGAATAGGGAAAGCTGTCCTGCGGCTTCTCAAGCAGGCTGCGAAGGGCGTCCAACTCACCCCTCTGCACGAGGTCCGCCGGATCCTTGCCCCCCGACACCACGGCAACCTGCACGAGCAGGTCCTGCGCCTCCAGCAGCTGGATGGCGCGGTCAGTCGCATTCTGTCCGGCCGCGTCGCTGTCGAACAGCAGAAGCGCCTTGCCCGCGTAGCGTTTCAGGACCCGAACCTGCGCTTCCGTGAGCGCCGTTCCCAGCGGCGCGACGCAGTTGGTGATTCCCGCCTGGTGCATGGCGATCACGTCCATGTAGCCCTCGACGAGAATGCAAAAGCCTTCTTTCCGCGTCGACTGGGCGGCCTTGTCCAGGCCGTACAGATTCTCACCCTTGCGGAAAAAGGCCGTCTCGGGGGAGTTGAGGTACTTCGGCTGCGCGTCCCCCATGGCCCGCCCGCCGAAAGCGATGACCTCGCCACGGGCGTTCGGTATCGGAAACATGATCCGTCCCGCAAAGAGCGCACCCCCGCGGCCCCGCGCGCTGTCAATGAACAAACCGACCTTCGCGAGAAAATCGGCCGAATAACTCTTCTGCACGAGAAACTTGAACAGCCATTCCCGGTCCGGTGGCGCGTACCCGATCTGGAAGGCCTCCATGGTCTCCCGCCGCAGCCCTCGCGACTCCAGGTACGTCCTCGCCGCCTCCCCCTGCTGCCTTTCCATGAGCACCCAGTGGAAGCTGCCGGCGACCCTGCGGTACAGCTCGAGGAAGCTCTCGCGGTTGATGCCGTCCCGCTGCTCGTCCTCCTTCGGTATCTCGATGCCCGCCTTCTTTGCGAGCAGCTCCACGGCATCCCGCCAGGGGACCTTCTCGATCTCCATGATGAAGTCGAATATCGTGCCCCCCTTGTGGCACCCGAAACAATAGAACACACCCTTGTCGGGCGTGACGGTGAACGACGGCGATTTCTCCTGGTGGAAGGGGCACAACCCCCAGAACCTTCCACCCCGGCGCTGCAGCGCGACGGTCTCCCCTATCACCTCCGCGATGTCGAGGCGGTCGCGGATCTCCGAGAGCGTGCTTTCCGGTATTCTCATGCCCCTACGATTTTTTCAGGTAGAGGTACTTCGCCTCGTTGTGCTCGCTCAGGTCGCGAGAGAAGAAGTGCCTCCCCGCCTCCGCGTCCCGGAGGACGAAATAGAGATATCCGGTCCGGGCAGGATGGAACGCGGCCTCCAGCGCGATCCTTCCGGGATTGGAGATCGGCCCGGGAGGCAGTCCCGCCCACTTGTACGTATTGTACGGCGAGTTGATCTTCTCGTCCTCGAGAGTGATATACTCCGGGTGCGCTTTTTGCTGGATCTCCGTGATAATATATTCGAGAGTGGCGCACGATTCAAGCCCTCTGTTCAGCTTCAGGCGGTTGTAGAACACCGAGGCGATGAGAGGCGCCTCGTCATCCGCCCGGTACTCGCGCTCCACGATGGACGCCATGATGATCGTGTCGTGAACGGTTTTCCTGTCCATTCCCTTCCACTGCGGTTCGATCCTGCCCAGATTGTCGAAAAATGTCGATGCCATGAGCTCCGCCATTGCAGCCCCGGTGAAAGGCACTGGCACAAAGTACGTGTCGGGGAAGAGATGACCTTCCAGCGACTTCGACGTCACGCCGAACTTCGCCAGGAGCACAGGTGAACGCACCGCAGCGAGAAAATCCGCCGCGGGGCTGACACCCAGCGCTTCGAGGTGCCGGGCGATCTTCCCCGCGGTCCACCCCTCCGGAATGGTCACCTTCGCGAGCTTCTGCGATCCGTACACCAAGAGATCGTGAATCGCAAAGGTGCTGGACCGGGCGGGAATTCTGTAGTAGCCCGCCTTGAAGTCGCCCTGGGTTCCCCTGACCCGCGCGAGCACCTCCAGCAGCGGGGCGAAGCGGATGAACCCCTGCCTCTGCAGGTCCCTGCTGATCTCGGAGAGATTCTCACCCCGATCGATCGAAACGAGAGCATCCCTCGTTCCCGATCGGGCAGGGCTCGAGTTGAGAAATGCCAGGGCGATCGCCAGGACGGCGACCGCCCCAAGCAGAATTCCCAGGATGAGGAGAAGCTTCTTTCGGGGCGCCGTCATCCAGTGCGGCCTGCCCTTCCCTGCCTATTGTCGTTCAAGGATGAACTCGACTCTCCTGTTCTTCCACCTGTTGTCCAGGTCGGAGAAGGGAACAACTGGCGCGGCGGCGCCGATGCCTACGGTGGTGATGCGCCCGGCCTCGATCCCATGTGCGATCAGCGCATCGCGGATGGCGTCCGCCCGCTTCTTCGACAGGGGAAGAAGCTCCTGCTCCTGCTCGATCTTCGCCTTGGCCGGATTGTCAAAGTTCACCAGGTTCGCATGGCCCTCGACCTGGATCTTGTACTTCGAGTACTTCTTGAAGATCTCCGCGAGCCTCGCGATGGTGCTGGCGTTCTTCGCCGCCTTGTCGGCATCCACGTTCACGTAGTCCGCCGTATTCGCCTGGAATGTGATGCTGGGAATCCTCACTCTCAGCTTGTCTCCGTCCTTGAGCACGAGGATGTCGACCGGGATCGTCTTCTGGACCGTGGTCACATTGCCCAGCTCGTCCTTGATCGTGAAGGTCAACGGGTAGTCTTCCGCGGACTGCACGAGCTCGCCCGTGCTGGAGGTCCCGTTCCAGATGATCTTCTCAGTCGGGGCGCCCTTGCCGGCGAAGCTGGTGAACGGGTGCTGCTCGGGATCAAGGATCGTGATCTGCCAGCTGTCGATCGGAACCGGGTCGTCCACCTTCAGGTGGATCGTGAGCTCATCGTGGTACCCGGAATTGTCCGGGGCGAACGGAATTCCCTCTAGGGCGAGATCCACCTTCGGGGGTGTCACCGCCAGGCGGAACGGAGTCGTCTTCGCCGTTGCCACGTTGCCCTTGGCGTACTCGACTGTCAGGTTGGCCGTGTACAGCCCGTCCGGCGCGGTCTTGATTCCACCTTTGTCTTTGCCGTCCCATGTAAAAGAGGACGGAACTGGTGAAATCCCGCTGAACACCTGCTGCTCTCCCGCGGCCGCCTCGACCATGGAGAGTGACCAGGATTTCACGCCGTCCTTCAGCGTGAGAAGCGTGCTGAAGCTGATGGTGTCCTTGAACCCGTCCCCGTTCGGGGAGAAGCCGTTGGCTCCCACGGTCACGTACACCGGTGTGGGCCGCGTATCGACCTGGATGCCGCGGAGCTCCTTTGTGGTGGTGATCCCCGCCTTGGAGGTGGATTTCACGAAATAGCTGTAGTAGCCGTCCGGCATAAGGTTGCCGTTGTCGTCCTTGCCGTCCCACGCGAAGTTGGCCGCGGCCCCTTTCCAGAACCAGCCGCGAACCTTCAGTCCGGCGGAGGACCGCATCTCCCCTTCCCACAAGTCTTCCGTGCTCGATGACTGCTTGATCGTCACCACCGGGAGCTTGCTGTCCGACGTGGGCGAGAAGAGCATTGCGTCGGCGGACACGTCGACCTGCGGCACGTGGTTGTCCACGAAGAAGGGCGTTGTCTCCGCTGTCGGCTTGCTCCCGTTCGAGTACGAGACCTGCAGGCTCGCGGTGTATTTGCCGTCGGCGACCCTCTTGCCGTTGTCGTCGATCCCGTCCCAGAGCGCCTCATCGGGTGCCTTTGCGCGTCCCGAGTAGGTGCGCACGGTCGCGCCGTCGGCGCCATGAACCTGGATCGAATAGGAATCAACGCCCGTCGTCACGGCGAGGAAAGGGATGATCCGCACCCGGGTCTTTGTCCCGTTTCCGAACGGCGAGAAGTAGACGAGGTCGGTCGAGATGCGGACAGGCTTCTTCTCCGTGTCGATTCGGAGGGCAATCGGCTTCGACGTGCCGGTGTTGCCCGCCTGGTCCGTCGCCGCAAGGGAGTAGGTGTACAGGCCGTCCGGAAGCACCCTGCCGTCATCGCCCCGGCCGTCCCATGCGAACTTGTCGTCCGCCCGGCCGCGCCACACCAGTGTCTTCACGTCCTTGCCGCTTTCGTCCTTGAAAGTGCCCGTCCAGAACAGCTCGGAGGACGTGTCCTGGTAGATTGCGACCGAGTTCCTTGCGCTGTCACCTGTCGGGGAAAAGACGTCGAACTCCGCCTTTGCCGCGGCAGTCGGCGCGGTGAGCTTGATCGTGACGACGGGAGATTCCGCTGATGGCTGATGGCCGTTGACGTAGACAATCGAGAGCATTCCCTTGTAGGGACCTTCGGGAAGCACGGTTCCCGCATTGTCCTTCCCGTCCCACACGATCGAACCGGGTATGCTCACCGTTCCAGAGAAGCTCCTTCGGGCCTGGCCCTGGGCGTCCTGGACGGCCACGGACCATTTCTCGATTCCTGTGGCCACCGGCACGTCTAATCCGAACGTGACGGTATCCCTGATCCCGTTGGGATTGAAATAGGAGAGGTCGATGGAGAGCTTCACCGGGGTGGGACGCGTGTCGACTATGATGTTGTCGATCTGCGCGTTCCCGACGTTGCCGGCACGGTCCGTGGCAGTGACGTGATAGCTGTACACGCCGTCCTGTGCGGCCGTTCCTCCGTCTTCCTTCCCGTCCCATTCGAAGCTTGGAGGGGTCGAGTTCTGCCAGGTATATGTCCTGACGACGTTGCCTTCGATGTCGCGAAATGTCCCCACCCAGGCGTCCTCGCTCGATCCTGTCTGCTGGATCGGAAGCGTGTCCTTGTTGCCGTCTCCGCCGGGAGAAAAAATGAGGTACGCCGCATTCGAAGTGACCGATGGCGGCGTGACTTTCACGACGACTGTTCCTTCCGGTGTCTTGCCGAGGTTGTTGTTATCGTCCCATGCCTCCATGTGGTAATGGTAGGTTCCGTCGGGTACGACGACGCCCTCGTCCGACATTCCGTCCCACCTGATCGTCGGCGGGATCGTGATGCCCGTCTTCAGGTACGTGAGGCGAGAGATGATGTTCTTGAAGTCCTTGTTTTCGGGCCGGTCTTCCTTGTTGAGGATCGTCCGCACCACCGCTCCCGAAGGATCGGTCACGATGAACCGATAGCCTTTGACGTAGCGCTTGTCAGTGATACTGAGGGGAAGAACCAGGTCATCCTGCACTCCGTCGAAGTTCGGAGAAATGTACTTCGTGCCAGCCGTATCCAATGTAATTGCCGGGGGAGTCACGTTTCTGACCCCGATGGGGACGTTGACCCCGAGGCCGAATCCCCAGACCCCGTCTTCCAGCGGGGCGGCCGCGACGGACGAGTTGAGCTCCGTCACATCCTGGCCGGCCGCCTTTGCGCCGATCCCGCTCAGCTTCAGAGTGATGCCGAACGAGATCGGAAAGGACCGGGACGGCTCGGCGCCGGAGGCCTGGCGCGCGTCGAAGGTGTACGCGGTGTTGAGGAAGAATATGTCCGCGACGGAGAAGGTCATTCCAAGCGCGAATCGGATGTCCTGGAAGGAGGGGAAGCTCAGATCCGGCGCGAACGAAAGCTGGAGGTCCTTCGCTTTCACGACCGTGAAAGAAGCCCCGACCGCCGGGGTGAACGCCGGCGGGATGCCGAGAGAACCAGAGGTCGACGTGTCCATGTATGCCTTGCCGATGTTCCTCACGGCTCCGCCCCAGCGGAAATCCTTGAGGAAACCGATGTCACCGACGAAATTGAGGAATCCGAGGTCCAGCCCCAGCCCCCAATCGCTCCCTATCTCCGCGCCGAGCCCGACTCCGATATAGAGGTCAGGGAACAGGTCCTTCGAAAACGAAAGATTCAGCCCTGCAAGAGGACCCCATTGCAGTCCCGAGACCGTGGGGCTGAACCCCGCCGTGGCAAATCTTCCGATCGCCGTGAAGACTCCCGCGCGGTTCGGCAGGGTGACACCGAGGTTGACAATGTCTCCTCCTAGGACAAATCCGGGAGTAAGCTGGGTAAGCGCGATATAGGAAAGGTCGAAGGTGACGCGTTCCCTGCCCGCCGAGATTGCGGGATTGAGGATCGTGCCGGAAGGAGTTTCAAGGGTGGCTGTCCCTCCACCCCCGCCGAGGAACACTGGTGAGGCGAGGTCGAGAAAACCGTTTTCCGCGAAGGCGAAGGCCCCTCCTGCGAGGAGAAGAACAAGCATGACGGAAGCGATGCGACCTGCATTTCTCATTTTAACCTCCAACCCATCCCATCAAGATAGCCACGGCGCGTCAGCAATTCAATGCGCCCCGCCAAAGCGGCTCCCAAGTTTCTCCAATTCTTCAATTGTCAACCTCTCATAGAGGGCACGCTCGATCCTGCGGAGCAGGCCATCGAGCGGCTTGACAAGCTCCTTCTCCAGCGGCTTGAGGAAGACGTACAATTCCTCCTGCTCGCGCGCGTCGAGGACGACCTGGTTCACAGGATCAGCTCCAATCCCTCCTGCGCAGTGAGAATTTCCAGGCCGCGGGAACCCAGCTGCTCGCCGTGCCACTGCGCGCTGCGCCTGATGCCGAAGAGCTTCCGATCATCGTACCTCGGCTCGTGGTGAAAGAGCACCAGCGTTTTCACTTTCCATTCCACGGCAAGGTTCACCGCCATGGTGTACGATGTGTGACCGTAGTCGAATTTCGTGAAGGACTCTTCCAGGGTGTACTGCGAGTCCAGGATGAGGATGTCGGCTGCCTCGAAGAATGATCGGTTTTCCTCCCTCTGCTGGAACTCGCGGTCGGTGACCTCCGAATCCGTCGCAAAAATCACGCTCTTGCTGTTTTCTGTCATCTTGTACGCGAACGAACCGCCCGGATGGTTCATGCGCTTCCAGCGCACCTCCGCCCCGCCGATTCGTACGCTTTCACCCCGCAGGTAGACGAAGCGAAGAGTTGCCGGCATCGCGTCCATTGTCACGGGAAAATACGGTGGTTTCATCTGTTCCCGGATAATGCGTTCCACCGAGGGGAAGGGGCTGGCGAAGACGAGCAGGTTTCCTTTCACCCATGCCGGGCCGAAAAAGGGGATTCCCTGCAGGTGGTCCCAGTGGAAATGCGTGAAGAAAAGGGAGAACTCGCGCGTGGGATCGCGCTTCCTTTCCAGCGACACGCCGAGATCGCGAAGCCCCGTGCCGCCATCCAGGATGATGATATTTCCGTCATCGGTGCGTACTTCGAGGCATGTCGTGTTCCCGCCGACGGTGCCGAAAAGCGCGGGAGGCAGCCCGGCGAGGAAGAGCTCCCGCGTCCTGGTGCTGTCCAGGTCCGCCGGGCGGATCCGCTGGACCACGGCAGCGATCTTGCTGCGCACCTGGTCGGGAGAGAGGGGGGTGGGCAGGGAACCTCGCACGCCCCAGAACATCACTTTCATCTTTTCGCCCTATCCCTCAGCCTTCGAGAAAGCCTTCCTGCATGCGCCGGGTGAGCCAGCCGTCAATTTCATCACGCGGGTGAATGCCCCCGTGCCCCATGCCGGGACAGTTCCTCGCATGATTCTCCCAATCCTCGCGCGAGGCGACACATGCGCTCCAGAAAGGGAAACTGCGACATTGCAGGGGCCGCGCCTCGTACTGAGAACATCCGTTGTTTTCCCATAAAATGCAATCGAGGTTCGGCTTTTCCCTGAGGCTGACCCGCCGGGCGACTCCGAGATCGATCATCCTGCAATATCGGCGCAGGAATTCCTCCTTTGTAACGTGCGTGGACTCCGCCAGCCTGGCGAGGTCAGCCGGGGAAAGAAACACGTAGCCCGGAGTGTAACGGCAGCACTTCGAGCACCTCGTGCATTCGAACCGGAGACCCGATTTGTAGAAGGCGTCCTGCATTCCGCGCGCCGCCTCTCAACGGCCATGTGAGAAAAGAAAAAGCCTTCTTCCATCGAAACAGAAGAAGGCTCGTGGGGAGAGAAGGATTCGAACCTTCGAAGGCTGAGCCAACAGATTTACAGTCTGCCCCCTTTGACCACTCGGGAATCTCCCCCAGGGACTTCAGCCGACCGCGGAGCAGGCGGCTGAAGTCCCTGCCGAGCCGGCAGAGCCGACACGGCGTTGGGCGGCAGCCACGCGAAGCTTTGCGGGGCCCCGCATTCCAGGTTTTTGGCGCTCTCAGAACTCACGAGTTGATAGCGGCAATCGGCGGCGCCTGTCAAGTGGTGACCGGCGCAGAATGGTGTCTGCCACCGTTTCGGCGGCCCCTCGAGCACCCCCGCCGGCAATGGCGGACATCAACGGGAGTGGCCATAGCCACCTCTCGGACTTGAACCGATTGAAGCCATGCCACGGTCGAACACGAATTGTTATCGAGTGATAAAACGTATCTATTCAGGTGGTTTGAAGGCAATCTGCTAGGGTCAAATCCTTCTCGAAAGCACTCATGATAGCATCAATCACGGACAGGCCTTGCTTTCTCATCGTGGAGATGTAGCTTCGTATTCGGCAAAATGAGAGCGCCCCCCCGTAGCTGCGGAATGCTCCAGATACCTTTTGCTGCACTCTCATCATTCGGATGTCGCGTTCG
>Ga0187850_10002414_pt1 | contig 17356 bp, 15 predicted proteins | sample June2016WEW_4_15_FD_132436 | JGI IMG/M metagenome (GOLD analysis project Ga0187850, IMG submission 132436) | Peatland microbial communities from SPRUCE experiment site at the Marcell Experimental Forest, Minnesota, USA - June2016WEW_4_150 | ecosystem: Environmental > Terrestrial > Soil >... | reverse complement strand
CGAGCATGAAGCGCAGCTTGTGCACTGCCGTGCGTATCCGCGTCTTCACACTGCCGACGGGCAGCTTCAGGGCCTGTGCCACCTTGGTCGTGGGAGAGGTCGTCGAAAAAGGCGAGGCTGAGCGCCTGCCGCTGGGCAGGAGGGAGCCGGTCCACCGCAGCGCGCACCGCGTCCTTTCGATAGGACTGCCAGGCGGCTTCGGCCGGCTCATCGCGGGTGTCCCGGATCTGCTCGAGTATCCTGTCGGCGGCATCGGGGTCGAGCCGCGGCCTTCTGCTTCGCGCCCGAAGCTCGTTGAGGATCCGGTAGTGGGCGATCTGGAGGAGCCACGGCCGGAAGGCTCCCCTCGCCGGATCGAAAGTCTGCGCCCTGCGCCAGACGGAGAGGAACACGTCCTGCACGATTTCTTCGGCCGTGCCGGGGTCGAGGCTCTGCAAGGCCATGTGAAACACGAGCGGAGCGTAGCGCGCGAAAAGCGGCTTCAGGGCCTCGGGCCGGTTGCGCGCCAGCTCCTGCATGCACTGCTCGTCGCCGGGAGCCTCGGGCGCTCCCGCGAGCTGTTCTGTTTTTGTCACACCAAAACCTCTCACCAGAAATTACTACACCGGGAGAGGCGGGTTGGATTTATGAAATGACAATGCGGGAAGCGGGGACTTCGGCCGTCAGACGCGGTCCGCTGCTCCCTCCGCGACCTCTGAGTCCTCCGCGCTGACCCCGCAGCCGCCGCCGCAGTTGCATTCCTTCTGAGGGGCGGGGTTCGGGTTCTCTATTGCGAACCCGCTGTTCTCCTGCTCGTCGACCCAGTTCACCGTGGAGCCGTCCATGTAGGAAAGGCTCTGCGGGTCCACGACGACGCGGATTCCATTGGATTCGAATATCTGGTCGCCCTCTTCGGGCTCCTTCTCGTCAATGCCCATGCCGTAGCGGTAGCCCGAGCATCCCAGGCCCGCCACCCATACCCTCAGGGTGGAGCCGGCCTTGCCCTGCTCCGCAAGGAGGCCGTTGAGCTGCCCGGCAGCCGCGCTTGAGATCATAATTGCCATACTGGAGATATAGGAAGAAATCGGCTCGAAGTCAAGGGCGATGAGGGCAGCGGCCGGCGCTTTCCGCCCCTGCATCGTTCTGCTACACTCGGCGCCATGAAGTCAGTCGATGAGGCGCTCGGCTTCGTCCGTCGGGTCGTCCGCGGGATGGACGGCTACGTGCCGGGGCTCCAGCCGGGGCCCGGTGAGAAGCTCGTGAAGCTGAACACGAACGAAAACCCCTACCCCCCTTCCCCCCGGGTGCTCGACTCGCTTCATGCGGCAGCGGAAAGCGCCGTGCGGCTGTACCCCAGCCCCGAGGCAACCCCTCTTCGCGAGAGCGCATCGGCCCTCTACGGCCTGAAGCCGTCCCAGGTGATCTGCGGGAACGGCTCCGACGAGATCCTGGCCATCCTCATGAGGACCTTTGTCAGTGAAGGCGAGACGATCGCGTTCTTTCAGCCCTCCTACTCTTTGTATCCGGTTCTCGCCGAGATCGGCCGGGCGCGCACGACGAGCGTCCCTCTGCCCAGGGTGTCGCACTCTTCGGAGATGGCCGACATTCCGGTTCCGTCGCCGAAGGCGAAAATGTTCCTTCTTACAACACCCAACTCCCCCTACGGGGTCGCCTTCCCGACGTCCTGGGTGGAGCGGCTCCTGGACAGGTTCAAGGGCATCGTAGTCGCGGACGAGGCCTACGTGGATTTCGCCGAGGAATCCAGCCTCCCGCTCCTCGCCTCGCACCCGCGGCTTGTCATCGCCCGCTCCCTCTCCAAGGCATACTCCCTGGCAGGAATGAGGGCCGGGTTTGGTTTCGCGCACGAAGAGCTGATCCGGGAAATGATGAAGGTGAAGGACAGCTACAACATGAGCCGCCTCGCACAGGTTGCCGCCTGCGCCGCCCTGGAGGACCAGGAGTGTTTCCAGACGAGCCGTGACAGGATCATCGCCACACGGGAGCGCTTTTCGAACACCCTGGCTTCCCGAGGATTCACCGTGCTGCCGTCACAGGCGAACTTCGTGTTCGCCGTGCCGCCCCGCGGCAAGGCCGCGGGGACGCTGTACGAAGGTCTCCTTTCCCGGAGTTTTCTCGTGCGGTACTGGAAAACAGGGATCGTTTCGGACGGCCTGCGCATCAGCATTGGCACCGACGGTGAGATGGATGCGCTTGTCCTCGCCATCGAGGAGGTGATCCGTGCCAATCTGTAGGAAGATTGCATCGAGCATGGAGAACTCCTCCTGGATCCGGCGGATGTTCGAGACGGGAAACGTCCTGCGAGCCCAGCACGGCGTGGACAAGGTCTGCGACCTGAGCCTCGGCAACCCGGACGTGGAGCCCCCGGCGGCATTCCAGAAGGCGCTGGAGGAGGTCGTTGCCGCGCGGGTGCCGAAGAAGCATGGGTACATGCCGAATGCCGGCTACCCCAACGTGCGCGCCCGGGTTGCCGCTCAGGCGGCCACCGAGCAGGGGGTCTCTCTCGGCGCGGAGCACGTGGTCATGTCCTGCGGCGCGAGCGGGGCGATGAACGCGGTGCTCAAGACGATCCTGGATCCCGGCGCGGAAGTCATCGCGAGCGTTCCCTGCTTCATGGAGTACGCCTCGTACGTCGACAACCACGGCGGCACACTCGTGCTTGCCCCGTCTCGGCCCGACTTCGACCTGGACGTGGAAGCGATCGAAGGCCGCATCACGCCGCGGACGGCTGCGCTCATCATCAATTCGCCGAACAACCCCACGGGAAGGATCTACCCCGAAGAGACCCTTCGGCGCCTGGCTGACATGCTCCTGGCCCAGCAAAAAAAGAGAGGACGCCCGATCTACCTGCTCTCCGACGAGCCTTACCGCAAGCTTGCATACGGCGGGGCGAAGGTTCCCGGCGTCATGCGCCTGTACCCGCATTCGATCATCGTGACCTCGTACTCGAAGGACCTGTCGCTTCCCGGAGAGCGCATCGGTTATGCCGCGGTGAGCCCTGCGGCCGATGAATCGAAAAAGCTCGTGGACGGGATCATCCTCTGCACCCGGATCCTTGGATACGTGAACGCCCCCGCCCTCATGCAGCGCGTGATCTGTTCACTCCAGGGCGTGTCGGTGGACGTGGAGATCTACCGCCGCAAGCGCGACCTGTTCTGCTCGGCGCTCTCCTCGATGGGATACCAGTTCGCCGTGCCGGAGGGGGCGTTCTACATCTTCCCGAAAGCACCCGGCGGGGATGACCTTGTATTCGTGAGGGCGTTGCAGGAAGAGCTCGTCCTTGTCGTGCCCGGACGCGGCTTCAGCATGCCCGGCTATTTCCGCATCGCTTATTGCGTCGACACTCCCGTCATCGAGCGATCCCTCCCGGGTTTTGAGCGCGTCATCCGGGCGCTGGGGTCCTGACAGCGGCCCGAATCAATTTCCAGGCCATCCCCGAGGAGGAAGAATGCCGTGCCGTGAAAACGATCGCGGCCCCCGAGACCACGTCCAGGTAGTAGCTGGCGTACAGGCCGATCACGCCCAGGACCTTGCCGAAAAGCAAAGTGTACGAGGCCGATCTCGTAGGCGGCAGCTGTTTGCGCAGCAAACAGCGAGAGCCCCTTGGTCTGTCCTCGGTGCGCATCTCCAATGCGATTGTCGGCCGTGATCACCGATGCCGCCGAAGTGAAGAAGATCCTGCGCAATCTGGCGAAGCTGGAGCATCCTCCCCCGGGCGGCATTGGACTTTCGCTGGGCAGCCGCTGGATTTCCCGGGTGGGCGCTCACGATGCGTAGCCACTGCCTGAAGCCGAATGCTTGCTATGAATCACAATCGCATCGCACTGTGCACAAAACCTGTTATATGGATGTAGGATGTAATAGAGGAATTGGCAAATCGTCGTATTGCCTATCGTTTTTATCTTGACAGGGGAAAAACGCAGGGTGTATCCTGAATTGCTCGAATCAGAATCGGGGTGTGCAGGCACGCTCATCGTTCGCTCAAATCAAGATCTACAGTGAGGAGGAAGTGAAATGAAAAAATGTGTCCTGGTTCTCCTGGTCATGCTCCTGGCGTGCGGCGGCGTTTTCGCCCAGGCCAAGATCAAGATCGGCGTTTCGATGCCGGCGGCCATGGCGGGATTTATGGGCGGCGCCACCTGGTGGGCGAAGAAGGCCATCGACGACTGGACAAAGAAAGACCCGAGCCTCGAGTTCTACTTCGTCGCCGCTGAGAACGTGACCAAACAGGCGAGCGACCTCGAGGACCTCGTGGTGAAGGGCATCAAATCCTTGTGCGTGTTTCCTTACGACGCGTCTCTCACCTCTGTCATCGAGAAGATCTACAACAAGGGCATCTACACGGTCGTCTTGGACCGCGGTACCACCAAGCCCGTCTATGATGTCTGGCTGAGAAACGACGACGAAGGCTACGCCACCCAGGGAATGGAGCAGGTGTGCAAGCTGCTCGGCTACAAGGGCAACGTGGTCGTCCTCGAGGGGGTCCCGTCTCCGATCAACACGATCCGCGTCGACATGATCAAGGCGGTCGCAGCGAAGTACACCGGCATCACGATCCTCGACTCCCAGCCGGCCTACTGGAACCGCCAGAAGGCGCTCGAGGTCATGGAAAACTACCTGCAGAAGTACCCGAAGATCGATGCCATCTATACAGCCGACGACGACATGCTGATGGGCGGGCTCCAGGCATACAAGGAATCCGGCCGAAAAGACCTGAAGGTCGCCGTCGGAGGCGCCTGCATGAAGGAACTTGTGAAGAAGATCATGGACGGGAGCGATCCTCTGATCAAGGTCGACGTCACCTATCCGCCTGATGTCCTCGCGACCGGCGTGTCGCTGGCTGTCGTCGGGGTAAAGGGGAGGGTCTTCGAAGGGTTTTACCAGAAAAAGCTCCCGGTCCGCATCATCCTCGCCTCGGAGCTGGTGACCAAGGAGAACGCGAAGGACTATTATCACCCGGATTCTCCGTTCTAGTCCATCGCGTGCGAAACAGAGGGCTGGAGAATCCCCCTCCAGCCCCTCCTGTCATCAGTTCAACACTCATGCCAGATTCACGGAAGGCCGGCAAGGGTTGACGGATCGCAGCTCAGGGGACAGAAAAGCCTGATCGAGTGAAGCGTGCCTGCAGCGGAGTCTTTGAACATGGGCAACACCCTGGTACGCGCTGAAAACATCGGCAAGAGTTTCTCATCGGTTCCGGTCCTCCAGAATATCAACCTCGAGATCCGACGCGGAGAAATCCTCGGAGTCATCGGAGAAAACGGGGCGGGAAAATCCACCCTCATGAAGATCCTCAGCGGGATCTACACGCCCAGCTCGGGGAGCGTTTTCTTCGAAGGCGCGAAGGCGGAAATCCGCAAGCCGATCGATGCGAAGCGGATCGGGATCAGCATCATCCCGCAGGAGTTCAACCTGATCAAGGACCTCTCGGTCTACGACAACATCTTCCTCGGTTCGGAGCTCGTGCAGAAATCGCGGCTGCTGAACAAGAGCCTGATGAAGGCCCGCACGGCCGAGCTGCTGAAGGCGCTCGAGATCACGATTCCCCCTGAGGCGAGGATCGAAAACCTCAGCGCGGCCCAGAAGCAGATGGTGGAAATCTGCAAGGCGCTCGCCTTCGATTCGAAGCTCCTCATCATGGACGAGCCGACCACCGTACTCACGCACTACGAGATCGAGGTGCTCTTCAAACTGATGAGAAGGCTGCGCGACAGGGGAATGACGATCGTCTACATTTCGCACAAGCTGAAGGAAGTGAAAGCGGTCTGCGATCGCGTCGTCATCCTGCGTGATGGTTTGCTCATCGACGACAGACCGATCACCGAGATCACGCTGCCCGAGATGGCCGAGAGGATGGTCGGTCGGGCGCTCAACCAGATCTTCCCGCCGAAGAACCAGCCGGATGAGAGGGTTGCGCTCGAGGTGAAGGGCGTGACGGTGCCGGGTGTGCTCTCGGACATCAGCTTCCAGGTCCACAGGGGCGAGGTGCTCGGCTTCGCTGGCCTTATGGGAGCGGGGCGGACCGAGATCGCCGAGACCCTGATCGGGATACGGAAACCTGTCGCGGGCGAAATCACCTTGGAGGGGCAGAGGGTCGACGTTCGCGGAACACGAGACGCGGTGCGACACGGGCTGAGCTACCTCTCAGAGGACCGGCAGGGGAGCGGCGTCATTACCGGGTTCACGGTGACGCAGAACACCACGCTTGTCTCGCTCCCCCGCTACAGCGGGGCTGCCTTCGGACTCATCGCCAAGAAAAAGGAGAGAGAGGCGGCGGGGCGGTACCAGAAGATGTTCAACATCAAGACCCCTTCGCTGGACACCCGCCTTGAGTACCTGAGCGGAGGGAACCAGCAGAAGGTCTCGCTGTCCAAGAGTATTGACACGCTGCCGAAGATCCTGATTGCCGACGAGCCGACCCGGGGGATAGACGTGTTGGCCAAGACGGAGATCTACCAACTCATCCATTCCCTCGCCGCGCAGGGCATTGCCTGCCTTTTCATCTCCTCAGAGCTGGAGGAAGTTATCGGGATGTGCCATCGCGTGATCGTCATGAAGGACGGCAAGATTACGGGAATCCTCGAGGGCGATCAGATCAACGAGGCGGAGATCATGTTCTATGCGACCGGAATCAGGGAGACGAGGGGCTGAAATGGCAGTGTTTGTCCAGAGGATACGCAGAGTAGACTTCCAGAAGTACGGTGCTGTTTTCGCGCTGATCGTCCTGTTCGCGCTCTCCGCGATTCTGAGCCCGTACTTCCTGCAGTACCAGAATCTGGTCAACATCCTGCGCCAGGTTTCCTACACGGGAATCATCGCCCTTGGGATGACCTTCATCATCATCGCAGGGGGAATCGATCTCTCCGTCGGCTCCATGGTCGCAATTGTGGGAGCGATCCTCGTCGTCGCCATCAACTGGCTGCTCCCGGTCTTTCAGAGCGAGCTGCTGGTGATTCTGGCCGTTGCCGCTCTCGCCCTGATCCTCGGGTTCGCGGGCGGCGCCATGAACGGCGTCATGGTGACCAAGGGCAGGATTGCGCCCTTCATCGTGACGCTGGGCACCATGGCGATCTTCAGGTCGCTGACCCTGTACTTCGGCAACGCCGGCGAGTTCCGCTCGAAAAGCGAGATGTTCGGCAACTTGGGCATGGGGAGTTACCTTTACATGCCTATTCCGGTCTGGGTCATGCTGGTTCTCGCAGTGCTGATGAACGCCGCGCTGAACAACACCCGCTACGGTCGTTACATCTGCGCGGTGGGCTCGAACTCGCGTGTGGCGATGTTCTCCGCGATCAGTGTCGACAGGGTGCGGTTCTTCACCTACGTCATCACCGGCGTGGTCGTCGGCGTCTCGTCATTTCTCCTGACCGCACGGTTCAACGCGGTCAGCTCGACGAACGTCGGCATGGGCTTCGAGCTTGACGCGATCGCGGCGGTGATCGTCGGAGGGACCACGTTGTCGGGCGGGAGGGGCACGATCTGGGGAACCATCATCGGCGCGGTCATCCTCGGCATCATCAACAACATGCTCAACATGATCGGCATTTCTCCATACCTGCAGGGGACCGTCAAGGGCCTCGTCATCATCGGCGCCGTGTATATACAGCGACAACGGGCATGAATCCTGGATTTCGATGCTGCCGTCCGAGGAATGAATGGTCCTGGGAAACCCCCGTGCACCAATCCCCAGGGCGGCAGCCGCGATTGCGCGGCGAGAGCCCCGAGCGCCGATTCGAGTTCTTCCTACCCTTTTCATGCAAGGGCTTCTATCTCTGCCCCTCTACGAGCAGCTCCTTGTACAGGAGGAACACCACGAGGAGCACGATGAGCACGAGGGCGGCTGGGAGCGTGAGGTCTAGGCCGCTCACGCCCAGCACGTTGCCGAAGAGGATGTGGCTCAGGTCCACGGCGCAGGTGCGGATTGAGCTGATGAGGATGGCTCCCAGTGAGAAGGCCGCGGCGAAGAGGATCCCGATTGCCGAGTCCTCCTTCAGCCTACCGCGCCGGGAGAAAAACCCGATGCCGGGGGCCACCGCAACGGCCGCGGCCAGGGCACCGACGAGCAGGTTGCCCTTCACGAGGTACGCCACGGTCACGCCGGGGAGACGGCGCAGGCAAACTTCCGGTCAGTAGGTGCAGGAGCGCGCGATTCTGGCGTAGTGGAGGAGATTCTCGCGGGGCACATGGAAGAAGTGATCGCTTGCGCTCATGACGTAGCCGCCATTGCGGCCGAAGGTGGAGAACAGGTGCTCGACCTCTGAGGTGATCGCCTTCTTCGAGGCGCCCCCGAGGATACTGTTCTGGTCCAGGCCTCCAACGAGCGCCAGTCGTTCGCCGAGAGTCGCCTTGACCGCGGCGCGGTCCGGAGGGGCGATATCGCCCCCCATGCCCGGCGGAGAGAGGGTCTCCGAAACATCGCAGCCGTTGCGGAGGAGAAGGGGAATGATCGCTTTCATTCCTCCGCAGGTATGATAGACCACACGGTGGCCCACATCATGGAGCGCGTCGTGGATTCTCCTGTCGCAGGGAAGACAAAAGGTCTCGTGGAGCGTTGGTGAGATGACCGTTGAGGAGGCCGCGCCGCCGCCGGTCTCCACCAGATCGACGGCCGCGCCTCTCATGTGGTCGTGGATGAACGCGAGCTTCTTCTCCAAAAGTACTTCGAGAAAGTGGTTGACCCATTCGGGCTTGTCGAATGTCGCCATGATGAGGTTCTCGGTTCCATACAACTCGCACGCATCCTGCCAGCAGCCGCCCTGGTGGCCGATGATGAACATGCGCAGAATCCCTGCGTCACCGAGGGCGTCGTGATCTCGCCTGAGCGCGTCTTTGTCCAGGCCGATGCGCGGAGAGTGCGCAGCGAGGAGATCCACCTCGCTGTCGTTCTTGACGAGGTGCTCCGTGATCCAGCTCGTGTATTGGTTTGATTCCGTCTCGAAGGACAGTTCCCCGTCCGGAGTCTCGATCTCGTACCGCGTGCGGCCCGGCGCCGACGCGGAGCTTCTCACCCTCCAGGACGGAGTCGGGGGAGTCACGAACGGGTTGCGGGTGATCGCGGCATCCAATCCCACGTCGTGGAATGCTTCGATGTCGGTCATTCCTCCCATGAAGGTCCTCAAGTGGTAGTCCTGCCATTGGTGGATCGTGGCGGGAAGCCGGTCCGGTCTGCCACCGGATAGCGCGACGAGCATCCTCTCTTTCGAAGTCACGACGTCTCTCCCTTTCTGGCCGGTTTCACTCCGTCGTCGGCTCCCGCGCGCCACCGACGATGCGGTCCCCCGAGCAAGGTCGAGCACGTCGTGAAGAAAACGATCGACGCTGCGGCGTCAGGAGGCGGATTCATCCTGAGCACCTGCAACGCGCTCATTGAGGCCGTGCCGCCTGCCAACGCCATCGCGATGTACGAAACTGCGCATCGCAATGGCGTATTCGGCAGAGGCCTGCGTTGATGGCACGAGCACGATTCCGCCCAGCCAGAGCCCGCAATCCGAACACGACTTCTACTCTGCCTCTCGGGGGCAACCGGGAGGCAGGACGGCGTGGGCACGGCCCTCGGGGACCAACATGGAGCGATTCTATCCCAAAAGTCCTGGTATTGCAGGTTCCGGCAGGAGTGGTAGAATGATGCCGCGTTGTGGCAGAAGGGAGGTGCGAATTCAAGCAGAGGGAGAAACACGGGAAATCAGGCAACGAATCGGAAAAGAATGGAGGAAATGAGAAATGAAAAGAGTGTTTCTCGTCATGCTGGGACTGGTGATGGTCGCGGGCATTCTTTTCGCCGGTGCGCAGGGAGAAGCCGCCAAGGTCCACATCAAGTGGGCCCACTACTTCGATCCCCTGCAAAGCCCGGCTGCCCAGGCCAACGCGAATTGGCTGAAGAAGGTCATCGCCGACTTCGAGAAGGAGAATCCGAACATCAAGGTCGATCCCGAGCTGTTCCAGTGGGACCAGATCGACAACCGCTCCATCCTCGACTTCCAGGCCGGTGTCAAGCACGACGTGATCTTCGGCTCGCCGCAGCTGATGGCCAAGCACTTCAGCATCGGTGACTATCTGGACATCGCCCCGTACATCGCCAAGTGGTCGGACGCGGAGAAGAAGGACTTCAGCTGGAGCCCTGTATGGGCATCCGCCAAAAATGGCGACAAGCAGTACGGCATCCCCACCGGCGTGCACACCCGGGCCCTCGTCGTGCGCCGCGACCTGTTCAAGCAGATCGGCGTCGACCCGGACAAGGGCGAGATGAGCTGGGATGATATGGTGGAGATCGCCCAGAAGCTGACCAAGGACGGGATGTACGGTCTGGGCAACTTCTTCGGCGCTTCGCGAGCCACGATCGAGTTGGTGTTCGGGCCCCTGATCTGGCACTTCGGCGGTGAGCTGTGGGACCCGCAGACAAAGAAGGCCACCTTCGCCAGCACGGCCGGCGTGCAGGCCGTCCAGCTCGCGTACGACACGGTCTTCAAATACAAGATCACCCCCGAAAGCGCCGTCGGCGGCGCCTACGAGGACGGCGTCTTCAAGCCGTTCATGGAAGGCAAGGCGGCCATGGCATGGGGGTGGGGGAGCTACTGGATCCAGGCCCTCGAGGACAAGGGCATGATCAAGAGCTGCTTCCCTCCCAGCAAGGACTGCACACCGGGAACGGCAGGCGTGTTCGTCACGCCGACCAAGCCGAAGGCCCAGTTCACCAACGCCTGGACGATTTCCGTCCACAAGCTGAGCGAGCACCCCGCCGAGTCCTTCAAGCTGATCGAGTACGTGCTCAAGGCCGACAACCTGGCCGTCTTCGGGGACGCCGGCATCCCGGCGCGGCTCTCCACGTGGAGCAAACCCGAGATGCAGTCAGCGTTCTGGCAAACCTGGCTTACAGCCGCCAAGAACGGACGGGGCATGCCGGCCACGGTCTACTATCCTGAGCTGGCGGATGCGATCTCGGCCGCCTTCCAGCAGATCATCGCCAACAACGCGCCCATCGCCGAGACGCTGCAGAAGGCGGAAGACGAGTGGAATGGAAAGTACGCCGGCAAGTAGCGCGACTGCCGGCCGCGTGAGCGGAGAAAGGGGGAGCCCTGCGGCCTTCTGGAGCCGCACCAGGCTCCCCTATCTCCTGCTCGCCCCGACGGTGCTCGTCGTCTTTGCTTTCCTGATCTGGCCGATCCTGTCGCTGCTGTTCTTCAGCACGCAGAGCACGCCCATCGGCGACAAGCCGACATTCGTCGGCACGGGCAACTTCGGCCTGCTGTTCGCAGAGGCGCACTTCCAGGGGAACCTCGTGGCGTCCCTGGAGTACCTGGGCGGCGTGCTCGTGCTCTCCGTCCCGCTGGCCTACTTCGCGGCCGTGCTGATCAGCAGCAGGGGCGGCACGGCCGGGATTTTCCGCACGCTCTTCCTTCTGCCCTGGGTGACCGCCCCGGTTGTCAGCGCCATCCTCTTTCGGACGATGGTGGACGCGGACGGTCCGGTGCCCACGGTCCTGGCGGCGATGACTGGGAAGGAATGGCTTTTTCTGGTCCGGTCCAACCTGTCGATCCTGACGGTGATCCTGCACAGCGCGTGGAGGTCCTTCCCCCTGGAGATGCTCCTCATTGCCGCGGGCCTGGCAACGATCCCCATGGAGTTGTACGAATCGGCACGGGTGGATGGCGCCAGCGAGTGGACCCAGTTCCGCTACATCACCTTCCCCCTCACCCGCCGGCAGCTCTTCATTGCCGTCCTCCTGATCACGATTTTCACGCTGCAGGACTCGGAATCGATCTTCGCCATTACGCGCGGTGGACCGGGCTACGCCACGGAGACAGTCGGTGTGCGGCTGTTCAAGGAAGCGTTCATCTACTCCAACATGGGGATCTCCTCCGCGATCGGCGTGATCCTGATCCTCCTCTGCATCGTTTTTCTCGCCCTGTACCTGCGCATTCTGGGACGGGGTCAGGCGCAATGAAAACGCGCTACAGCCTGAGCTGGGTCGCCATCGGGATCATCTCCCTGATCGTCCTCGGACCCTTCCTGTGGGGATTGAAAACGTCCCTCATGGCTCCCCTCAACATCGGCCTGCTGTCCTCCGGCCGGATCCACCTGGACAATTATCGCTATATCCTGTCGCGCCCCGAGCTGGGGCGCTACATCCTGAACAGCATCAAGGTGGCCGCTGCAACGGTGGCAATCGTCCTGCCCATGGCAGTCGCCGGCGGTTACGCTCTTGCCCGCTACGATTTTCCCGGGAAGAAGCTGAGCGTCCTGCTCATCATCCTGCCGCTCGTGCCCGCCATCTCCGTGCTCGTGCCGATGATCATCTACCTGCGCCGCATCGGATTGTTCAACACGCTGGCTGGCGTCGTTCTGGCCAACATCGTGTTCAACACGCCGTTCGTCGTCTGGATGGTGCGGGGGTTCATCGCCCAGATCCCGCGCGAGATCGAGGAAGCTGCGGAGATGGATGGCTGCTCGCCACTGGGGGCGCTCGCCCGTGTCATCATACCGCTCTCCGTGCCGGGCCTTATCGCCAGCGGCATCTTCGTTCTGATCGGCACCTGGAACAACTACCTCTACGCCTTTGCGTTCACCACCTCACCCGACCTGCGAGTGCTCCCCCAGGGCATGCTGGCCTTCATCGGCTCCTGGGGGACGAACTACGGCGGGCTGAATGCGGCAGCCCTCGTGGCCATGCTGCCGCCGATGATCCTGTTCCTGATTTTCCAGAAGTGGTTCATCCAGGGCATGCTGGCCGGCTCGTCGAGATAGGACCTCATGACCAGGACAGTCGTTCACATGATCGGTCAAGCCCACCTCGATCCGGTGTGGCTGTGGCGCTGGACCGAGGGCCGGGCCGAGGCGCTCGCCACGAGCAGGTCCGCGGCGGACCGGCTTCGCGAGTACCCGGACTTCCACTTCACCAGGGGCGAGGCGCAGGTCTATCAGTGGATCGAGCAGGAGGACGGCGAGCTTTTCGCCGAGATCGTCAGGCTCATCCGCGAAAGCCGTTGGCACGTGGTCAACGGCATGATCGTCCAACCGGACCTCAACCTTCCGCAGGGAGAAGCCATCGTTCGTCAGGTACTCCTGGGCAAGGCCTTCATGCGGGAGCGGCTGGGCATCGAGCCGACCGTGGCGTACTCCGTGGACAGCTTCGGTCACCCCGGCACGCTGCCGCAAATCCTCAGGAAGTGCGGTTTCGACAGCTACGTCTTTATGCGGCCCGGCAGCCATGAGAAAGAGCTGCCCGCCGAGACCTTCTGGTGGCGGGGGCCTGACGGCGGCCGGGTCCTGGCCTTCCGCATCCAGGCTGCCTACCAGACCCCGGACCTGGACCTGACCGGGCACATCGAGGCTGCCGTCCGGGCCAGGCCGCCGCAGCTCTCCCACACCATGTGCTTCTTCGGGTTGGGGGATCACGGGGGAGGCCCCACCAGGAGGCAGATCGAGAACGTCCAGGCCATCGGCCGGTCCCGCGTTGACTTGGAAATCCGGTTCAGCTCACCCCAGATTTTTTTCAATGCCATTGCGGCGGAAGCGGAAGGTCTCCCCACAGTCGCAGAGGAGCTTCACTGTCACGCGGTTGGATGCTATTCGGCTAACAGCGCGCTGAAACGGCTCTACCGGCAGGCTGAATGCGGGCTGCTGATAGCGGAGCGGATGGCCGCCCTGGCCGCGATCTGGATCGGCCGGCCTGCCCCGCTTGGACTGCTCAACGACCTATGGCACGATCTGTCCTTCAACCAGTTTCACGATACGCTCTGCGGCACCACGATCAAGCAGGCGGCGGATGAGGCAATCATGGCTCTAGGCCGGATCGCGCTTTCTTCCCGGCAGATCACGGACGACGCCTGCCGAACGATCGCCTCTCGCATCGACACCTCGGGTCCCGGCGGCGTGGTCGTGCTGTTCAACCCCGGCTCCGAGACTGTCGCGCAGTACGTGGAATACGAGCCCTGGACGGGCTGGCTGCCGTGGGAAGCCGGCGGGTGGGGTCTTGCCGATGAGCAGGGGCAGGCGGTTGCCTGCCAGTCAATCGAGACTCACGAGGCGGTCACCTCCGAAGCAGTCTCGCTTGCCCGGATCGTTTTCCCAGCCGAGGTGCCCCCAATGGGCTACCGGGTGTACACGTTCGCCCCCCATGCGCCTCAACCGGTCATCCCTGCCGGAGTGCAGGTCCTTGCCGACGGGCTTGAAAACGAACGCCTCATCGTGCGGGTCGATCCCGCCAGAGGAACAATCGTCTCGTGCGTGGACAAGGCCAGCGGAGTGGAGTTCGTCGGGCCGGGCGGCTGGAACTCGGCCCAGGTGCTGGAGGACACGAGCGACACGTGGTCCCACGGCGTGGCAGGATTCGATCACGCCGTTGGGGTTTTCGCGGAAGCCCGCATCAGCGTTTCTGAGTCAGGGCCGCTGCAGGCGTCGCTCCTGGTGGAGCGCAGCTACGAGGGCAGCACCTGGACACAGCAGATACTATTGAGGAAGGGGGCGGCTGAGCTTCTCCTCCGCAACTGGCTCTCCTGGCAGGGCCGATGGCGGATGCTGAAGCTGGCGTTTGACGTGCTCACGGATGCCCCCGAGGCAACGTACGACATCCCCTTTGGATGGTGTCACCGCCCGTGCGACGGGCACGAGGTGCCGGTGCAGATGTGGATGGACGTGAGCGGACCCGGCCGAGCGAGGGGAAGTGGCGGTGGGGTGATCGGCCTTGCGATCATCAACGATGGCAAGTATGGCTGCGACGCCGCGGGCAGCACGATGCGGCTGACGGTCCTGCGCTGCCCACCGTATGCCTACCACAAGCCGCACCGCATCGGCAGCCATCGACGCTACGACTGGATGGACCAGGGCGCGCAGGAGTTCGAACTACTCCTGTGCCCCCACGTAGGGGATTGGCGTGACGCCGGCGTCGTCAGCCGAGCGCGCCTTTTCAATCTGCCCCTCGTGCCCATCACGATGCACAGCCACTCCGGCAAGCGGCCCCTGGCTGATTCCCTGCTGGAAGTGCCCTCCTCAGAGATCGAAATGACAGCCCTCAAGCCGGCGCAGGACGGCGATGGCTACATCCTGCGGCTGTCCGATCGGCATGGCCGAGGCGGAAGCGCGGAGTTGTGCTGGGCAGGTGAGCGTTTCCCCGTCGAGGTTGCGCCTTTCGAGGTTGCTACCTTCCGCCTCGGCCTGCCTGCAGGCGCAGCGAGGTGGCAGATGACGGCGTGCGACATGCTGGAGCGACCGCTCTGAGGCGCTCGTCGACCCGGCGCGGTGGATGCAAGTCGCTGCTCGAATGGCGGGCGCCCTAGTCTTCCACGTCGTTCGCGGTTAGATTGACGTCGACCCCGGTCCCGTCAAAGTCAGTGTGCGCCGTCTCCTTGCCGTCCAGCGTGATGGTGGCGGACTTATGAACCCGCCTGGTGGCGCCGTCTGCCAGAGTTATCGGGAAGCCCACATTGGGCTGTAACAGCCCCCGCCAATCGGGAGGGGCTATGAGAGAGCTACAGGAGCCAGGCGGCTATCGGTAGAGGCCCTGGAGAAGGCCAGGCGCGTTCACCAAGCGTACGGCCAGGAGTGGAGCGCGGGCCACCTGCGGGGGCTTTCGACAACCTAGAGAACTATCAGGATTTCAGGGTTCCTATCTCTCTCCTCAATACTGGCTTGCGGTCCCGAAGCCCGCGCAGCCCCATCTGTTGGCCCATATTGTTTCGCTTCCTCATTCTCGTCCCGATATGTTCTTGCTGAAGATCACTCAACTTGCCCGTGATGGGCTGCAACCGCACGCCGGGCGAGCTCGTCCCGCCAGTCGCTTGCTATGCCCAGACAACACCCTTATAGTAGTTCTATCGTTTACATCAAGGATGTGGGCGAGTATGTCTCCCTGTTCACGCAGTACAGCGAGAAGCTCGCAGCGGAGCGGGCGAACATGGTGAAAATCGGACAGGAGAAGGGCAAGAAGGAGGCAAGGAAACGCGACAACGACGTGGTATTTCGCTCATGAATCAGACCCTCGCCCTCGGCCTGAACCTTCGATTCTCCACGCATGCGGCCCTGTCGCTGCGGCGATTCGTGGCAGGCAAGCTGTACCTTTTCATGAAGGAGCAGTACATCACCCGGCGCGATGATCCTGCCTGGACCGGGTTTCTCACCCGGTTCGACGATCTGTTGGTGAGCTTCGAACAATCGGTCGCTCCTCCTCATGATCACCGACGAGAGCTCTCCCTCGACCGGCATTTTCGTCACCATCACGACTGGGCCAGCCGGCTTCAAGCCTCCACAGGACCTGAAACTCGTAATGGCCGTGACAGGCCCCGCGGATTGGAGGATCGAGTCTCGCGCGCTGAGCTCTACTGCGGGATTGTTCCCCGGTCCAGCGCAGATACACTAACGCGCGGCCCCGCTGCCTTCCCCGTCGGCGCTGCCCCATGACCCCGCGGGAAAAGGTCCTGTCGATCCTCGAGAGGAGAAACCCGGACGGTCCCGGCTACTGGACGGGAAACCCGCACGAGGACACATACAGGATCTACCTTGAGCGGATCGGAGGAACCCGCAAGGAGGACCTTTTCCAGTTCCTCGGCGACGATTGTCGCTGGATCCCCGCCGATCCCGGGTACAAGCATCCGAAGGGCGCACCGATCTTCGATCCCTACCGCGGCGCTCCCCGACAGAGCCTCAACCAGCCCGGCTGCTTCGCGCAGTGCGAATCTGTCGCCGAGGTGGAGAGCTACCCTTGGCCTGATCCCGGATTCCTGGATTTCACCGACGTCATCGCCGAGATCGATGCGCATCCTGGCATGGCGGTGCTCACCGGTATGTGGTCGCCCTTCTTTCACCACGTCGCGGACTTCTTCGGCATGGACAACTACTTCATCAAGATGTACACACATCCCGCCGTGGTCGAGGCCGTCACGGAAAGGGTCGTCGACTTTTTCGTCGAGGCGAACGACAGGCTCTTCACCGTGCTGGGGGCGAAGGCAGACACCTTTTTCTTCGGAAACGACTTCGGCACCCAGCGCGACCTGATCCTTTCGCCCGAGGCATTCCGCCGCTTCCTGCTTCCCTCGATGAAGCGGCTCATCGATGGGGCGCGGCGGTTCGGGAAGAAGGTCATCCTGCACTCCTGCGGCTCCATCGCGCGGGTGATCCCGACCTTGATCGACGCCGGGATCGACGGCCTGCATCCTCTTCAGGCCATGGCCTTTTCCATGGACGCAGAATACCTTGCGTGCAACTTCCGCGATCATCTCGCCTTCGTCGGTGGGGTCGATACCCAGGACCTGCTCATCAGGATGACCCCGGCCGAGATCAAGGGTGAGGTGCGGAGGCTCCGCCGCCTGTTCGGCAGCAACTATATCGTCAGCCCCAGCCATGAAGCGATCCTGCCCAACGTGCCGTT
>Ga0187850_10002404_pt1 | contig 17390 bp, 9 predicted proteins | sample June2016WEW_4_15_FD_132436 | JGI IMG/M metagenome (GOLD analysis project Ga0187850, IMG submission 132436) | Peatland microbial communities from SPRUCE experiment site at the Marcell Experimental Forest, Minnesota, USA - June2016WEW_4_150 | ecosystem: Environmental > Terrestrial > Soil >... | reverse complement strand
GCCATGGCCCACGTCGAAGATGACGCCGCGTTTGCGCCCTTCCCACATACCCGGATTGAGGTTGCCGGATTCGTCGAGCTCGTGGCGCAGCCCGGAATAGCAGTGCGTGTAGATGTCGCCCGGGCGCAACTTCCTGGTCAGAAGATCGGCAATCGGGCGCTCCGGCCGGTCGGTTCCAAAATCGACCATCACCGGTATCTTGGCGATCATGCCCGCTTCCACGGCGTGCTCGACCGGGGTCCACTCGGGCCCTGTGTAGTGCGCCGTTTTGAAGCCCACAATGAGACCCTTGTGGCGCAGCGCCATCTCCGCCGCGGGCGCGGCCGCCATGTCGGTGAGATCGTACTCGAACTTCCCGCCGCGCATTCCGTTTCCTACAATGTTGAGGAACGCCAGCACGCGCGTTTTGGAGCGATCGATAATGCGGTCCTTGAAGTCTTCGAAATTACGCCATCCGGCGCAGCCCGCATCCGCCACGGTAGTCACGCCGGCGCGGAACGTGAAACCGTCCGGGTAGACGCTAAGATCTCCGGCATAAGACGCGCGCTCCCCGGTGCCGGTGAACACGTGCACGTGGATGTCGACTAATCCCGGCGTGACGTACAGGCCGGCGACGTTGACCACCTTCAAAGCCGCGGCCGGATCCAGATGCTCGGCTACGGCCGCGACGCTGCCATCTTTGATGGCAACGTCACGGACCGCGCTGATGCCATTTTTCGGATCGATGACGTGCCCGCCTTGCAGCAGCAAATCGTAGGCGGGCTGGCTGAACCCATAACCCGCCATGCAGGTCAAGGCCGTCAGACGCGCCGTGGTTGAAATCAATCGCATAGTTGAAGTCACCGCGACAGATCCCAGAACAGCGCCGGTAACGCCGCCAGCAACAGGAGCATCACAGTTCGGTCACCTTGAGCTTGATGCTGGCGGCGTCGAAGACACCCAGCCCGAGTTTCGACGCGTACTCGACGTGGCCGGGCTCGCGGATGTAGTGATTGGTATTCGGGTTGCTATTGTCCTTCCCGACATGGGACATGGAACGGTCGAAGATGGAAACGGCGCCCTCAGCCTTGCGTTTCTCCTCGATTATGTCGATGAGTTTGTGGTCCATGGCCACCGGGTCCGTGCCGAACATCATCTGTTTGGGATAGAAGCGGAAGCGCGGCATCTCGCTGAAGGGGCCGGCGTGCCAGACTCCCATCAGGCCATCCATGATATTCAACACCACGCGGGAGCGCACCGGTTCGACGGCGGCGAGGGCACCGATAAACGTCCGGAGGCAGGTCTGCGGGGCGTTGTGCCCACGGGCGACGTTGGAAAAGTTGCCGTAAGAGATGTTTTTCAGGCAGCCCGTCACGCCGGACGCCTGGTGCTCCTTCAGGTTGGGCACGTTGACGATCTTGGTGAAGGTTTCGGAGACCAGCCGCACCACGTTCGACCGGGTATCCTCTTCGCCGTAGAAACTGGTTTCCACGTAAGTCTTCGGATCGTAGCCGAGAATGGCACCGCGCGTAGTTTCCGCCGCATAAATGTTCACCCCGGCGGGCAGGTACTTGCCGTAGCTCACGGTCTGCAACTGGTTGTCAAAACGCTCGTACACGTAGATTTGTTTGGCCGGCACACCGACGGCAATCAAATTCTCGGCGATGACCGCCACTACCTCGGGACTGGAACAGATACGCGGAGCTCCCGAGCAGTTCACCTTGATGCCGACCACGTCTTTGGGAGAAATGAAGCGCGCCCAGGCGTCTTCGTGGCGGGCATCGCCCGTGAGCGTCTTCATGCCGCTGGCGATCATCTGCTTGACCAGTTCTCGATTCACCTTGCCGGAGCTGGCGTCGATGGAGTTCTCGGAATGGACTCTGACCACCTGGCCCGGATAAGGTCCGGGCATCCCAGGCTGCGCAGCGGGTTTATAGGCGGTGACCACACGATAGGCTGGTTCGTCCGCCGGCCCGGCAAGCAGCGGGGCGGCGGCAACGACTTGCAGGAAGGTTCGTCGATCCACCGTGGTTAGTGTATAACACGGTCTCACCTGGGTCAAACCGCTCGCGGGGACCGCCCGGGATCGCCGGCTACGGATTGCGCAGCCGGAGGATGCCGAACGCCTGGGGAACGTGAAAAGAGGTTTGCCCCGGAGGGCGCCAGGCATAAAAGACGCGCTTCTGGCCGGCGCCGGCGATGCGGAACAGACCGATGCGCAGCTCGAGGCCTTCTTGCGGTGGGCGCATGTCTCCCGTATAAATGGCGCGAAATGGGATGCGCATCTCGCCATACCAGACCTTGTGCTGCGCATCGATGCGGCCTTTGACCGTGTAACCGGAGTTCCAGAGCATCCCCGCCTGGGTCTTGGGGTTGTCGCGATCGATGTCCAGATCCACCCATTCACTCTGCGGCGATACCTGGAGTTCCTTGTACCGGGCGATGTGCTCGAAGTCGGAGCCGATGAAGGCTTCGGCAACATCCCACTTCCATAACTCGGGGGTCTCGGCGGCGGGGTTGGGATCGGGCTTCACATTCAACTCGTCATAGGGACAGATGAAAAGCAAGTAAAGATATTGACCGCTCCACCGCGAGCGGATTTCGGTGGGCGCCCCGGGGATGGGTTGCCCCAGATAGTTGCGGTCCGCCGTGACGTGAGGCGCGGTGGACCACAGTTCTGAATTCGGGTTGGCGGAGAGCTCAAAATCGCGGCGGGAGTAAGTGCTTTCGAGCACAGCGGCGGGATCGGCGGCAGCCAGAAACAGCAGAGCAGCGAGCAGCGAGTGCATGAGTCAACCTTTCATGCCCGCCGCTGCGAGCCTTTGCAGAGCCTTCCATTTGACGTCGTCCATTCCGCCGTCCGAAAACAGCGATACGCCGGACGCTCCCGCTTTCAGGGCCAATTGCACGGTCTCGGTGAACACCGGCTCCGTCATACCCTGCACGAACAAGCCGCTGTAGACCGGTTGCTTGACGGCCGAGGCCCCTTCCCGCGTCTGCTGTTCCACCCACTCCGGGCCGGCGTTGTAGAACTGGTTATAGAGCATCGGCAAAAACGCGTCGAGGTTCCACTTACCCCAATCCTGCCGGACCATGGTGCGTGCCAGGCGCGGTCCGGGGAAAACGGCGGCCGTGATGGTCTTGCCCTTGGCGCGCGCGGCCGGCGCCAGATAGCCGTTCACCAATCCTGTAACCATCTCGCAGCGGAAATCGAGCCACGGCTCCTCGAGTTTGGTGTCCTTCATGGTCATCGGGTCGGCACCGTACTTCTGCTTGAACTGGTTGCGCTCGTACTCCGAATAGCCGTAGTCGTAGGGCGGATACACTTTGTCTTGAACGATGTTGTATTTCTTCCAGAGGTTGGAAGGCAGAATCGCGTCCGGGTGGCGGATGTAATCCAGGTGAATGCCGGTCAACTCCGAAATACTGGCGAGTTCCTTGACGGTGCCCTGGACGAATTCGCGGACCTCCGGGCGGCCGGGATCGAGGAATTTGTAGTAGGGCACGTAGGCCGGCTTGTCGACCGCCGACTCGCCCTTGGCGTTCACGTTGTACCAATCCGGATGGTTCTTGACGACGTCCTCGATCAGGCAAGGCATGGACCACATCCAGGCATGCACCTCGAGCGATTCCGCGCGAGCCAGCGGCAGCAGCGTCTCCAGCCAGTTGGTCTTGACCGGCAGGCGGGTGCTTCCGAAATAAGCGTTCCTGCCATCGTAGATTTCCGGAATGATGGCGCGAATTCCGGATTCCCGCATGAGCGCGAGGCGGCGCTTCCAATCGTCGGCGGACCGCCGGATGGCGCTTCCGTTGGGAATCCACACCCAACACTTCATGTCGCCGGCGGAGAAGGCAATCCTGTTTCCAGCCAGGGCCGCCAGGCCCGTGCCCGCGGCTTGGACAAAGGCTCGTCGAGTGAGTGGCATGTGCCTATAGTATTACCGAATGCTGCGCTCGGAAAGCCTCAAGGCTGCGGCCCCGGCTGTGTGGCCTTACGCCTGCGCGAACTGCGATTGTTGGGGCGCCTTGTAGGCGACATTCAGGTGCGGCGTCTCCAGCCGTACATGCTCCCGGAGCTTCGACGTCAGGCAGCTTTCCAGCATGCCGCCGACCAGCAGCGTGCGATCCACGGGATAGGGCGCCGCTCCGCTTTCGATCATCTCCTCCACCTTGTGCATCAGACAGGCGGAGTAGGTGACGTTCGGCTCCGGAGTCAGCAGGAACTGCGTGGACTGGATCTGCGGGACGCCGCTCAGGCGCGCCGCGAAATTGAAATCCTTGATGGCCCCGTCGAGCATCAGCATAGTGGCCTGGAGACCGTCGCGATATTCAATGAAGTACGCCGCCGGTTTCTTCGCCAGATTCCGCAACTGACCGGACGCCACCAGGTCCTGCGTGCGGCCGTCGTCTGCCGTGAGCCCGAGCGGCGTGTCGCTACGCGAGAGCGCCGACGTCAGCAATGCCTTCGAGTACCGGCCCTCATCGCCGGCTTTCCAGACGGCGTCGCCTTCCAGCAGTTGCACGGCTTCGACGCCGGTCTCGCCGCCGCGCCGCCGCTCCACCATGCATTGCAGGCCTTCCAGCGCGTGAAAGTCCATCGCGTCGGACCCGCCTTCGCCCACCATCAAGGCTTCCTCGATCTTGCAGCCGAGCGGCAGGTCGATGGCCGGAAGCCGCCAGGTCACCGGAAGGGACGATCCGGCCAACATCGGAAACCGCAGGCGCCGCGCCGCGTCCACCATCGTCCTGGCTTTTTCGAAGCTGTAGGAGAGGTGCTTGTCGTTGTAGACGGGCACCGCGCGGCCATCCTGCTCGAACACCCGGATGCACTGCTGGAAGAACTCGTAGCGGGGATACAGCGTCTGGCCTTCTTCGTTGCGCGGGTAGTCGCCGTGCTCGGCGATGATCAGCACCGCATCCACGGCCAGTTCCTTGCCGCCGCAGCGTAAGGCTTCGGAGATGGTGGGGTAGACCTGGAAACCGAATTCCAGGGCGCGCTCGCCGCTCAAGTCGCCTTCCGGTTTCTGGTCCACGTAGAGCGATACCACCTTCATGTCGGGCTTGTGCCAGACGCCGCCATACGGGTAGCCGGTGAGAAAGCGGTCGCCCATGTGCTGGGCGTGCGAAAGCCGCCGGTACACGGTCGCCAGGATCGCGATGCGCTTCGGCTGGCTCGGGGGGACCGTGGCGGCCAGGGTGGCGGTCTGAAGAAAGCTGCGTCGCGTCAGCATCGTCATGTTCTCCAGAAGGTGGACTCTTTGGCCGGTTGGTAGCGGATGGCGAGATGCGGCGTGTCGTAACGGGTCTGTCCGCGGAAGAGACTCTCCACGCCGGCCGCGGTCAGCCCGGTGGTGAGCAGTGTCCGTTCCAACGGATAGGCTGCCTTGCCGGTCAGGTACATCGTCTCGCAGTGATTCACCTGTGGGCTGAAGAAATTGGCGAGCGTGGTCCGGCCATCCGGCATCGGCAGGTACATCTGGGTGGACCACGGCTGGCTCCCGCCGTTCACGTAAGCGGCGAAGTTGAAGTCCCGGACCAGCCCGTTCATCAGCAGCACGGCGCACTTCAGGCCATCGGCGTGCCGATACCGGTACGCCACCGGATCTCTCACCAGCCGGCGCATATCCTCAACGGTCGGGAAGACATGGGTGAAACCCGCCCGTGCCGGCGCCAGCGTGTGGCTGCGGCACAGTGCCGCATCCATCAGCGGCTTGGGCCAGACGCCCTCGAGCAGCGCCCCCCAGAACCTGTCGCCGCGGTAGGCCTGGATCCACTGGACCCCGGTCTCCCCGCCGCGCCGCCGCTCCACCATGCACTGGACGGTTTCCAGGCCGTGAAAATCGTAGCTGTCCACGCCGCCGTAGCACACGCACAGCGCCTCGCCGACGTGCGCGCCCAGGGGCATCTCGACGGAAGGCGTACGCCACGTCACCGGCAGACTGGAGCCGGCCATGAAAGCAAATCCCATTTCACGGGAGGTATCGTACATCTTGCGCGCCCACTCCCAATTCCACGAGAGGTGCTTGTCGCTGAAAACCGGCACGGCCCGTCCGCTATCCCGAAATACCTTCACCACCTGTTCGAAAAACTCGTAGCGCGGATATTTCGTCTGCCCTTTTTCGTTGCGCGGGTAATTGCCGTGCTCGCCGATAATCACGACGCCATCCACCGCCAGCTTGCTTCCGCCGGCAGTCAGGGCCTCCGCGATGGTGGGATAGATGCGCATGCCGGAGTGTCGCGACGCGCGCTCGCGGCTCAGGTCGTTCGAGCCGGTTTGATCGACGTAGAGCGACACCAAGTCCATGGGAGGATAATGGTGCGTGCCGTTCCAGCCGTAACCATCCAGCAGGCGGTCGACGATGTGTTGCGCGTGCGAGTACTTGAAATAGGCGGTGACAATGGCGGCGAGCTTCGGACGCATCAAATTACCCATGGGAAGATTCCCAGGTAGCCACGATTATATGCCAGCGACGCGCGGATTGGTTCTTCTGGCGGCCGCCGTGGCCGTGCTGAGCGCGCAGACCGCGGACGGCACGGCCGTATCGCAACGCGCGCGCGCACTGCATGGCCGCGCACTGGTCTTCGATGGCCACATTCATGCCGTAGATCGCGAGTTCTATCACGGCGGCGACATCGGCCAACGGAAACCCGACGGCCAGTTCGACCTGCCGCGGGCCAAAGAGGGCGGACTCGGCGCGCTCTTTTTTTCCATCTTCGTGATTGAGGACTACTATCCCGCCCGCCTCGAAACCAAACAAGCGCTGCGCATGCTGGACAGCGCCGTCGAACAGATCGGCCGCAACAGCCAGAGCATTGAAATCGCCCGCACGGCGTCGGACATCGAACGCATTCACGGGAGCGGCAAGATCGCCGCCGTCCTCGACATCGAAGGCAGCTTCGATCTGGATGGCGACCCGGCCGTGATCCGGCAGATGTACCGCCTGGGGATGCGCTCGGTCCAGCTTTCCGCGCACAACTGGACCAGCAACTACGCGGACTCCTGCTGCTCGGCGCCGAAATGGCGCGGGTTGAACGATCGCGGCCGCGAGGCGGTCCGCGAAATGAACCGCCTGGGGATGGTGATCGAGGTCTCGCACGCTTCCGACGAGGCCATCTCGGTGGCCATCGATGCCAGTGCCGACCCGGTCGTGGCCACGCATCACGGACTGCGCGCCGTCAATGACATTCCCCGCAACCTGCCGGCCTCGCTCCTGAAGAAACTGGCGGCCAAGGGCGGTGTGATCGGCTTCCAGCTCGGCAACGAGTTCCACAACCGCAAGGCGTTCGAGTGGACCACCGCGCATGCCGGCAAAGCGTTCTGGGACACCAGCGCCATCTTACAGCGCGGCACTCAGGTTTCGATTTACGAGATCGACAAAATCGTCGGGCCGCAGTTTCCCATGCTGCCCGCCGATATTCCGCGGGATATCCGAATGACCGTCGACGACTGGGTCGGCGTGGTCGACCGCGCCATCCAGTTGGTGGGCGAAGACCACGTCGCCCTGGGCTCCGATTTCGATGGCGGTCCGCCGCTGCCGCGCGGCATGCGCGACATACGCGATCTGCCGATGATCACCGACGCCATGCTGCGGCGCGGCTACTCCGAAGAGCGGATTCGCAAATTCCTGGGCGGCAACCTGCTCCGCGTGTTTCGCGAGATCACGGAAAAGCGACGGTAGCGGCGCTCCCTATCAGAAGTAGAACTTCGCGACCAACTCAATGTTGCGCTGGCCTTGCGCGCTGCGGATCTGGCCGAACAGCGTCGAAGTGATGGCCTGCGACGCCGGGCTCAGGAAGATCGGCGTGTTGAACAGGTTGAAAGCTTCGCCGCGCAGCTCGAAGAATTTCCGCTCGGTGATGTGGAACTGTTTGCTGAGAGAAAGATCGAAGCGGCTCATGCCCGGGCCGCGGGCGGTGCCGGTGCCGATGTTGCCATAGTATCCCTTGGCGGGAGCGGCGTAGGCGGAGGGATCGAGCCAGAGGGCGCCGGGGCCGATGTTATGCGGGTCGTTGGGCGTGCCGATGACGTTGACGCGATAGCTGCGCTGGCCCGTGCCGGAGGAATCGGTGTTGTACTTGATGGTGAGCGGGTAACCGGTGTGCGCGGTCAACACGCCGCCGAGCTCCCAGCCGCCGGCCACGCCGTCCACCGCCTTGCCCCATCCCGCTCCGAAATGGCGGTTGCGGCCGAAGGGAAGCTGGTAGGTGAAGGACGGCACGAACATGAATTTGGCGTCGAAGTAAGTCGGCCCCATTTCGCACGCCTGGCAATAGAGATATTGCCAGTAAGCCGACTGGGCGCCGGCCTGGCCGCCCTGGCCATAATAGCCGATCGAATCCGACATGCCGCGCGAGTAGGTGAAGGCCACCTGGTATACCAGGCCCGCGCTGAACCGCTTGCGCACCGTGGCCTGGAGCGCGTTGTATCCCTGCTTGCCAATCGAAGCGGTGCCCGAAATCTGCGTGATCTCGCCGCGCAGCACGGGGTTGCCGGAAAGATACGGGCCCTGAGTCACCACTCCGTTGGAGACGATGTTCTGCAGGTAGGGCATGGCCACCATGAGGTGATCGCCGTGCTGCCCGACATAGCCGAGGGTCAAAACGTTGTTGGCGGGCATCTGGTAATCGAGGGAAAAATTCCACTGCTGGACGTCGGCGGGCCGTACGAACGGATCCCACAGGCGAATGGTCGCAAGGGCATAGGGGTTCTTCGGGTTGAGGCCGGCCAGGCCCTGGTCTAGCGTGCTGCCCGGCATGGTGTACGCGGGCGTGTTGTACAGCCCGGCGAACTCCGTCTGGAACGGCGGGTTCATGGTGGCCCGCAGGTTGGTGCCGGTTCCTTCCAGGTACGAGGAGATGGTGTAAGCGCCGCGGAGCACCAGTTTCTTGTTCAGGAAATCCGGCGTCCAGGCGAACCCGATGCGCGGCTGGAAGTCCTTCTTGTAGGTGTTGTAGAGCCCGCCGTTGCTGTAGATCGCCGGCGCCGGGCCGGGAGGCACCACCAGGTTGCTGGGCAGTGGCGCGGCTATCAGCATCTGGCCGGTGAATTCGTTGAAGTTGGATTGCCGGTTTGCCACTTCAACCCACGGCGAGTGGTATTCCCACCGCAGGCCGAGGTTGAGGGTCAGGTTGTTGGTGGCGCGCCAGTCGTCCTGGAAATACACGCCGTAGATGGTGGAGCGCTGGCCCCAGGTGCCGGTCTGATAGCCGCGCCCGAGGTCGTTGGGCAGGCCGAGCATGAAATCGGCCTCGCCAATCTGTGTCCCGGACGGGCTGGTCGCGTTTTGCGCGGTGAAGCGCCCGGAGAAATTGATGTATCCGGTGCGCCCGCCGTTGCCGGAGTAGAACACGTTGATCCACTCGCGAAGAACCTGGCCGCCCATTTTCATCATGTGGCGCCCGCGGGTGATGGTCAGGTTGTCGGCGTAGTGGAAGGTGGTGTTGGCGAAGAGCTGCTGCACGCCGATGTTGGCGCTGCCAATGCCGGCGATCCAGTTGAAGCCCGGGCCGCCGTTGACGGCCGCGCCCAATGCCAAAAGCCCGGTCCCGGCATTGTTGATCCCCACCGTCTGCGCGATGTTGCCCAGCCCTTTGTCGGCGCCGCCGTTATCCAGCATCACGTTGTTGACGCCCACGCGAAACTCGTTGACGATGCTCGGGCGGAAGGTACGGGTCCAGTTGATGACGCCGTTCTCGAACGGCGACATGTTGAAGCTGTTATAGAACAGCGGGAAGGTGTTGACCGAGGGAGCGTCCTGGCGGCCTTTGGAGAGGCGCGCCGTGAAATAGTCCTTATTCTGCGGGCGCCAATCCAGCTTTATGTCGCCCTGGTCGCTATAGAGCTGGCTCGAAGAGCTGTAATAGTAATTGGAGGTGGTGAAGCGGCTGTACTGCGGGGCCGGGTAAAGCTGGGTGCTGCCCATTAGCTTCACCGCGGCCGCATTGAGCAGGCTCTGGGGAATGATGTTGCCCGGGAACGCCGCGCGCAGGCCCGTGGTCTTGTCCAACGAATAAGGGTTGTAAAGCTGGATTACCTTGCCGCCGGTTTGGGTGGCATCGAGGAGCGCTGAGAAATCGCCGGTGCGCCACGCCATCGGCATTACCGTAGTGGCGGAGGTGGACGGCGGCGTGGTGGCGCGCAGGCTCTGTTCGTCGAGGAAAAAGAACAGCCTGTCCTTGAAAATCGGGCCTCCGAAGACGCCGCCGAGCTGGTTCCAACGCTGTGCGGCCCTGGCCACGGGCACGCCCGGAGAGGGGCCGTTCCAGTTGTTAGCCCATGAGTTGGAGTTCAGCTTGTCGTTGCGGAAACTCTCGAAGACGTCGCCGTGATACCGGTTGGTTCCGGACTTGATCACCACGTTGATGATGCCGCCCTGGAAATTGCCGAATTCGGCCGAGGCGTTGTTGGTGATTAGCTTGAACTCTTCGATGGCATCGGGATTGGGCTGATAGGCCACCAGGTTATCGGAGGTGAAGTTGTTGTCCACGCCGTCCAGCATGAAGTTGTTGGATTCCTCGCGGTTGCCGTTGACATAGGGACGCCCGCCGCCGGTGGAACGCTGGCCGCTGTTGAAGCTGGACGGATCGGGATTGGTGACGCCGGCGCTGAGCAGGGCCAGGGCGACCGGGTTGCGGCTGATGAGCGGCGTATGATCGATCTGGCTGGCGTCGATCGTTGCGCCCACCTGCGTGGTATCGGTCTGGAGCAAAGCGGCTTCGCCGGTCACCTGGATACTTTCGGTAAGGGCGCCGATCTCCAGAGCGACATCGATGCGCGCCCGCTGGTTGATTTCCAGCGTGAGAGCGGGGTTGATGTAGGTCTTAAAACCTTTGGCTTCAATTGTTAACGAATATCTGCCGCTGGGAATGCGGGGAAAGGCGTAAATTCCATCCTCATTAGTCGAGGTGGGCCAATCGGTGCCTCGATCCAGGTTCTTGGCCCTTACGGAAGCCCCTACGATCGCACTACCGGTGGCATCGGTTACGTGGCCGGTGATTCCGGCGCTGGTCTCCTGCCCGGTCAGCGGGATAGAGGCCAGTAGAGGAATCAGGAACAGAAATGACGCGAGACGTCTCATATTTCCTCCAGATGCAAATTTAGACCCGAAACTTTCGTGTTGCAAGTTCACAAGATTATGTCATTCCAGATGGTACACGTACAAAAACCGTTATTGCATTTTGCAAAGATTATGTCATTCTAAACTTAGGATGTCAATAGCAGGTTTCCTCGACAGAGATCTGGCGGTGCCGCTATACCATCAGCTTCAAGCCGTGCTGAAAGTGGAGCTTGAATCCGGCAAGTGGCGGCCCGACGAACAGCTACCCAACGAAACCAAACTCGCGGAGTTGTACCAGGTCAGCAAGATCACCGTGCGGCAGGCGCTGCAGGAACTTGCCGGGCTCGGCTACATCCGCCGGGAGCACGGGCGCGGCACTTTTGTGGAGCGGCGCAAGTTCGACGAAGGCCCTCGGGAATTGACGAGTTTTACGGAGGAAATGCGGCGGCACGAGCTGGTGGCCACTTCGCGTGTGCTCTGGCAGCGCCGCGTGGAGGCCGATGCCAAGGTTGCCGACGCGCTGCGGCTGCCGGCGAAATCCAGCGTGTTCGTGCTGAAACGCGTGCGCCTGGCGGCCAGCGAACCGGTGAGCATTCAGACCGCGCACATTCCAGCGGCCTTCGTGCCCGGGCTGGAAGTGACCGAAAACGTGTCGCTTTACGAGGTTTTGCAGCGCCGCTACCACCTGTATCCGGCGCGGGCGCGGGAGACGTATTTTGCGGCTGCGGCAGATCCCGCGGCGGCAGAGCTGTTGGGAATTCCCGCCGGCGCTCCGGTGTTCACAGTGGAACGGGTGACGCTGCTGGCGAACGAGAAGCCGTACGAGTTTGTGCAGTCGGTGGTCCGGGGAGACCGCTATTCCATTGTCCTGGATCTGATAAAGCACGCTGGCGGGGAGCGCATGCTGACGCTGCGATCGGCGGCTAAACCGCGCGGGCGCAGACGCGAGCTGCTGCCGTCAGGTGTCTAGCCTCTCGGGGCGCAGGGGCGGCCCGGCGCACCCAGGGTGTACGATGAAGTCGCGGCACAATTGGCCGCGTTCAACCGATGCGTACCCGATGGTTGTGTCTTGTGGCGGCGCTGGCGCTCTGCCTGAGAGCGGCAGGAGCCGACGTCCGCGTGTGGCAGGGTGTGCTCTCCCTGCCCACTTACCAGGAGGGACCGCCCGATCCCAATCCGCCTTTCGACCAGTTCGCCGGGACAAGATTTAACTACCCCTATACGTTGCGCGAGAACATAACCGGCCGCCGTGTAGACACCGCCTGGCGCGCCGTCTACCTGGAAAACGAGTACTTGAAGTGCTCGGTACTGCCCGACATCGGCGGCCACATCTACACCTGCGTCGACAAGGTCAGCGGGGAGCCGATGTTCTACGCCAACCCGTCGATCAAGAAGGCGCAGATCGGTTACCGCGGCGCGTGGGCGGCATTCGGCGTCGAGTTCAATTTTCCGGTGTCGCACAACTGGGTCTCGATGTCTCCCGCGGATTTCTCGTTGGCGAAAAACGGGGACGGCAGCGCGTCCGTGTTCGTGAGCAACATCGACCGCCCCTACGGGATGCAGTGGACGGTCGAGTTGCGCCTCGCGCCCGCCTCGGCCGTACTGGAACAGCGCGTCACCCTCTACAACCGCAGCGACGTGCGGCATCGATTCTACTGGTGGAGCAACGCCGGAGTGCGGGTGTGGGACGACTCGAAAATCTGGTATCCCATGCGCTGGACCGCCAGCCACGGTTTCACCGAAGTGGACACATGGCCGGTCAACTCGGCCGGCCTCGACCTGAGCGTGATCCGCAACCAGACGCGCGGTTCGGTTTCCCGGTTTGTGCACGGCAGCCGCGAACCGTTCATGGGCATCTACCATCCCAAGACGCAGACCGGCGTTGCGCACTATGCCGACTATGCCGATCTGCCCGCCAAGAAGATCTGGTCGTGGGGCGTCGACGCCGACGGTCTGGACTGGCGGCGCGCTCTCTCCGACGACAACAGCGCCTACGTCGAGGTTCAGGCGGGGCTGATGCGCAACCAGGAAACCTATGTGTTCCTGGAGCCACGGCAAAGCATCCACTTCACCGAGTACTGGATGCCGGTGCGCGCCATCGGCGGCATCACCCGCGCCAACCTGGCTGGAGTGCTCCAGCTTCATCGCGAGAAGGGCAGCCTGATGGCCGGCTTCAACACGAACCAGGCCGTGGCGGGCGCCAAAGTGCGGATACTGGAGGGCCGGCACCTCCTGCGGGAAGACACCGTGGACCTTGCACCGGAGGTCACCTGGACCCTGGAAATGGCGGATGCTCCTCAGTCCCATCTCACGTTTGAATTGTGGGATGCCACTGGGCGCGCGCTGATGCGGCAGACCGAGGGCGAGTACGACTGGACGCCGGAAGAAGAGATCCGAACCGGCGCACAGCCTCGGCTGCCGTCGGGGGGACCGCTCGATCTTGGCGCCGGTCTGGAACTGAACGGGAATCTGCTGGGGGCTTACGAAGTATACGATCGCGCCCTGCGGCAGTCGCCGGACGATCAGGTGCTGCGCGTCGCCGCGGGACGGCTGGCAGCGTCGCTGCTGCGATATGAGGACGCGGTCCACTGGCTGGAGCCGGCGCAGACGCGCGCCACCCAAGATGCGGAGATCGCCTACTATCTCGGGCTGGCGTACCAGGGGCTCGGGCGGATTCGGGATGCGCGCCTGCAATTTGAGACCGCGCGGCGCATGCCGCGCTTCCGCGCCGCCGGAAACTTGAAACTAGCCGAATTGCTGGCGCACCAGAGCGACTGGGCGGGTGCCTCCACCTATCTGGAAGAGGCACTCTACACCGAACCGGACGACCAGCGTGCGCGGGAAGAGCGGATCGCCGTTCAACGCGCACTAGGCCGGACCCTGGACATGGCAAGACCACCGCTCAGCCTGTTTCTCTCCGGAGAGACCGGTTCGGATGCCGAGCGCGTGCTGGCCATCGCGGCGCAGTACATGCGGCTAGGGCTGTGGCGCGAGGCTTGGACCGTGCTCGCGCGGGAGTACCCGCAAGCGCCGCCGGAGCAGTCCGAACCTGGCGTGCCCTTGCCGCAGCAGCATCCCTTGGTTGCCTACTATCGCGCCTTCTGCCGGCAGAAGCTGGGAGAGCCTGCCGCGGCCGATTACGACCTGGCCGCGAAGTTGCCCGCGGCCTATGTGTTCCCGCATGGCGCACAGACGCTGGAAGTGATCGAGGCCGCGGTGCGCGAGAGGCCGCGCGACGCCACGGCCCACTTCCTGCTGGGTTCGCTGCGGATGGCCTCCGGTCTCATCGACACCGCCATCGATGAATGGCGGACCGCGCAGAAGCTCAACCCCTCCATTCCGGTGTTGCACGCCAACCTCGGCCGCGTCCTGCTGCGCATCAAGCGCGACATTCCCGCTGCGGCGGAAGCGTTCCGCGCCGGCCTGGTTGCGGACCCGTCCAACACCGAAATCTACGCCGGGCTCGCCTCCGCGCTGGGCATCCTGGGGCGGCCGGCGTCGGAAGTCGTCGCGGCACTCGAGCGCTATCCGGATCCACCACGAATGCCGGCGGCGCTGGTTTACGATCAGGCACTCAGCTACGCCGAGGCCGGGCGTTTCGACGAAGCCAAGGCAATGTTCCAAGGCCGCTTTTTCCCGCGCGAGGAGGGTGGCACCAACGTCCGGCAGGTGTGGATACGGGTGCGCGCACTCGAAGCCCGACTCAATGCAACGCTTGGCCGCTGCGGCGCCGCACTCGCGATCGTGGATCATATCGGCGACGAAGCCGAGCCGCTCGCCTTCACGCGCGACGGGCTGGATCGCTTCATCTTGGCCGCGCCCAACCAGGCGGCTCTCGGAATCGCGGAGGCGCGTTGCGGGCGGGCTGACGCCGCGGCCCGCCGGCTGCGGAGCCTGAGCGCGTCCGGCGAAGCGGACAGCCTGGTCTTCGCCTACGAACTCGCCCGGCAGTTGCCGGGCTTCCGTGCCGCGGAGTGGACCGTGCAACTGGAGTCGGCGGGCCGCCGCTGGGGCCGGCGCGACACCGGATCGAGTTGGAACGCGGCCATCTCCGGCATACTGGAACTCGACTTGGGGCACACTAACGAAAGCCGCGCGCTGATCGAGTCCGCGCTGCTGTTGCCAGACCGAAGCCTGGCTCACCATCTCGGCCGCGAAGCACTGCGCAGCATCGCCGGGAAGTGATGAGCAAACGCACCGCCACCCTCCGCGGTGCCTGGTGCGTGCCGCAACGGGAATCGCGGCCCCAGGCACGCCACTGATATGCACGGTCGTTGTCAGACCAACTGATCTGCTTTCCCGAATCCGGACCAGACCGGTTTGGGGAAGTGACCCTTCGGCTGTATGACTAGAATTAACCGGCCAAATCTGTTTGGACCTAAATCTCAGCGTAAGCGCTCTATAATCAAACAGTTTGGCCGGCTAATCTCCGTTTAACTGGTCCAATCTGTGCACGCGCCGACAAGGTTCACATTCTGTTGGCGTTAGATGCGTGCGGGCATCACGATTGGCGAGTTAAGCGGCGCACTCGGAAATTAATGCACTTGGCAGCCCGTAGTTCGAAGCCGGCCCTACCGGACGATCTGAGAATCGTAGCTCGGTGCGCCTGGGAAGAACGACCGCCAAAGGTCGGGGGGCGCGCCACATCCCGGCGTAGCTAGCCCCAAAAAGCCCCTGACGGACCACCGACAGACCACGCCAGCCACCCGTACGGCCCGGAACGCCCTGGTGGCGAACTGAACTGGACTGAAAACATACCTACTTAGACCCAACTGAACCGAACTGAACTGGCCGAAAGCGGGTTCGATTCCCGTTAGCGCTACCATGTTTTCATAGACTTACAGCCAACGACAGGCCACGACAGACCACCAAAGTGGTGCCAGCGCAGATCCGACAGACCACCAAACCCGTATGTGGTCCGGGCACTGGACCACATGACACGCCCTGGTGGTCGGCACGTTTGGCCCACGTTCGCGCCGAGGCGCACCGTGTGGCACCGAAGGCGGGCTGCTGGTTGTGCGGTGGCAGGTGCTCGGACCGGAGAACAAGCCGCGAGACGTGCATTGCGATCATCTCCACCCTGGCGTTCCGGTCGAGATCCGGAGCAACGCTCAAGGAATCTGGAGCCCCATCCGGCACTCTCTCTCCATCCACAGCCTTCTGGATCTCCTCACCTGGGAGTGGACTACGGCGCCGATCGAAAAGGTTTCAGGAGCTACTTGGCTCGCTTGGCTAACCGCGGCTGGCGAACACGACCATGGCAGCAGAAAGCGACCGGGGAATAGCTACCGATATTAACGAATGACGCCCTCTACAAAAGTCGATGCCGGCGAGGGGCCGGCGACCAGATGCGCTTACGGCCCCACTTTCCGAGTGGCCGATCCGAAAAAGGCTTTCCGCCGACCGGGCGGCTGCACGCGCGTCATCGGGTGCGCGTGTTTCCACCAACGATCAGCAGACCATCCCGTTGCAGATGCGCGCCCTACGGGAATAAGCCGCCCGGCGGGGCTGGACGATAGCTCTGCAGGTGAAGGAAGTCGGTTCGGGCACATCGCAACGGCAACTGCGCGAGAAGTTGTTGGAGGCGGCGCGCCGCCGCGAGATCGATGTGGTGCTGGTGTGGCGCTTGGACTGTTGGGGCCGATCGGTGGGGGACCTGCTGGCAACCCTTCAAGAACTGGACCACCTCAAGGTTGGATTCGTCTCGCTGACGGAAGCCCTGGACCTGCCGACACCCGCGGGTCGCGCGATGGCCGCATTTCTGGCCGTTTTCGCCGAGATCGAGCGGGAGATGCTGCGGGAACGGGTGCGCGCTGGCCCTGGCTCATACCCGGCAGAACGGCAAGCGACTGGGGCGGCCGCAACCGCGCGGCGGCAATCTGCTGCAACGCGGCGCCTGTTTGGCCCCAGCTAGGCGTCTGCGCCCGCGCGGCCAGGGCGATGCACACCGCGGAGAACAGAGCGGCTCGAACGCGGTACGGATTACCAGGATTGAGCACGGAACCATCCAAACAAGGCCGTGCATCGCAAAGGTATTTCCGCCGCCTCGCTGACGGTCATCGGGTCGAGGTGAACTCGTAGGTACCGGATTTCAACTTGTAGACAGCCCTGCCGTCCTTATACCCGACCAAGGCCACGCCTTTCGCTGCGCCGGCATCCTTTCCGCTTTCCTTCACGGTCTTTGACTCGCCCACCGGCAAATAGAGCGTGGCCGTCGTGTTGGCGGGAACGGTAGCCCGGTAGGTAAAGGCCCTGCCGTCCACCTTCCACGCGCTGGCGATGCGGCCATACATCGAGTCGTAATGGCCCTCCGCCGACGTCATGACTCCCGTCGGATCGGGCTCGGGCCGCAGG
>Ga0187850_10002403_pt1 | contig 17401 bp, 13 predicted proteins | sample June2016WEW_4_15_FD_132436 | JGI IMG/M metagenome (GOLD analysis project Ga0187850, IMG submission 132436) | Peatland microbial communities from SPRUCE experiment site at the Marcell Experimental Forest, Minnesota, USA - June2016WEW_4_150 | ecosystem: Environmental > Terrestrial > Soil >... | reverse complement strand
AGGGATGCGAAAGGGAAGGACCTGAAGTTTACGTCGACCACATCGAACGTCTCCATTGAGCTCGACAAGCCGCGTTCTTATCGCGATACCCTCAAGGTTTCCATCGAGTACTCGTGTACACCAAAACAGGGACTCACGTTCAACAATACTGACGGGGCTATCCCCGGGAAGCGTCCGCAAATCTGGTCGCAGGGTGAAGATACAACGAACCACTACTGGTTTCCGTGCTACGATTACCCCAATGACAAATCGACATCCGAAGTGATCGGGACGGTGAACGCGAGGTATTCCCTGCTTTCGAATGGCAAGCTGATCAGTGTGAAGGAAAATAAGAAAGAGAAGACGAAAACTTTTCACTGGATGGAGACAAAGCCGCATTCTTCGTACCTGATCATGATCGCCGCAGGCGAATACACGATTCTTCATGATAATCTTGGTAAGCTCCCTCTCGAGTACTGGGTATATCCTGACGACACGACCAACGGTCGCGCGAGTTTCAAGTACACGCCCGCGATGATAAAGTTCTTCAACGAGACGATCGGATATCCCTATGCTTGGGAAAAATATGCGCAGATCATCCTGCAGGATCATTTTGGAGGGATGGAGAATACTTCCGCTACAACTCTCTCTGACACCTGGGCTGTACCGGACCCAAGGGGACGCATTGACAATCCCTCCACCAGCCTGCTTGCTCACGAGCTATCGCACCAGTGGTGGGGAGATCTTGTGACCTGCAAGGACTTCCGCCACTCGTGGCTGAATGAAAGCTTTGCGAGCTACTATGATCCGCTGTTTCACAGGATGTTTCTCGGGCAAGACGAGTTCGACTATACGATGTATCAGAATCAGCAGGCCGGCGTAGTCGTCGATACGACCCGTGGAAGAAAGCCCATCGTCAGCGTTGAGTCGTACGGTGAAAATATATATCCGCGAGGGTCCGCCGTCCTGCACATGCTTCGTTATCTGCTTGGCGATGACCTCTATCAGCGTGCGATCAAGCACTATATCACCAAGCACGCATTCCAGCCTGTTGAAACAAACGACTTGAAGGTCGCTATCGAAGAGATCACAGGGCAAAACCTCCAGTGGTTCTTCGACCAGTGGGTGTACAAGGCGGGGCATCCGATCTTTAATGTCTCGTACCGATGGAACGAATCGGCTGGGAATATTGCACTGACCGTACAACAAACGCAAAAAATGGACAGCTTGACCGGAGTGTTCCGTATGCCGGTAGATGTCGAGATCACCGCCGCCGCGGGCGCGACGACCCACAGGATCGGGATACTCAAGAAGGACTCAACCTATACACTTCCTGCGCCTTCGAAGCCACTGCTGGTGATCTTCGACAAAGGATATTGGCTGATCAAGGAACTGACATTTGAGAAGTCGTTTGACGAATGGAAGTATCAGGCATCGTCGGCAACGAGCCTTGTCGATCGCATTCTCGGCATCCAGGCGCTTTCCCGATTGCAGAAGGAAGGGGACGTCGTGTCCGTGTTCATCGACCGAATGTTGCATGATCCGTTCTGGGCCGTACGACGCGATGCAGCGTCACAGATCTCATCGGCGGTGGCCAAGCACGACTCGCTCAAGTCTGTCGCAAAGCCCGCGTTGCTTGCGGCGATCAAGGACAAGCGCTCAGAAGTGCGCTCTGTGGCTGCAGGCGCCTTGCGATGGTTCAAGGGAGATGATGTCGTCGGGACTTTGAAGACGGCGCTCAACGATTCGAGCTATCAGGTTTTTGGCAGAGCGCTTTCCTCAATCGCGAAAGCAGATTCGGCACACGCTCTTCCGATCGTGAAACAGTATCTTTCGACCCCTTCACGCCAGAACATCGTTGCTGGTTATGCGCTGAATGCACTCGGCTCACTTGATACTGCGCAGGCTGTCACCGTTGCGATGGAAATGGTGAAAGACCAGAAATTCACTTCCACCAGGTACACATCGCTGTCGATGATTCGGTGGTACGGCAAAGGGAGAATGGACGCGATGAATGTTGTCAAGGATATCCTGAAGGATCCAAATGAATCCGTCAGAAACTATGCGGCGTTGGTGCTGGGCGATATCGGTGACGCATCCGTGATTGCTGCCCTGGAAGCCATCGGAAACGACAAGGACAACCCGGCGTCGGGAACTGCCAAGCAGAGCATTGAGAAGATCAATAAGAGGATCAAAGGTGTGAAGTAGCACGTTGCTGTGTCGACGCGATTTGGCGTACAGAGGCCGGAGCAACCCTCCGGCCTTTTTCTTTGAGCGATGCAATCCATGGCGCTCCTCTGTGCAACGATATGGTTACTTTTCACTCCAAGTTCTGTATTTTGGCGAAATCATTCATTCCGATGAAATCAATGGCAAAGACGGAGAATGTGCAGAGGGAACCTGCCGTTCATCATTTCAATGTCACTCCGAAGCGAGTCTTTTCGACGAAACCCTTGTCCCCCGGATGCAGTACTGGATGTCGTGACGGACCCCGGGAACCTTTTAAGCTCAACTAAGGTTCTGAGAATATGCAGGTCTCCCGTAATGCTGTTAAGAGGCCTGAAAACCTTGCTCTAGGAATCCTCTCAAATGACAATATCTGTTTCAAGTACGCGCTGGTTCCCCTCTCGAAACACTCCGTGCGCTTGTAGTATGCCTGCTTTTTGACCAGGCAGGCGCCCCCGTTTATCAATTTCAACTTCATCGACGTTATTCTTTTCCGAAGCTCATTCACACGGAGTGCTGAAGTCGCCTCTCTAGTGATTCATAAGAACATGCTAACACTCGAACGAACATCGCACATACAGGTCGAAACGCTCCTCTCACGGGTGGGCGGGACTCCACTCCTCAGGCTATCGCGGGGGGTTGAGAATCCGAATGTCCGGGTGTATGCGAAGGCGGAGTGGTTCAATCCGGGAGGCTCGATCAAGGACCGCGCCGCGATGAATATGATACTCGATGGCGTGCGGTCTGGAAAGCTTGTGAAAGGAAAGACGATCATCGATGCGACGAGCGGGAACACGGGAATTGCGTATGCGATGATCGGAGCTGCTCTTGGATACCCTGTGGAACTCGTGATGCCTGAGAATGTGGGACAGGAGCGGCGGCGAATGATCGAGGCATTCGGAGCAAGCATCACGTACTCCGATCCGCTCGAAGGAACGGACGGCTCACGAAGCCTGGTTCAGACCATTGTCGCCTTGAGTCCCGACCGTTATTTTTATCCGGATCAATACAACAATCCGGCCAACTGGCAGGCACACTTCGAGACCACGGGCAAGGAAATTTTCCATCAAACAGACGGAAAGGTGACACACTTCGCATGCGGTTTGGGGACAACAGGGACCTTCGTAGGCGTGGCCCGATGTTTGAAGCAGGTCAATCCCGCCATAAGATGTATTTCTGTCCAGCCCGACGCGCCATTCCATGGACTCGAGGGTCTCAAGCATCTCTCATCAGCCTGGATCCCTGGAATTTACGACGCAACGCTTGTTGACGGGACCGAAGAGGTTTCAACGGAGGAAGCGTATGCGATGGTCAAGCAACTCGCACGGCGCGAGGGGCTCCTCGTTGGTGTGTCGTCTGGAGCCGCGGCGGTGGCAGCGCTTCGGGTGGCGGAGAAGATAGAAACAGGAGTGGTGGTTACGGTGTTTCCCGACAGTGCGGCGAAGTACCTGAACGAACAATTCTGGGAGAAATGAGACTCGTGTTGAAACTGGAGAGTGAATTCATCGATAGGATCAAGGAGCATGGCCGGGATAGCTATCCCGAGGAGTGCTGCGGATTTCTGTTTGGCTCGTCAGATGGTAAAGTGAAGACAGTCCGGGATCTCCACGAACTATTAAACTCCAGCGGCGAAAACCGCTCCCGGCGATATGTCATTGGGCCTGCAGAGTATCGGAATGCTGAGATATGGGCAGAGGGAAAGGGCCTGGAGGTCCTTGGCCTTTATCATTCACACCCCGATCATCCGTCACGTCCTTCACAGTTCGATATCGACCATGCTCTTCCGTGGTGGTCGTACATCATCATCTCGGTCGAACGCGGGAGCCCATCCGTGATATCATCCTGGGTTTTGAACGATGACCGATCAGGGTTTGGGGAAGAGAGGATCGAGGAGGTGAAGATGAGGGAAGGAACGAAAAAGGTAGTTACAGATCAATGAACCGCGGAATCCATTCGTGGCGAAATCAAAGGATCACATCGTAAGGAGATTGCATGGCAGTGAAAGTTATGATTCCGACGCCTCTGCGGGCGTTCACAGACAAGAAGGACGCGGTCATCCTTGAAGGAAAGACCGTCGGCGAGCTGCTTGGCCGGCTGACGACCCAGCACGCGCAGTTGAAGAAACATTTGTATGCGGACAATGGAACGCTGAGAAATTTTGTCAACGTCTATGTGAACAATGAGGATATACGGTATTTGAAGTACGAGGAGACTCCGGTGACCGAAAATGACGTGGTCAGCATCATCCCGTCTATAGCCGGCGGAGGAACGGCAATATGAACAGTCTGTCTGAGACGAAGGACGCAAGTCAGGTGCAACTGAGCCGCGACGAAATCAAGCGGTACGGAAGACACCTGTTGATGCCTGAAGTGGGGCTGGAGGGGCAGAAGAAGTTGAAGGCATCAAGTGTCCTTCTGATAGGTGCGGGGGGGTTGGGGTCTCCCGCGGCATTATATCTGGCGGCTGCAGGAGTGGGGAAGATAGGTGTAGTTGATTTCGACGTGGTGGATCACTCGAACCTGCAGCGCCAGATTCTTCATGGAACCGCCGATATCGGGCGGCCAAAACTCCAGTCAGCGGCAGAACGGATCCATTCCATTAATCCATATGTCGTTGTCGATTTGCACCAGGTGAGGCTCGACTCCTCGAATGCGTTGGAGATCTTCAAGAACTATGATGTCATTGTCGATGGGACAGACAACTTTCCGACACGGTATCTGGTGAATGATGCATGCGTTCTGCTCCACAAGCCGAACGTGTACGGGAGCATTTTCAGGTTCGAAGGACAAGCCTCGGTGTTCTACGCCGACAAGGGTCCATGCTATCGATGCCTCTACTCCGAACCGCCTCCGCCGGGTCTGGTGCCCAGCTGCGCAGAAGGGGGTGTGTTTGGCGTTCTCCCGGGCATCATCGGGACCGTGCAGGCTCTCGAAACCATCAAGGTACTCCTCGGTATTGGCAATCCGCTCATTGGGCGGTTGCTGCTGTTCGATGCCCTCAAGATGGAATTCAGAGAGTTGAAGCTGCGGAAAAATCCGGACTGCCCGGTTTGCGGCACCAACCCGACGATTCGCGAGCTCATCGACTATGAGGCGTTCTGCGGAATTCCCCCCGCCATGCCTGCGGAGGGTGATGCGAAATTGGAAATCACAGTGGAGGAATTGAAGATGAAGCTTGACGGAGGACAGGATGTATTCCTGCTCGACGTCAGGGAACCGCACGAGTACGAGATTGCGAATCTCGGGGGCACGCTCATTCCCTTACATGACCTCCCTAAACGAGTGAACGAACTCGACTCTTCTCACGAGATTGTCGTGTATTGTGCCACCGGTATTCGAAGCGGTAAAGCAGTCAAATTTCTCACCGATGTCGGGTTCCGGAAGGTGAAGAATCTCGTTGGAGGAATATCTGCGTGGGCCGAGAAGATCGATCAAACGATGCTGAGCTACTGAGTTTCGGCCAGATGGATGACGGAGTTGAAAATGAACGCTAACAACGAACACATCACGTGCTGAGGAGGAAATAACGATGGGGACAAACCACTACGCAAATCCAGACGTCCTGGTCTCAACAGACTGGGCACTGGAGCATCTCAATGATCGCAGCCTCCGATTTGTCGAGGTCGACGTTGATACAAAACAATACGAGAAAGGGCACCTCGAGGGGGCGATCGGCTGGAACTGGCAAACCCAGCTGCAGGACCAGGTGCGGAGGGATATTCTCAGCAAGGATCAACTTGCGGAGTTTCTGAGCGACGCAGGTGTCACTGCTGACACGACGCTCATTCTCTACGGTGACAATAACAACTGGTTTGCAGCGTACGCGGTCTGGCTTCTGAAGTATTACGGACACAACGACGTCAGACTCATCAACGGGGGGAGGAAGAAATGGGTGGCAGAGGGGAAGCCTCTCACTGAACATTTCCCGATCTACCCGAGATCGACATACAAGGTGACTTCGGTTAACGCGGATCTGCGGGTGAGCCGGGATTATGTCATGGGCTTGCTCAACGGAGCCAGGCGCGGGCTTGTTGATGTCCGGTCACCGGATGAATATATCGGAAGGATCATCGCACCCCTCGGAATGTCCGAAACCGCTCAACGAGGCGGACACATCCCCGGGGCAAAGAACGTTCCCTGGTCGCAGGCCGTCAACGAGGATGGGACGTTCAAGTCAATGGAGGAATTGCAGGCACTTTACGATGGTAAGGGAATCACTCCCGATCTCAAGGTTGTCGTGACCTATTGCCGCATCGGCGAGCGCTCATCCCACTCGTGGTTCGTCCTCAAGTATCTCCTGGGATATCCGGATGTCAGAAACTATGACGGCTCGTGGACCGAGTGGGGGAACCTGATCAACGCACCGATCGAGAGGGAAGTCTAACTCAGCATCTTGAAGGGTATAGAAGACGTTTCGTTACATCTTGCCTGCCGCGCTCTGTCTGGCTTGTCTCGTTACGCTTTACTTGACTCGCCGCGTATGGCCCGACTTGTTATATCCTGCCTAACTTGCTCTGTCTTAACAGTGTGGTTGCATCTTGCCGATCTCGCAATGTCTTGCCCCGACCTTTAGGTCGGGGAATTGAAATCCTAACCAAACCACGGGGCTTCAGCCCCCGCTTGACGTGGTGGGATCAGAAGCAGGTGCTTCATCATCAACCATCATGCTGTCGCAGCGTTGATGGAATAGATAGCCGGAAGGTTCTCTGCAAGTACCTTCCAGGAGGTTCCATTGTCGCGGCTCCAGAAGATTTGTCCGTTCGTTGTCGCAACATACAGTCCGAATGGCTGCAGCTCATCGTGTGTCATCGCCTGGCGGTGGACATGGAGAAACGATGGCTTTGCCGGTAGTCCCTTCGTCATTTTCTTCCATGTGGCGCCCCTGTTCGTGCTACGATAGACGGCGAACGCGCCTGTGGCTGACGCGCGGAATTCTGCTCCCTCTTCCGGTACCACAAAAACCGTATCCGGTTCGTGCGGATGAATCTGAATCGGAAATCCGAACCGCGAAGGCAATCCCTTGCTGATGTCGATCCAATCCTTCCCTCCATTGTCACTTCTGTAGACTCCACAATGGTTTTGCTGGTAGAGAACCGACGGGGTTGAAGGGTGCGACTCGAGATGGTGAACGCATTGTCCGGCTTCGGGGTATTTTTCCGGATGGAAATCGGCAAGGACGTTCTTGTTCCGCGCTTCCCAGGTCACACCGCCGTCCTGCGTCACAAACGCGCCGGCCGCAGAGATGCCCACGAATATCTGCTTTGGATCGGTCGGATGAGGCACGATGCTGTGCACCATGAGTCCGCCTGCGCCTGGCGCCCACTTCTTTCTCGTCGGATGGTCACTCAGACTCTCGAATTCTGTCCAGGTCTGACCCGAGTCCTCTGTCTTAAAGAGTGCGCCGGGATCAACGCCAGCATACAAAACGTTAGGTTCGCTTGCGGGCCCGGGCTTGACGCACCAGGCCCTCGCAACTTTCTTGCCAGATGACTCTTTGAAGCGCAGTCCCCCTTCAGATTGTTTCCATGTCTTTCCCCAGTCTGTGCTCATGTGGACGTTGGATCCCCACCAATAGGAGTTGACGCTCGCATACATTGTCGGCTTGCGCCGAACGTCGAGCATAATGTCATTGACCTCTGCCCCTTTGAGAAGGGGGCCGGTCAATGTCCACTTCTTTCGTTGGCTGTTTGATGTCAGGATGAAGGCCCCTTTTTGAGTTCCGACGAGGAGGTATGTTTTCTTCTGCTTGGCCATTGGAGTGCCTTAGCGTATTGTGTGGGGGAAAAAAGGGGAGCTCAGAGTATAGGAAATGAACAAGCGGGTCCGCGTTTTGAGTTCCCTGCGTCTGACCCGTGATTGGAAACACCGAATTACCTTTTGTTTCCTCTTACCTTGCCTGTTGCCTTTCTCTCCGATCTGCCGTAGCTTTGTGAAGCAAACGAGTAGTTCAGGCTTTGAAGACAATCTCGTCCAAACAGAGTTGACGCACAACCGCCATCGCCAAACCAAAGAAGGAGGCTCTATGAGAAAAGTGCTATTGCTGGTCTTGCTGATCGGCGTTGTCCTTTCGACTGGCTACGCGCAAATCGGCTTGTCAAAAGGCATCATTGGTGGACTTAATATGGCAACGATGGGAGGGTCTGACGTTCCGAGTGGAATCTCGGGCGTGACCGGATATGCGGCCGGCGTGTATCTCGATCTCGATATCCCTGGACCGATTTCATTCGAAGCGAACGCACTGTATAGTGTGAAGGGAGCAAAGTGGACGATTGGCAGCATCACGTACACCGATACGTATGCCTACGTCGATATACCAATCCTGCTGAAATATTACTTTCCTGTGCCAGCTGTGAGTCCCTGCGTTTATGCTGGACCGATGTACAGCACACTTCTGAGCGCGAAGGTAAAACAAGAGGGGGGCTTCCTGCCCGGTGAACGTGATATCAAAGATGCTACGGCCTCGGGCGACGTCTCCGCTGTGATCGGAGTCGGAATCGGCTTCTCCTCGCTTAGAGTTGATGCCCGTTACAATTTGGGATTGTCGTCGCTCGACAAAAACGGAACAGCCAAGATGTACAATAGAGTCTTGTCATTGTACGTCGGATTGACTTTGTAGTCCGCCCGAGCACCTTCGCATCGGATTGTCGATCTGATACGTGATAGCGATCCAGGCGCCCCCTCGCGGGGCGCTTTTGTTTCATTGATCAAGAAATGCGTCTCTTCGAGACAGCGAAAGCAACATACGTCCTGTGAAAGAGTAGCGATTTTTCTCTATCTTCCTTCCGATTGCAGAAGGATTCGCAGAATGAAGCAGCCACGGCTTGTTTCTCTACAGAATAAGCGAACGAAACTGATTGTTGGTCTCATGTCGGGTACGTCGGCCGATGGAATTGACGCTGCCCTCGTTCGTGTGAGCGGCAGCGGCGTCGGTACTCATCTCACTCAACTCGACTTTGGCACCTATCCCTACCCAGCCGGTCTGCGCAGCCTGATTCTCGAGAACTCTTTGCCGGGCACGGGGAGCGTTGACCTTCTCTGCGAACTGAACGTTGTGATCGCCCATTTCTTCGCGGATGCGGTGAAAAAGATCGCCCGTAAGGCACGCGTTCGACTTTCCGACATCGATCTTATTGGGTCTCACGGACAGACTGTTCATCATCTTCCTCAGCTGAAACGGATCTTCGGGAAGACGATCAGGTCGGGACTTCAAATCGGAGATCCTGCAACCATAGCAAAACTCACAGGCATCACGACAGTCGGAGACTTCCGCACCGGTGACATGGCTGTGGGAGGGCAGGGTGCACCGCTTGTCCCGTATTTCGACTACCTGATGTTTCGATCGAAAACAAAGAACCGAATCCTCCTCAACCTCGGCGGCATTGCCAATTTCACGGCCCTTCCAAAGAAGTGCTCAGTCGAAGATGTTGTTGCATTTGATACCGGCCCAGCAAACATGGTGATCGATGGCCTAATGCTGGAACTCTACGGCAGGAAGTTTGATAGAAACGGAAGTATCGCTCAAAGCGGTTGGGTTGCGACGGATCTTCTATCGGAATTGATGACTCATCCGTATTTCAAGCAGCGGCCTCCCAAATCGACCGGACGGGAAGTGTTCGGGAAGATGATTCTGCCGAAGATCCTGAAGCATCGACGCACGCTGGAGAAAGAGGATCTGATTGCCACGGCCACCCGATGGACGGCCCTCTCTGTGTTCGATCAATACAAGCGATTCATCGAAAAAAGAATGTCGGCCGATGAGGTATTGGTAAGCGGGGGAGGTGCTCACAATCGGTCGGTGATGACAGGATTGCAGGAGTGCTTTCATCCGGTTCCCGTCAAGAAGATCGAGTCGATCGGCTTTTCATCTGATGCAAAGGAAGCAGTCTGCTTTGCAGTGCTGGCCAATGAGACAATCTGCGAGCATCCCTCGAACGTTCCCAGGGTGACAGGTGCGAGCAGGCCCGTCATCCTCGGAAAAATCTGTTTGTAGAATCCCTCATCGGAACTCCCTTGCCTTTGATTCTTTCCTGCAGTAGCTTCGAATGTTGACCGCTTCAGAACCAACCCGTTGCACTCAAATGGAGTATGTATGAAAAAATCTACCGGAATACGGACCTTGTTGCTATTCTCTCTCGGCATTCTGTTCTCCCCGCACGTCGTTCGCGCCCAGATCGCGGCAAAGGAACTCGATGCCTATATCCAGGATGTCCAAAAGGAATTCGAAGTCCCGGGCCTTGCCCTCGCAATCGTGAAAGACGGCAAGGTCGTCATCGCGAAAGGATATGGCGTGCGCAAGATGGGAGAAGCAGCAAAAGTAGATGACCAGACGCTCTTCGGTATCGCGTCCAACACCAAGGCTTTCACCGCAACGGCATTGGGGTTGCTCGTGGAGGAAGGGAAGTTGGAATGGGACGCGCCTGTCGTGAAATACCTTCCGTGGTTCCAACTTTCCGATCCCTACGTGACGCGGGAAATCACGATTCGTGATCTGTTGGTGCACAGAAGCGGACTCGGCCTCGGAGCCGGCGATCTTCTCTGGTGGCCGACATCGACCTACGACCGGAAGGAAATCGCCAAACGCCTGAAGTCTATACCGCTGGTGCGAAGTTTCCGGAGTGCGTATGCATATGACAATGTCCTTTACTTGATTGCAGGGGAAGTGATCGAGGCGGTGGGCGGAATGAGCTGGGAAGATTTCATGGCAAGCCGGATTCTGGCCAAGGTCGGCATGACTGACAGCAAAGTCCGTCATTCGGATGCAGCCGGCAATGGCAACATCGCGGCGACACATGCAAGCGTGGACGGGAAAGTGCGACCCATTGAGCCGTTCACGAGCGACAACACAAATCCAGCCGGCGGCATTAATGCGAGCGCCCGTGATATCGCGAAATGGATGATCGTTCAACTCGATTCCGGCCGCGTAGCCGGCAGTACAAGATTGTTTTCTCCTCAAACGACCGTCCAATTGTGGCAGATGGTCACACCTATGCCGACCTTCGATCCGCCCCCTGAACTCGAAGCCCTTCGAACAAACTTCAACGGTTACGCTCTCGGTTTTAAACTGAGTGACTATCAGGGATGCAAATTTGTATTCCACACCGGCGATCTGCCGGGCTATGTCTCGAAGATTGCAATGATCCCGGGACTCAAGCTTGGCGTCGCAGTGCTGACCAATCAGGAATCCGACGAAGCGCGTGAATCAATCACGTATCATGTCCTGGATGAGTATCTCCCCGGAAAGAAAACGGATTGGCTTGGTGCGTACAAGAAAATGCACGCCCAGTCCATCTCGATGAATGAAATGGCCGACAACATAACCGCGGCAAAGCGGGACAGCACCTCGCATCCGTCTCTTCCCCTTGCTTCCTATGCCGGCACCTACAACGACCAGTGGTACGGAGACATCAACATCCTCTTCGAGAATGGAAAGCTCGTGATGAAATTCGGTCACACTCCCTCGCTTGAAGGGGAGCTCCAGCACTGGCAATTTGATACGTTCATTGCGCGGTGGAAGGATCGCGAGCTTCGTGCAGATGCGTTCATAACGTTTGCGCTCACTCCGGATGGAAGTATTGACGAGGCGAAAATGAGGGCGGTCTCTCCTGCGACAGACTTCAGCTTTGATTTCCAGGATCTGCTTCTGAAGCCGGTGAAACGTCCGGGCAGATGATGCTTCTATTCATTTCAACCATATATGCACTTGACAGGAGAATAGGAATTTGGCGAGCAAAATGTTTTCCCCTTTAAAGCTTCGAGAAATCGAATTCCGAAACCGGATATTCGTCTCTCCAATGTGTCAATACTCATGCGTCGATGGGATGCCGACCGATTGGCACTTGGTTCATCTCGGCAGCAGGGCTGTGGGAGGGGCTGGATTGGTGATGGTCGAAGCGACGGCCGTTTCTCCGGAAGGACGTATCACGCCTGACGACGCCGGCATCTGGAATGAGGACCAGGCACAGATGTTTGGCAGAATAGCGACGTTCATTGCACACCAGGGCGCGGTTCCTGGAATGCAGCTTGCTCATGCCGGAAGGAAAGCTTCCACTGCCTCTCCATGGAAAGGCGGAGCTCCGGTCAGTAAGGCTGACGGCGGATGGACGACTCTCGCCCCGAGTTCGATCACCTTCGCCGACGGATACCCCGCTCCGCGTGAACTCTCTCCTGCCGATCTCGATCAGATCGTTCATCAGTTTGAAGAGGCTGCGCGCCGCGCGCTGAAAGTGGGATTCAAGGTAATCGAGATTCACAGTGCACACGGCTATCTCCTCCACGAGTTTCTTTCACCGCTCACGAATACCAGGAAAGACGAATTCGGCGGTGAGAGCGGGGGGCGGATGAAGTTTCCGTTACGTGTCGCTGCCGCTGTCCGCGAAATCTGGCCTGCTGCCCTTCCGTTGTTCGTTCGTATTTCAGCAACCGATTGGGCGGATGGGGGTTGGGATCTGAGCCAGTCTCTCGTTTTCGCCGGCCGTCTCCGTGATCTCGGTGTCGATCTCATCGACTGCTCCAGCGGCGGTCTTGTTCCCTACGCCAAGGTACCCGCTAAGCCTGGTTATCAGATCCCGTTCGCATCTTCAATCAAAAGAGAAATCGGCATTGCGACAGGTGCGGTTGGGTTGATTACCGAGCCCCAACAAGCCGAGGATATCATTGCAGGGGGAGATGCGGATGCGGTTTTCATAGCCCGGGCGATGCTGAGAGATCCTTATTGGCCCATCCATGCTGCGAAGGAACTTTCAGTCGATTTTCCGTGGCCGGTTCAGTACGAGCGGGCGAAGCGGTGAACTGCCACTTCATTGAAGACATAATTCTTCTATGATGCCGAAGAGAAAGGACGTCAGCTCATGCTCCGTCGAGATTTTCTGAAGGCCGCTCCTGCTGCCGCGATGATTGTGGCGAGCACTGCGAGAGGCGGCACATATTCGATGTTGAGTGGTGGCGCTTCGATGACAGATCACATTCAGCCATTTCAATATGAGGGGGTGAAACTCCTTGAAAGCCGTTTCAGGCAGCAGTACCAGTTGGCAAGGGACTTCTACTATGCCGTTCCGGATGACGACATACTGCACGGTTTTCGTGCATCTGCAGGGTTGTCGACTCCTGGCCAGACTCTCGGCGGTTGGCGCGCTAAGAACAGTTCCACAGTGTTTGGCCAATGGTTGAGCGGCATGGCGCGGATGTATCGCGCCACAGGCGATAGCGCCATCCGCGATAAGGCCGTTCAACTGATGATGGAGTGGGGAAAGACCATTAAACCGGATGGCGATTGCGGCATGCGTCATTATCCATTTGATAAGATGGTGTGTGGACTGGTAGATTTGCAGATGTTCGGAGACTGTCCGGACGCGATTCATCTTCTCTCGAAGATCACAGGATGGGCAAGCAAGACCTTCAGCCGCGAGAATATTCCCGCAAGGGCCCGACCCGATGGAATCTACCAGGGGAGGCCATCAGAATGGTACACTCTATCGGAAAACCTCTTTCGAGCTTACAAGCAAACCGGTGACCCTGTTTTCAAGGCCTTCGGAGAAGTCTGGCTTTATCACGCCTACTGGGACAAATTCCGCGATACAGCCGCCCCGTCCGATGCGCACGGCGTACACGCATACAGTCACACCAATTCCTTCAGCAGTGCAGCGATGGCGTATGCGGTCACAAGCGATCCGATGTATCTGCAGATCATTCGAAACGCGTACGACTATATGCAAAACTTCCAGTGTTACGCCACCGGTGGATTTGGTCCCGCCGAGACATTCATGTCACCTGACGGTGGACTCGGCAGGGCGCTGGAAGGGAGATACAACACGTTTGAAACCGTGTGCGGATCGTGGGCTGGATTCAAGCTCTCGCGATATTTGATGCAGTTCACTGGGGAGGCGCGATTTGGTGACTGGATAGAACGCCTCCTCTACAACGGAATTGGAGCTGCTCTCCCCATCACAGGAGCGGGCAAGAACTTCTACTACTCTGATTATCGGCTCGCCGGCGGTATGAAGGTCTACAACTGGGAAAACTATACCTGTTGTTCAGGCACATACATTCAGAACGTCGTTGATTACCACAATCTGATTTACTTCAAGAGCGAGACCGCCCTCTTCGTGAATCTATACGTCCCGTCAGAGGTGTTTTGGGCACACTCCGATGGAGAAGTTAAACTTGTGCAGGAGACGAACTACCCCGAAGCTGATACGGTATCTATCAAGCTTGAGATGAAAAGAAAGATGAAGTTCACTCTGAACTTCCGGGTCCCCGGTTGGTCGAGCGGAATGTCGATAAGCGTGAATGGAATTCCATCGAAGGATGCGTGCGCGAAAGGAACCTGGGCATCCATAGAGCGTGAATGGACCTCAGGCGATCGCGTTCAAATCGTGATCCCGCTCAGTTTCCGAATGGAACCTGTCGACAAGCAGCATCCTCATCGTGTAGCGATTGTCCGAGGCCCGGTCGTCTACGTCATCGAAGCGGACTATCACGAGCCGCTGTTCCGTCTTCCTGAGGAAGACGCTGACCTTGTCAAATGGCTGGTTCCAGACAAGATTTCAGGTTTGTACCGGGTCGTCTTGCCGGATGGAGGTCGTGTTGTCTCAAAATTCCACCCGTTCTACGAAGTGGGGGAAGGGTTTCCGTACAAGATGTATTTCGATAAGGACCAATTGCCAGTTTCGCTTTGGTGAAAGCCTTGCACGACCGGCGCCTCGCGCCTGAGCAGGCAATGGGTAGCGTATCCAGATGAGCACGAAAAAGACCCTCGCATACGTCGGGATAATCATCAGCGTCCTTCTCCTTGTCAAGATCTTCGCTGATAGGTCACGTCATGCCCCGACGACAGATTCTGATTCCCGGGTAGAGGCACCCGAAATTCCTACTCCCGAGTTTCCCGTCAACTACTCTCTGGGGGAGTTTGACGAACGATTTGGGATCAGTCGGGAGAGGTTCCTGCAAATTGCAGAAGAGGCCAAGAAAGTGTGGGAAGACGCTGCGGGAAGGCATCTCTTTGATCTTCATCAGGATGGATCATTGAAAATTAATCTGGTTTTCGACTGGCGCCAGGAGCGGTTGCTGGAGGCGAAAAAGGTGAGGGCGAAGCTCGATGAGACCGGACGATCGTTTGATCAGCTGCAGGACGACTATAATGAGCGGGGTAGGACGCTGGACCAATACCGTCGTTCGTATGAAGAATCAGCCCAGGCTTACAAGATTCACCTCGACGAATACAATGCGCGCGTGTTGCGCTGGAATGAAACCAAAGATCACACGGATGCTGGGTACAACGCTCTCCAATCGGCTGGGAAGGAAATCGAAGACGAACAGAGTGCTCTCGAGAAGAAGAGGCTTGACTTGAATGCGCGGGGAGAGGATTTTAACAAGCTCGGCGAGAAATTGAACGAGCTTGCAGGGAAGCACAACCTGGATGTTGAAAACTTCAATGGCACGTACGTCCAGACGAGGGATTTCGAAAAAGGATTGTACGATGGCAAGGCCATCAACATCTATGAGTTTGACAAAGAAGAGGACCTGAAGCTGGCACTGGTTCACGAGTTCGGGCATGCGATTGGCCTGGGGCACGTGGACAATCCGAAAGCGATCATGTATCGCAAGCTGGCTGTTCAGGATATGAACGCCATCCACCTCACGAGCGACGATTTAAACCTCTTGCTGGCGAAGGTGAAATGATCACTCGAGGCAAGTCATTTCACCCAGCTGGAGAACAAAGCGAAGGGGAGGAGCACAAGCCTCAATTGCTGAGGGCTCTTGGCCTTAGAGAAGGCCTTGCGATCCACATCAGCGCCATCATCGGCTCGGGCATTTTCATCGTTCCGGCCGCGATTGCGGGGCATCTCCATGCAATGGGGCTGATCCTTCTCGTATGGGTCTTGGGCGGATTGCTTTCGCTGTTCGGGGCGCTCACGGTGGCGGAGCTCAGCTCGCTTATGCCGAGCGCAGGAGGGCCGTACATCTATCTCCGCGAGAGCTTCGGTCGTGTCTGGGGTTACATGTTTAGCTGGAATCATTTCTTCATCAACACCGCAGGATCTCTCGCTGCAATCGCTGTTGCCTTCGCAGCCTACCTTGGATATTTCTTCCCTTCTCTCTCACCGCAGACTCCGCTGTTTGCTTATTCGACCACGATGGTTGGTCTTCCCGTCGAGATTTCGGTAAAAGGGAATCAGGTTGTTGCGATGGTCGTCATCGGAATAGCAACGGTCGTCAACGTCCGCGGAGTTCGGCTGGGGGGCTGGGTTACGAACGTTTTTACGATGGCAAAAATCCTGGCGCTCCTTGCCGTGATCGTGGCAGTGTTTTCCTCAGGGAAGGGGAGCGTAGCCAACTTCATGCCGTGGTGGCCTGATCATTGGTCATCAGAGCTGACATCAGCGTTTGGCCTGGCAATGATCTCCGTTCTTTGGTCGTACGAAGGATGGACGACCGTCACGCAATCGGCAAGCGAGATGGTCAATCCTGAGAAGAACATTCCGCGCTCGCTGCTGTTCGGAACGCTTGCAATCATTTTCCTCTATTTGGGAGTTAATCTCGCTTATGCCTATGTGATCCCGATCGGCCAGATGGCGGGGTCGGAGCGCATTGCTGCGGATGCGGCCTCTCTGGTGCTTGGCCCCGTTGGTACCTCGCTCGTCATCATTGGCATTCTCTGCTCCACATTCGGAACGATCAACAATTCGTTTCTGAGCGACGCCCGCTCAATGTACGCCGCAGGAGCCGACAGTACATTTGCTCCGAGTTTCGGCAAAATCCACCCCCGATTCCGGACTCCGTATGTTACGTTGATCGCTCTCGGCGTCTGGAGCGCGCTCCTGACCCTGAGCGGCTCGTACGACCAGATTGCTTCGTATGTAATTTTCGGATCCTGGATGTTCTACGGACTGACTGCTCTGTCTGTAATCGTCCTGAGGAGAAAGATTCCGGACGCGCCTCGGCCATATAGGGCATGGGGTTATCCGTATGCGACTCTATTGTTTGTTGTCGCAGCCGGATGGATCCTCATCAACACTTTGGTAGAAGATCCCCGCGACGCCGTGGTTGGGATTGTGCTCCTGTTGCTGTCGTTGCCGTTCTATTTTTATTGGAGGAAAAGAGAGAATCCAGAAGTCAGAATGCAGAATCCAGAATCTTGATTCACTCATCAATCTTCTGTCTCCTGACTTCTGGATTCTGACTCCTACATTCTGACTCCT
>Ga0187850_10002402_pt1 | contig 17403 bp, 15 predicted proteins | sample June2016WEW_4_15_FD_132436 | JGI IMG/M metagenome (GOLD analysis project Ga0187850, IMG submission 132436) | Peatland microbial communities from SPRUCE experiment site at the Marcell Experimental Forest, Minnesota, USA - June2016WEW_4_150 | ecosystem: Environmental > Terrestrial > Soil >... | reverse complement strand
GCCCACGGCACAGGCGCACTGCATCAATCAACAGTTGCGAAACTTTTGCGTTTCGTTGTTCGGGTGAGGCTCCGCCCTCAATCTGTCGCCCCTACCGGGGCTCTATCACTCTGCATCATGCTACCCCGGGCTGCGCTGCGCTTGCCCGGGGCTACCCTCTATCCGCCCTTCCAGGGCGCGCATCGAGAGCATCAGTCGAACTCATATTCAAAGAGCCCCAAAGTTCTTAACCTAGGCCGGAACAGCAAAGAATTGTCGTGTCGAACTGCCAGAGACGGTGGTTTCCCTTGGGGAATAAAAACGCGGCTGCTCTTTACCCTTGGGTGAGACTATTCATCTTGCCTGGAATGCGGACGGACAGTGTTTCTGGAGCGCGCATTCGCCGCAGTCCGGATGGCGCGCGGTGCAGATCATGCGCCCGTGCAGAATCAGCCTGTTGCCAAATTCGGTCCAGTCCTTCCGAGGCACGAGTGCCATAAGATCATTTTCGATCTTGTCGCCCGAGTTGTCCTTGTGCGCCGTGAGTTTGATCCGCTGGGAGAGCCGGATGACATGCGTGTCGACGACAATCCCCTCATTCTTGCCGAAAGCGCCGCCCAGCACCACGTTCGCTGTCTTGCGCGCCACGCCGGGGAGAGTGAGCAGATCATCCATGTTGTCGGGCACTTTGCCCCCATAGGTTTTTGCAATCCTCCCGGCGGCACCTAGAACCGACTTCGCCTTATTGTGATAAAACCCGGTCGACCTGATCTCATTCTCGAACACCTTCGGGTCGGCGGCGGCGTAGTCGGCCGCCGTGCGGTACTTCTTAAACAGATTCCCGGTCACCATGTTCACACGCTTGTCCGTGCATTGGGCCGAAAGAATCGTCGCAATCAGCAGCTCCAGCGGGTTGCTGAAATTCAAGGCGATGCGCGCGTCGGGATAGGCCTTTTTGAGGATCTCGATGATGTCAGCGGTTCTCTCTTTGCGTTTGGCCAATGACTCCACAGGCATGTTCGTACCTCTCCTCTGGCATTAAAAGCTGGAACTTATCTCCCTTGTTGCCAATTCTACTACGATACGATGACGAAACTGGTGACGCCAGTCAATTTCGCACGTCGACTTTCATGACCGGCAGCTTGAACCCGCGCCGGATATGAGAGAAGATGTTTGCTGTTCGCAAAAGCGAAATAGAAACGGCGGTTGAACGTCTTTGTATCTGAGAGCTCTCGAAGGGCAGTTTGCGCTCTCGGCGCAATGCTTTTGGCGTGCGCTGTGCAAGGCGGACGGCGGGAAGCCACGATGGTAGAAGGGGAGAGATGGCCAGGAGACCCAGGAAACCGAAGACATTAAAAGGATATGAATCGAAAAATCTGATCTTCTTCCTCTGTTTCATCCTGGCACTGGGAGGCGTCGGCGCGTTTGTTTTCCATACCTTCAAGGAAAAGGATAAGCCCCCGGAGAAGCCGTTCGATCCGAAGGGGATCCTTTCAGAAGTCATTTCCACTGTTTCGGACTCCTGCTATTTCTACCTCGGAACGGACGTTTCGCCCTCGACCCGCACCTATCACAACCGGCGGGAGATCCCCGCAAAGGACGACGGCTTGGTGAAGGGACTGTTTGACATTCCCGGAATCGTCGAGGTTGTCATAGATAAGAAGCTGATCGTGCTGACCAAGGACCCCAAGGCGCACTGGGAAGCCATCCAGCCGCCGGCCAGAGAGCTCATCAAGGCCCACCTGCACATCCATCCGTGAAAACGGTAAGAAGCCAATCGAGCCTGCGGACAGACTTCTGACTCATGGCAGGGGATGCAGACTTGTGCCCGGCATCCGTCGCCTCGCACCTCTCGAGCAGAAGAATGGTTGTGCGCACAAAACTGCGCGTTGATGGATATGAGGGGTTGGAAGCTCTGGCGGAGAGGGGGGGATTCGAACCCCCGGTAAGGTTTCCCCTACACACGCTTTCCAAGCGTGCGCCTTAAACCTCTCGGCCACCTCTCCGGATGCGATGCAGGCGCTTTTCATGCGCGAGCAAGAACGCCAGATTGTACGATGCCCGCCTGCCAACCGCAAGCCTGCTTTGGAGCATACGCATTTGCAGCCACTGCAGCTATCCAGCTTTGGCTATGATCAACGTGATGTCATCGTGCTGCGGCAGATCGCCCTGCCAAGCACGGATTTTTTCGATTACAAACTTGTATATCCCTTCCGGTGTGCGCGCACGCGATCCTCTTAAGGCCTCGAGCAACCGCTCGTCACCAAATTCCTCGTCAGTTCCGTTTACTGCCTCGGTAACTCCATCGGTAAAAATGGCCAGCGTCGAGCCGGGCGACATCTCCACCGATTTGGCCTGATAACTGGCGTTCGGAAAGAGCCCGACAACCATGCCCGTAGGTTCCAACATCTGCACGCCCTGCCCCTCCAACAGGATCGGGGGAAGATGTCCTGCATTGCAATATGAGAGGCGGCGCGTCTCCGCATCGTATCGGCTTAAAAAAAGAGTGGCGTATTTTTCGGCCGGGCTGTTGAGGTAAATCTGCTGGTTCAGCTGTGTCACGACCTCGGCCAAGCTATTCTCGATATCTTCCGGGCTGTCGTGTTTGATGGAGAGCAGTTGATTGCGCATCGCGGCTTGAAGATTGGCCATCAGCAGCGCCGCGGAAATGCCCTTGCCGCTGATGTCTGCGACCACTATGTCGAGCCGGGCTTCGTCTTCCACGATGAAGTCATAATAATCGCCGCTCACGACCCGCGCCGGTTCGCATCCTCCGAAGATAGCCATGCCTCGCGGGTGCGGAAGCTGCTTTGGGAAGAGTGTAGCCTGAACCTCTCTGGCAATTTCCAGTTCCTGCTCCAGCCGCTTTTTCTCGCTGACCTCTTCCAGCAGACGCGAGATCGACGCGCTCATCTGATTGAAAGAGTGGGCCAACAAACCGAGTTGATCCTTGCGCCGCACCGGAATCCTATGTTGCAGATCCCCCTTCTGCAGGGCCAGGGTTCCCTGATACATATCGTGCACGGAGCGCGTGATCCGGCGGCTGATTACAAAGCCGATGACCAGTGACACGAGTTCCGCAAGCACAAACATGCCGCCCAGGACATAGATTATTTTGAGAAGCACCTCGCCCTGAACGTCACTCTTACCCACACTGTACTGATAGACGGTTCCCAGCGGTACGTGCAGAATGGCAACGCCGCCGTGGCCCGTCTTACCCGTGGAGTATTCCTTGCCATCAATGGTTACGTACCAGGTGACCATGCGCCGCGGGTCACTCAAGCGCCGGGATTCCAGCAGGTTCAATTCGCGGGTATCCTGCCGGCTCGACTCCGGATCGTCGCTCTTGACCGTCACCTGCACCGAACTCCTGTTGATGACCACATTGGTTCTGCCGACGCCGATGAGGGCGAAATAGATGGACTTTTCCCGCTGCAATCGATCCTCCGTGGAACGATCGACGGGTGCGGATACCGCCAGATAGACCTTGTCGGATTTGGGGAGGGGTTGCAGGCTGATCATGAGTAGGGTCCCTCCATCAACCACCGGCCCCTCAAACGACGGCATGCCACCCAGCCATGCCTTCCCTGGATAGCGCGATGTAGTCTTTTCGAGACGCGCCGGGTCGTACGGGAACATGAGGTCAAACTCGCCTTCGGAATTCCTCCGCAGCAAACGCGCCGCCAAATGGGAGAATTGCACCGCATGGTCGGCGAAGACGCTAGAAGTCAGATCATCGAATTTGGCTTCGGTCATCGAAGGCGATAGCCTTCCGCCCAGCTCCGTGTTGATCGCCGTGATCTGATGCTCCAGTTCGATCAGGGAATTGTCCAGATATCGTCCCGCCAGTTGCCCGAACAGTACAAATCCCGAGAGAAACACCCCGCCGGAAAACAAAAGCAGCGGGATCAAGCCCACGAATACGAAGGAGCCAATCAGCCGATTGCGAACGCGCCAAAAAAAGCGGTTCTTTAAATACCGGAAGAGATGGAATAGCAGATTAGCAATAACCACAATTCCGTAAAGATACCCGACTGCGACAATCGGCCTCGGCAGCCAGCGGCCGAAGAGAAGGACGGCCGCATAGAGAGTCAGTCCGATCCACTTCCAAAGTCTCCAGATCCTTTTTGCAGGTGCGTCACTTTGCGGTTCCGGGAGTTGTTTAGTCATCATAACTCTCAATTATAAATACAAAATCGCAGTAACCTAGGTATGAAAACATGCCGAATTGTTCCAATCGTGAATCATGCCCATGGCTTCTCATTCGCAGTCGCTTCTCACTGAGTGCGCATGGCGACGGTGGTGATGTTTCCGGCTGCCTGCTCTTTGTCGTCGGGCCTGGTACTGGTGGATCAGCCGGTTCCCGCGCATATGGCGGTTTTTACGACGGCGGACGCTTTCACCGCACGGTGAAACCCGACAATCAGCCGAATAACAATGTGAAGATCGAAGTCATCCAGGCGAGCATCAACGCAGATCGAGGCAAGGACGGGTTCCCTCCCATTCCGCTTGAGCGCACCTCGGTAACCGGACTCCTCCACAAGGATGGCACGATCTCGATGGCTACCAGCGGCCCGGATACCGCCACTTTCGACTTCTTCATCTGCATCGGCGACCAGCCCTCGCTCGACTTTGGCGGCGCGCAACCCGGATGGTCAAGGGTTCGCGGCGTTCGCAGGGTGACAAAAGGCATGGATATGGTCCGCAGAATCCAGGCGGCGCCCACTGACAAAGCGCCCTCCAACCCGCAGAGCTTGAATCCCCCGATCCGCATTATCTCAGTCCGGCGCCTCCCCAGCCGGAGGCAAAACCTCGGAACTTCCCGTGGAAGTCACCAACACTTTTGCCGCAAGTCCTTTCGGCCTGTAAACCTGCACACACTGTCAATTAATTTTACACATTCGCGGGACTATGTTTCGAGACGGCAATCAGCAATGGCTCAAGCACTTATAATGATTAAGAGAATTCCGTTCAGAAGGAGTGTCGGGAAGCTTTACAGAACTGCTCTGTGTGCCGCAACACTGCCAGATTTATTGGACAATTTGTAATTACATCAGGATATTGCAATTAAAAGACTTGCGAGCGACCGCAGGTCTCCCATTCTCATGTTCAGTGAATGGATTGATTATTGCTTGCCTTTTTGAGGGAGTTTTCTTTTTCTCGCACATCGTTTTTCAGACCAGGAGAAGAGCATCAATGAAAACTAAATGCATTCTTGGATTCGTGCTTCTGGCGAGTTTCTTAATGTCGACAGGCATGGCACGCGCGGATCTCATTTTCGACATGGGCGTGGTAGCTTTTTCGCCAACGGGCGATCAGTTGGGGCGTCTCTCCAGAGATGGTATTACATCAGATTGGGCAGAGCAGAAGGCGTTCCCCGGAGTCATTAACACAGGGACCCAGTATGCTTATGAGTTGTTCGATTTCAACTCGGGGGTCTATTCCTTTATCCAAGTCAGCTTCGATGATCCATTCGTTGCCTTCTTCGATTCGGCTTATTTGAAGCCGTACACCCCTGTCAGCCTTGACATCAACTATCTTGGAGACCCCGGGAGTAGTGGCGAATGGTTCGGTAACCCGAACTACTTTCAGATCCAGGTTCCTCAGTTCACCGACTTGCAGATCGTTGTGAACGAGGTCTCTCATGGAGGAGGCAGTGGCAAGTCGTTCGATCTACTGGTGGAGGGGTTTATAGATCAGAACTACGATGGAGCGCCCACAGTGCCGGAACCAGCCACGATTCTGCTGATCGGGGCCGGCGTGGCCGTCCTGGGCTTGGTTCGCGCGCGGAGAAATCGAAACCAGCCGGTTAGTTGCTCTAAATAAACACGGAGGTTTATTCAAATGAGACATACCAAGAGTGTATTGCTTGCCCTCACCGCTATTGCGGTCCTGATTGCGCAGCCTCTTACGCGCCCCGCATTTTCTCAGGCAATCAGCCCATCTGCCATGCAGCAGATTCGGGATCTGGTGCAGGAAAAAGTTTCTCGCACGGCGGTTCAGCGCAAGCTCGGTTCCTCGTTGGTGTACTCCATAAAGGCAGCACGTGGAGAACGGCTAACTCCTACCATCGCATCATTCCCAAACGCCATCGACAGTCTCGACGTGGACGTTGCCAGCCGGGTGTTGGTCGACATCAAATGCTTTCCAAATAATGATTTAGTGGCGGGTATCAATCGGGCGGGAGGTGTGGTGTTGTATGCCTCGGCGCCCCAGGGCTCGATTCGCGCCCGCATTCCGTTGAACCAGCTCGATTCCATCGCCGGACGGACGGATGTCGGTTCCATCAAGCCAAGTGCACGGGCAATTCTGAACAGAAGAGGACCGTCACCGGCGCCTGCCCCAGTGGTGACGACTTCAAGGGGCTTCATGGTTCCGGCTGCAGTGGCTCGTTTGCTGGAAGCATTCACGTTCGCCGGGTCGCTGGTGACGCAAGGGGATGTAAGCCACCAGTCGAATACGGCTCGCGCCAAGTATGGGATCGACGGCACGGGGGTCAAAGTGGGGGTGCTGTCCGACAGCGCCGAAGAGATCAGTTTTCTGATTGGCACAGGCGATCTGCCTCCCGACGTCGTTGATTATCAGGATATCGATCAGACTTTGAATGGAGGTCCAGGCACCAGCGAAGGAACCGCCATGATGGAAATCATTCACGACATGGCCCCTGGCGCTAAACTGTTCTTTGCTTCTGCCTTCAACGGCGAGCAGAGTTTTGCCGACAATATCGTGGCCCTGCGCAATGTGTACCACTGCGATGTCATCGTCGATGATGTCAGCTACCTCGATGAAGCAGTTTTTCAGGATTCCATCGTCGCACAAGCGGTCAATGATGTAACGGCGGATGGCGCACTCTATTTTTCCTCGGTAGCCAACAGCGGCAATCTCACCTCGGGCACTTCCGGCACATGGGAGGGAGACTTTTTAAACGGCGGTGCCAACGGCTCCTACACTTTGCACAACTTCGGAGGTGGCCAGACCTTCGACCGGCTGACCTCGTCTACGACCGCAGTCACCCTCTCGTGGTCCGATCCTCTAGGTGCCTCGAACAACGACTATGATCTTTTCGTTCTCAATGCGGCCGGCACTGCAGTTCTATATGCCTCTACGGACCCTCAGAACGGCACTCAGGATCCGTTCGAGGGGATTTTCACCAATTCTGCTATCCCAGTTAACAGTCGAATCGTGATCGGCCTTTTCAACGGCACCACGCGCGCTCTGCATCTGGATACCTGGGGCGGCAGATTGGGCACTGCAACTGCCGGGAATACCCATGGTCACAACGGCGGGGCCAATTCTATCAGCGTGGCCGCAGTGTACTGGAACAGTGCTCGAACCGGCACACGAGCTTTTGTGGGTGGGGCCGCGAATCCCACAGAGACATTCAGTTCGGATGGCCCGCGCCGAATTTTCTACAATCCAAACGGGACACCTATCACACTGGGCAACTTTTTGTTCGGCACGAATGGCGGCCTTCTTCTTATCAAGCCTGACATGGCCGCCGCTGACGGGGTGGGGTGCCGCACTCCAGGCTTCTTCCCGTTCTTCGGAACATCGGCTGCTGCCCCGCATGCGGCTGCCGTTGCAGCCTTGATCAAGTCGGCGAAGCCTGGTTTGACCAACGCGCAGATCTATCAGGCAATGATTTCGACAGCGCTGGATATTCGCGCCGCAGGGATAGATCGTGACTCCGGTTACGGCATCGTGATGGCGCCCCAGTCAATTAGCAAAGCTCTGAGCAAATAGCGGGCCTTGCTGCAACAAATCCGCTGCCGGAGTGTTTACTGGTAGAAACTCCGGCAGCGACAGAGATTGAACCATAGCTCCTGAGCTGAATCAGGACGTGCGCGGATAATGGTTGTAAGCGCACAATTCTCACCAGCCTTCAACTGTTTTTCTTCTGGCCAGCCAATAGGGCGTGCACGCAGGCTGCGGCCCAAGTGGAACTTGAGATCAGCGACAAACCTCTTCCCCTCCAGCAGAACGCCCGATGCGTGTTGCGCCTCATCGTGTCGAGCATCTTTTCATCATCAGCGGCGCCGGGGCGCCGCGTTCCCAAACGCCGCGGGCAGGCGCTTAGATGCCTTGCAGCCAGTAAGTGCGGTCGAGAGTACGGTACTGAATCGCTTCCGAGACGTGGCCGGCCAGGATTTTTTCGGATCCTTCCAGGTCCGCAATCGTGCGCGAGACCCGCAAAATGCGATCGTAGGCACGAGCCGACAGTCCGAGCTTCGTGATCGCGCTCTCCATCTGCTTTTCGCACTCGGCATCAAGCCTGCAAAATCGGCGCAGCGTCCTCGGCGTCATCTGCGTGTTGCAGAACTGACCGAACGGGGCCAGGCGCGCACTTTGGCGCCGGCGCGCCTCCATGATGCGCGCCAGTATCACCGAGGAATCTTCCGATTTTTCATCTTCACACAGCTCCTTGTACTTCACCGCCGGCACCTGAATGTGCAGATCAATGCGGTCGAGCAGCGGCCCGGAGATCCGCGCCAGGTAACGCTGAATCATCGCCGGCGTGCAGGTGCATACGTGCAGTGCATCGCCGTGGAAACCACATTGGCAGGGGTTCATTGCCCTTTTGCCGTTGGGTGAGAAAATGTCAAAAACCTCTGCCAAATGGTTACCCTAAAGAAATCAGTACCTTAGGAGAGCACATCCGCAAGAGGAGATTGGACCTGGGATATCTTCAAAAGGAAGTTGCGGCAATAATCGGGGTGGATAAGGCAACGATCTACAATTGGGAAAGGCAACGCAACCAGCCGGAAATACGGTTCATTGCCCTCATCGTTGGATTCCTTGGCTACGACCCTCTACCAGTTCCGAACAGCCTATCGGAAGCTCTCATTCTTTATCGTAGGCGTAGGGGTTTGTCACAGGAGAGATTTGCTGAAAAACTGAAGGTGAACCCGACAACCTTGGCCGGCTGGGAGGTTGGACGACATTCGCCATCGAGGAAGCACATGGATATGCTGCATCGACGCGGCATCTTGTGACGGATCCAGGCGCGATATCGGGGTTCAGCGCAGTTTTCCGCAGGGCACGCGGCCATAGCCATGGTTTGATCTTGGTTGCCAGATCCATGGAGGCCGATGCCGAAAAGTCAGGGCTTTCAATGCGGACGGAGTTTGGCGAACCACAGCATATCAACCCCTAACTCTGCTGACCTATGGAGGCATTGACCCAACTTGGTATCCGATTCAGAACTCGGCTCCCGGTTTTCGTCGAATTGGTAGAGCTGAGTGATCTAGCTGCGACCACGCTTGCCACGCGATCAAGCAAGCGATTGATAGCCTTTTGCACTCCTTTCCGGGAGAGGTCAACACTCCGGCACCTGACGATCTCATTGATTGACAAGTCCTGGATAAAGCAGAGGTCGAATATCAACAAATCGCGGGCGGCATGTTTACCTGCCCTTGTGCGTATCTCACTTTTGCAAAAGCAAATGACCTCTTTTGCCAGAAGTCTGCGCTCAACCCGCTCGCCGATGCTTGCACTCTCGGTCAGTGCCGGCTTTTGAGAACCGAGAAACCTTAATGCACGGGCCCCTGCCAAATCACGGCGCCTAAGCCTCTGATCACGCAGTAACGAGTTGCGCACTACCGATCTGGTAATCACGGCCAGGTAGGCCAGCCACTCATCGTCCGTAGTCCCACGAAACTTTTTCATCAAGGCACAATCATTCTCAATTAGGCGGACAATCGTGCTCTGAAACAGGTCCATCCTCTCCAATCCCCCGGACGTCCAGTGGGAACTGGAAAAGTTGACGGTCCTTGACCTCCGGCATGTCCCATCGATGAATTGTTTGATCTTGCCACCGTAACGCCGCAGGAACTCCGCCCACAGATCGAAGTCTTGCCGATTTTGAGCACAGGCCGAGATCAGTTCCGCGGCGCGCATAGGGCACGGACTCCTGCTGCATCATTGGGAAGGCATGGATTGCTACACCGTGAAACGATTGTATCACAATCGGAATTGCGCGTATTCCAAAACTTCTCGGCCTTGCCGAATTCAGGACGAAATGAGTTTCATTCCGTCGCAGCAAGCCAGAGTCAAAAGAATGCGATCACCCAGGAATTGGATTGAGCTGGTGCCCGGAAGCGACTGATGAAAATTTTTGGTGCCCGGTTGCCTGCCCAGCGTTGTACTTGTACACGAGGAGGGTTGAATTTTTACGGCCGTCCTCAGCGGCGATAAACTGCCGTGCTCATAGTAGGCGGGAGGATGTATGTCTTCTCTTTTAGCGGTCACCTGCGGCAAGCACCGAGTGTCCGTGCCGCTTGTTGGGATCGACGCGGCATGCAAAACCGTCTGGTCAAAAAACTCGAGGGTGCTGAGGGCCCGTGATTTATCGCCCTGTTGTTTTCCCTGCCAATTGCCTTTTTCTGACCGCTACTTAGATTTAGAATCCCACTTCGATTTCTAATCGAAGGAGGAAGGATTGGAATGGACTGGCCTCGCCTGTTGGCCTATATCACCGGAACGGTCGATCAGGAATTGCTCTTGCGCCATGAATATCTCGTCGCTGAAAATCGCATTCTTAAAGCTCAAATCAAGGGTCGACTGCACCTCTCCGATGCTGAAAGAGCCACTCTGGGTGAAATTGGTCATCGGGTGGGTCGCAAGTCACTTGCGGGAATTGCGGTCTCGGCCAACCGGATACGATTCTGGGCTGGTATCGGAATCTGATCGCCAACAAATTTGATGGATCGAAGGCGCGTCGAACTCACGGCCGGCCCAGAATTGATGAGGAGATGGAGAGTCTGGTCGTCAGCATGGCCAAGGAAAATCCAAGCTGGGGGTACGACAGGATAGTGGGGGCCATGGCCAACCTTGGCCACAAACTGTCAGACCAGACCGTCGGTAATATCCTTGGTCGTCATGACGTCCCTCCCGCCCCCAAACGAAAGCACACCACGAATTGGAAAGACTTCATCCGCACCCATTTGGATGTTTTGGCAGGGACCGATTTCTTTACCCTCGAAGTGGTCACACTCAAGGGATTGATCACCTATTATGTTCTCTTCTTCATTCATCTGGAAACTCGCCGGGTTTGCCTGGCAGGAATGACTCCTCATCCGCGTCAAGAGTGGATAAAACAAATCGCCCGAAACCTAACCCTGGAGCAATGGGGCTTTCTGGGCAATTGCCGGTATCTGCTGCATGACAGAGATACCAAATTCTGTCGGTCGTTTGATAAGATCATCGAATTGGGAAATGTCAAGCCGATCCCATTGCCAGCTCCGCGTCCCAATTTGAACGCCTTTGCCGAGAGATGGGTCAAGTCAGTCAAAGAAGAATGTCTGTCCAAGCTCGTTCTCTTCAGTCAAGCGTCGATAAAGCGAGCCCTTCAACAATACCTTATCCATTATCACGAAGAGCGCAATCATCAAGGGAAGGGGAATGCCCTTCTATTTCCTTCGCAGGCTCGACCGGTGGGGAGTGAGCAGGGATCGGTTCAATGTCAGCAGCGATTGGTAGGTCTCCAGAAATACTACTATCGGCAGGCGGCATCAGCAGCACAGCGGGCCATCAGATCCAGCCCACAGGATTCTACGTCTCTGCGTTTCTCTAAGTGGCCTTGGCTATGCTCATACTAACAGCCATCGTTCATTGGTCTTGGTGGCGGGTCATGCTGCCTTTAGGAGTCTTCCTAGGTCATAACGCTACCTACATCCTGGTCGGTTTCATTTGTTTATTCTTCGTAAGATCCCGAGAAGATCAGGAAGCGGAGGAGCAGCTCATTGATGAGACCAATCTCTTACTGGGTTATCGCTTCGCTGCGATGCTATTTTCCCTCATCTTCCTGGATAACTTGCTGCGATGGATAGATGGAAGAGGAGATTCGAATTGGTTTTGCCTGTGCTCTGTGAAGCTAGAGATCCTGATATTGTCTAGAGTTCTCAGCCTGGCGGCCCACTTTTTGGTCAGAGATTGTAGCGATAGTAAACGAGCCGCGATCTGGAGGTTATTGGAGCAACGCTTCGCTGGCCGTGGCTGTGACCGGCCCGGCCTTCAATCAAGCACGCCGACGTAAGATCAACAAGAGCGATGAGCTCGGCCCGGCTTGCATCGCCGCAAGAACTTCGCACGACTTTTTTGACCGAACGGGAATACGCACTATTCATTTGGATCAGGTCAATTCTTGGGACACAGTATTACTACGTGTAATGTTGCGGTACTAAAAGGATGCCCAATGCCATGCCTCAAAGACGGTCCGAGTTATTCGCAAGTATTGATGCTGCGTTAAGCGAAACTCCAGGCGCAAGACTTGTCGATCTTTCACACTCCCTGGGTACCGACCGACACAACATTGAAAACGCGGTACTCGTCCATAGGGGTGTCACTTTTCGCGAATTTCACAAACAGAAGCGCTTGGCGCATGCAAAAGAGCTTCTTAAGAATGAAGGACTTTCAGTTAAGGAAGTCTCAGCTGAGCTCGGCTATCGTTCCGCGCAGGCTTTCTCACGATTTTGTAAGGCCGCCACTGGCAGAACCCCTTCATCCCTACGTTGCAAGAGAACAAGTCCTTGACACCACACATCTTGAGAGAAGGGGCGGGCCGAAACACGCTCATGGATTGAGATGCCCATCGAGCTGACCCAGTTGGTGAGAATACATGGTTTTATATCACATACCAGAAATGCAACATCTTTTGACACAAATGCAACATGTTCGATTTTGACGATCTGAGAGACTCATGGTATTCATATTAACTAACTCACCGAATCTGGTTCACCAAGTAAGAAGCTGAGTGTTTCTCACTTGCAGGGCAAAGATGCTTGAAACAGCTACTTTTAACGGAATTCTTATTGTGGCCTACGACCCTGATGTCCTGATCACAATTGTGACACGCACCACGGAAGTGACTCCGAAACGTCTCCACAACGGGCGACCGAGCCCTCATCGGGGACGCTCATGTCTCTCTGCAACGAGCAGATTGAGTACACAACAAGTGTTATCTCCTGTCAGCGCCATTCGCAAGCAGTCGCTCTTGTCCGGTGCACTGACTGTCACTAACGGGGTCATGCAATATCGGTCTTCCGGATTTGAGGAGGTGAATTCGCGAAGTTCCAGTCAATAGCCAAAGGAGGCGCAACATGCGCAAAGCCTGTCTAATGACAGTATTGTTAGCAACCACGTTTATCCTGCCTTTTGCATCGGTTGACCCCCAAGGGAGGAGACAGACAGCAACAATGGAGGTGCCACAAGGGCTATCTTTCTACCCAGATGTAGTTTGTCTTATTGGAGCTGTCTCTATAGCAAGGGACCAACAAGGAACGGTCTATGTGGCAGTCGACCAGTTCATTGAAGGAGCCGTAACGGGGGACGGCGTCACAGACCAACTATTCACATTTCGTCCAAGAACCCTCGATAGCTCATCCACACTACCGCTTCGCATCAGTGCCGCAGAGTTGTACTACTATCCAGGTCATCTTGTCGTATCCTCTGCGGGTGAAATAGTTGTCGACTTTTATGTGCGACGAATAGCCCAAGACGAAGCCTCCCACGGGGTAATTGGCGACCGCTCGCAGCAAGTCATCGCTTCGCAACATCTGATTTCATCCGATGGAATGTCATTGGCGCGCATCCGGTCGAACTTTTGGGCAGATGATCTGACTCTTGTTCAGATCCTTGCAAATGGAGGGACACTCTCTGAAGTCATACTTGCACCCGTCCCACGGCAAAGTTCCAGCCAGATTCACACTCTCGACGATGGTGATCCAACGTGCATGGCCGGTGGCCCAGGCAGTTCTCAGTGCAGTGTGACGTGTACGGGGGATGGAGGATGTGGTGTCACGTGCGATTCCGGATACTATTCATGCTGCAATTGCCAACCGAGTAGCTGTCAGTGCATCTCAAAAAAGGAACAACAGCATTGATGCCGTACTGGCCCAACAGCGTCGACTCAGAAGAACCTTCTCATCGGCGTAGTTCAGATGTCGCTATATGCAATAAAAGATACCAACGATAGCGGTTCTTTGACAATCAAAATATGTCAACTAATTTCCGGAGGGACGAAGCCGTACGTTCCATTTCTTACACCAGCCGACGTTATGCCGCGCTGTAGGACAGCATAGACGATGCAGCAGAACGATTTTCGTGTTAACAATTCCATGTCCAAGCGACCAACATACTCGTGCGCGCCCCAGAGACATAGTACTCACAAATTGTCTTCGCATGGAGATGTAGCGCCTAAATTTGACTGTCTTCTGTCTTCTGCGGCAAAAAGGGTTGTTTGCTTTAGATGTGTTTTCGTATTCTTCGCCATAACCTGTGTGCCGCCAGGCAGTCTGCCGACCATAATGGTTAGAACCGACTCGATCTCCATCGTGCTACACATACTTGTAATGTGGGCGACCTGAAGCAACGCCTCAGGAACACTTGCCGGACATAACTGTGCGATACGAACAATACAATGTAGCGACTCTTGCAATCTGTTACATGGACTCGATCGAACAGGCGATAGCGCGCATGCTGCCGATTAACCCAGATTGTTCATGAATCTCTGCAGCAGACGCTCAATAGCCTTCACATCTGCAATCGTAACTGATCGGCCGGAATTGCGTGAATCGCGCGGCGCGTGACATCCGAAGGCACACGCGCTCGGCTAAATACGCCGCAGACCGCTACACGATTGTTGCCTTCATCAATGATCCAGGTTAACACTCTGGGATGGTTGCAACATTATCTGATGTCTATATCACCTGTTGCAACATCCGAGTCGGCGGAGCACGAGCTTTATAAAGATTAAAACGGACGCATGATCACGTGGCTTTGAACACAGCAGAGTGCAAGTCATGGCACTCACTTGTTTTGAACAGTCGCACATACACTTCGCATGCACAGGCTATCCATGATCTGATTGTAATTGATTGTCAGCCGCAGTACTGCTTAACGAAAAAGCCGTTCCGGTGTTTAGCAGGATAAGAAAGACAATGCCATTCACAAACAATGTTCATCTAATCCGGGTAAGCAGTTTTCCACCGATCTTAAGTGCGAGCGATAATAAACGTTGACAACATAATTGCAAAGTCGAGCGCCCAAGCATGGGAGAGGAAGAAAGTGCGGTCGTGTATGAACAATGATTGTGAAATGGGATTGCGGGGTCCGCTAAATGTCTATGGAATGGTAACATGTCTTATCTGTTTGCTTCAGGCGCCAGAGAGGCCGGTTATTGTATTTGACACGCTAACAAAGGACTTCGGATCAGTGTTTGAGGGCGAAACACTGACACATGTATTTACCTTTACCAACACCGCCAATAGTACTGTGCAGATAGAGGACATTAAACCCACGTGAGGCTGCAGCGTTGCTTTGCTGTCAGCAAAGCAGGTACCACCCGGTAAACAGGGACGCATCAAGGTGAACATCGATACCAGTGGCAGAGTGGGGCCATTAGATATGGAAGCAGAAATCGTCATTAGCCACCCCAAGGCGACAAGGATAACATTGCAGACTAAGGCTACTGTGGTGTCGGAATTTGTAGTATCTGAACGATCGTTGTTTATGGGAATTGTCTCAAGAGGAGATAAGCGCAGCAAGGAGATTTTTATTTCCGCGCACCCTTTGAGACCTGTGCGACTCGTTTCCGCTAGTTCTACAAACGCTTCATTTGGCATCAAGCTAGTGTCTGTATTTGACTCTCATGGGAAGACATGGAAGATTATTGCTAGCATAGTACCGGACGCGGCAGTGGGATATCATCATGGTGAGATTCTTGTTCGCACATCAAGTGGATTGAAGCCAATGATCAGGATACCAATTGTTGTCATGATCAAGGATCCGAATGAGCGGAAATTTGTATGAACGTGCATTTCTATGGTGCTATTTGCTCGTAGTAGAAAGAGTGACCGTAACGCGGCTCTTTTGTTTACAAAGAACTCACAATTAGATGTAGCGCGATCTGAAGCGCTTGAATGATGTGGATACGTGATCCCGGGTTAGACGCGGTTGGTGGAAGTTAGGAGCAGGGTGTTGATAGTTGTTGTATTATGAAAGAATCTTTACAATCTTAATGTGCATACTCTGTCACGAGGAGTTATGGAACAGATAAAAAGGATCGGCATTGTTATTGTTACATTTGTGAGCGTGTGTATTGGATATGCTGGAGCAGAGGTATCCGTGACGAAGCGGTCCTTGCAAAACGATTGGTGTGCCCTCGGTGACGCGGGACTTGCGTTTGATACCGAGGGAAATATAATTGTGGCTGTTGATCGTTATGTCGAAGGAAGCTCGCGGGGGGACGGTAACGCTGAGGATGTGTTTGTGTTTGCCCCAAGAAATGGCCGAGAGTTGTTAGGTGTGCGCAATATGCTTGAGAGGCATGCCTTAGTTATGTACCAACGGGGAAGACTGGAAGTAGTGAATATGAACAATGGGATTAAGTTGGTGCTTTTGGTGCGCGGACGTGACAGGCGCGAGGACGGCGGCCAAGATAGTGAAAGTGGGGGGACGACCATTATTGAGGGTATAGCTCTTGTGCACCAAGTGATCAAAAATCCAACGGATATGGAATCGTTATTGACAAGGGGCATAAGCAGGATTTTCTCGCCTATCAGAAGGATTGAGGATGCAAGCGATTGTGCCTCTGGCCTTCATGGCCCCTATTGCGATATCATGTGCGGAGATGATGGATGCTCAGTTAGTTGTGAGGATGGATATGACGCGTGCTGTGGGTGTATGCCAGGGCCAACATGTTATTGTGTTGCGCCATCAGGCGACGAAAAGCTCCTATCCCGTAAGCGAGATAATCGTTAAGGGTCAGTTGTGAGTAAAGGGAGGGTGTTTTCGCCAAAGCGTCGTCGGCTTGCATTTGGAGAAAGAAGTCTCGCGCTGAATTATCACAATCGCTCCCGCAGGGTCGCAAAACTCGCGGTACGCAGCACGTGCCAACATAGGCCTTAGGATTCCCAGGTTGTTTTGGATTTTCGCGGACCACGGGCGATGTTCGCAAATTATCTCACGGCAACGAGGGCGGCTCGCATCCACCCTGTTGAAGCATTGTGATGTTAGGGAGCTCAAGAGATTCCGGGCACAGTAGATCTCCGTAACTTGTCAGTTGGTCCCCCACGGGCCTATTCATTCCGAAGGCATTCCATTGGATCCGTGGTGCTGGCGCGTAGTGCGGGAAAAAAGCCAGCCAGCGCGGTCACCAAGGCTATAATTGTGGTTGTGACAATCAGGGTCAGTGTATCGTGCGGACCGATACCAAAAAGAAGGCTTGCTAGGAATCGTGTCAAGGCCAAGGATAGCAGCAAACCGATTGCTAATCCGAAGAACATTGACGTCATTACTTGCGCCAGAATCATCCGAACGACTTCAGTTGGACGCGCTCCCAGAGCGATTCGAATCCCGATCTCATGTGTCCTGAGGCCGACAGAAAACGAAACGATCCCATACACACCGACTGCCGCCAGCAAGGTC
>Ga0187850_10002398_pt1 | contig 17431 bp, 6 predicted proteins | sample June2016WEW_4_15_FD_132436 | JGI IMG/M metagenome (GOLD analysis project Ga0187850, IMG submission 132436) | Peatland microbial communities from SPRUCE experiment site at the Marcell Experimental Forest, Minnesota, USA - June2016WEW_4_150 | ecosystem: Environmental > Terrestrial > Soil >... | reverse complement strand
GACGGGCAATGAGAAGTATCTCACAGCCGCACGGCGATTCTCCCATAGAATCATGCTCGATGCGATGGCGGCGGGCAATGATAATCTCGACAACAAACATGCGAACACCCAAATCCCGAAAATGACGGGATTCGAGCGGATCGGGGAGCTGACTCGCGACGACCACTACGCCAGAGCCGGCAGGTTCTTCTGGGAAGATGTGACTGCAAACCGAACCCTCGCGTTCGGGGGAAACAGCCGAAGAGAACATTTCCCGAGCATATCTGCGTGCGACGATTACATTCATGATGTTGAAGGGCCAGAGTCGTGTAACTCGTACAACATGCTCAAGTTGACAGAAGATCTGTTCAGAATCGACCCATCGGCGAGGTACGCAGACTATTACGAGCGGACATTGTACAATCATATCCTATCAACGCAACATCCGGTCCATGGCGGCTATGTGTACTTCACGCCTGCTCGTCCCCGTCACTACCGTGTGTATTCTGCGCCAAATGAAGCGATGTGGTGCTGCGTGGGCTCGGGGATGGAAAACCACGGGAAGTATAATCAGTTCATCTACACGCACCGTCGCGATTCTCTCTTTGTCAACCTCTTCGTTGCCTCGGAACTGAATTGGAGAGAAAAGGGAGTGCAAATCAAACAGGAGACCACCTTCCCCTCTGAAGAGTTCACTCGGATCATTGTGACCAAAGGATCCGAACGCTTTACACTCATGATCCGTTATCCCTCCTGGGTCGGGGATGGGATGCTGAGAATTCTCATTGATGGTAAAAGTGAACCAATTGTGTCTCATCCGTCTTCTTATGTTGCAGTGCACCGGATGTGGAAAGCCGGGGATACGGTGCAGGTGTCTCTCCCCATGAGAATCACCGTCGAGCATCTTCCCTATCGGCCTGCCTACATTGCATTCATGCATGGACCGATTCTGCTCGGGGCGAAGACGGGTACGGAAGATCTTGCTGGTTTGATCGCAGACGGTAGCAGATGGGGACATATCGCAAGCGGCAAGCGGCTTCCTGTCGACAAAGCTCCTGTGATCATTCAGGATGATCTTTCCAGAATTACTGATGAACTTGCGCCGTTGCAGGGATCGCCACTGACCTTCGCTGCTCCCGGATTGAAGATGGTGAATCCCATCAACGTTGTGTTCGAGCCATTCTATCAAATTCATGATGCTCGCTACATGATGTATTGGATGGCTCTCACGAGTACACAGTATCGATCTTATTTGGACTCCATCGCAGCCGTAGAAGAACAGAAGCTGGAGCTCCAACAACGCACAGTAGATTTTGTAGCAACGGGGGAACAGCAGCCGGAAGCTGATCATGCAATGCAAAGCTCGCAGTCACAGACAGGCACGAATCTCGATGAATTCTGGCGGGATGCGAGCAACGGGGGGTATTTCAGCTACAACCTGGCGACGAACGGTGAAACGAATCTGTCACTGAGAGTGCGGTACTGGGGATATGAATGGGGGAGCAGGAAATTCGACATCTTTCTTGATGATGTGCGATTGCTCACGGAGGATAATACTGGACGATGGTATCAGTCAAAGTTCCAGGACGTCGAATACGAGATTCCGAATCCCATGGTCAAAGGGAAAGATCACATCAGGGTGAAATTTCAGGCACTTCCGGGTAACGCGGCAGGCGCAGTGTATTATCTCCGTTTGGTGAAAACGAGGGGCACTAGGTAAAGGCTGTAGGGAGAATATGAAACGTAGCAATGCGCTCTTGAGAGTGAACCTCGTTCGGCCACATCTCCAAAATTCAATCTGAATACTCAAGGATCGACTATGAAGAGAAGTATTGCTGCCACGATGCTTTTGATGCTTCTGGTGCCATCGAGTGTTTTAGCCCAGAAAATGCAAAGCGACAACGGCGATGGAACATTTACAAATCCCGTGATAGCGGCCGACTTCCCGGATCCGGATGTCATTCGGGTGGATTCTACTTACTACATGGTCAACACGACGATGTTCACGTTCCCAGGTGTTCCTATCCTTAAGTCCTACGACCTCATAAACTGGCAGTATTGCTGCAATGCCGTCCAGCGGTTTGATTTCCATCCTAGCTACAATCTGGAGGGTGGTCACAGGTACGGTCACGGACAGTGGGCGACGAGCTTGAAGTACAACAATGGGAAGTTCTATCTCTTGTTCATTACGCTCGATGAAGGTGGCTTCCTGTGCACCGCAGACAGACCCGAAGGCCCGTGGCAAGTCAAGAGGCTGCCCAGAGGATTCTATGATCCAGGACTGTTCTTCGACGATGATGGAAGAATCTATGTAGCGCATGGATACAGCAAGATCTACATGACGGAACTCGACGAGAATTTCGCCGCAAAAGGAAAGGACTCATTGATCTACACGGGCGACATTCGCCGCGGGCTGGAGGGCACCCACGTTTACAGGATCAACGACTACTACTATTTGTACAGCACGTACGGCGGTCTCGACGGATTCCAGGTAGCGCTGCGCTCGAAGAACATCTACGGGCCGTACGAACAGAAGGTTGTCATTCGGGACACAACGTACGGCGTCAACTTCGGGATACATCAGGGCGCATTGATACAGACGCAGACCGGAGAATGGTGGACTATGCTCTTTGTCGACAACGGACCGTTCGGTCGTTTCCCGTCCCTGCAGCCGGTGACGTGGGAGAATGGCTGGCCGATGGTGGGTGTGCATGGCAAAGCTGTCGTCACATTCAAAAAGCCAAACGTGGGGAGAGAATATCCGATGACGACACTCCCTACGTCGGATGAATTCGATCGTCCCGAGCTGGGGATGCAATGGGGATGGAACCATAATCCGGATCCGGCGAAATGGTCGCTCACTGAACGCCCGGGCTATTTGAGACTCAGAACCGCCAAGGTCGTGGACAGTTTGCCAAAAGCCCGTAATACGCTTACTCAGCGAACGGTCGCCTACTATTCCGATGCGCTCGCGAGTACTGCCACGACGAAGATGGAATTAGGCAATATGAACGAAGGCGACATCGCAGGCTTGGCAGTATTTCAGGATCCGTACGCCTTCATAGGAATAAAGAAATCGAACGGAAAGTGCTACATCATCATGGTTAGCAACGGGAAGACCATCGATTCCTCCAATGTAGATGGAACAACTATCTATCTGCGCGCAAGCGCGATTCACGGTTCAGGTGCCGCTCCGCTGTACGGCGGAGAGGCAGCGCCTGGTTCTGGTACTGCATCGTTTTCGTACAGCCTGGACGACCAGTCATTCACTCCGATCGGAAATACATTGCACATGAGATTCAATTTGAGAATCTTTACTGGTAACAAGTTTTGTCTCTTTAACTATGCCACAAACGCCCTGGGGGGCTATGTCGATTTCGAATGGTTCAGAACGGGGGCCGTTGCACCAGCGGCCCTGCGGCCCTGATCCTGAGGCAATCGAAGGAAGTCAGTGTTTGGCAGCATCAATTCACTATCTACGTTCACGAGGAGGAGGATCATATGGAGAATAGACCAAAGGTTTTTATCGGCGCACGGATGTTCGTGTGCTTAACGCTGATATTGGGCATCACCGGTGTGATGAATGCTCAGCTCGTCACAAATGGGAGCTTCGAAAGCTCCAACCCTGGTGTTGTCTCTGGAACGGATGTAAGAGGGTGGCTCCTGCAGGTCGCAACAGGTGTCAGTCCGGCACCAGCATTTGAAATAGTGAGCGATACCGTCCAGCAAGGAACCCGAGCATTAAAGGTTACGGTTCACGGCTTGGGAACAAATCAATGGGATATTCAGGCCGTAGCAGACAGCATTCCAGTGAAGCCGGGTGCGACGTACAACTACTCTATTTGGGCAAAAGCTCTTAACTCAGGCGCTCAAGTCAATTTCACTATGGGGAATTATGCCTTTACTGAGTACAAAGCGATCCGGCCTGCTACTCTCACAACTCAGTGGCAGAAATTCACCATGCAGTTCACGGTGAATGACAATCAGACGTTCATTCGTGGGCCCATCCATTTCAGTTATGCGGCAAATACCGACAACAGCATCTACATAGATAATCTGCAGATCGTTGATGCGAACGCAGGCAAGAACCCTGTCGTCATTGAAGCGGAATCTGGGAAGGTTGGCAGCAACTATCAGGTTCTCAATGCCGGAGGTGTCACCTATGTCTCCCCAAAGACAAATTGGACAAGTCTCACCGCCCCGGGCGATTCAAGCCGCATGATCACATACCAGGTGACATTTGCTGATTCCGGTTCCTATAACCTCTTCGCGCGCGTTCGCGTTGGACCAAACGGATTTGACGACGACAGTTTCTTCTACGGCAGCGGATTTGGAGCGAAGAAGGATACTGCAGGCGGCGACTGGATCTTCATCAACGGGCTTGCGAGCGCTGGTTTTTCAGATCCCTCTGCTTATGTTGATGGACCGGGGACACTGGGTAACAGCGTTTGGAAGTGGGTCAACGTTACGAAGAACGGGTACCAGGGAGCAACAGGGAAGCCGTTCTTTGTGTCGCTCGATAGCCTGACGAAGACGTTCCAGATCGGAAGCCGCGAAGATGGGCTTGATGTCGACAAGGTTGCGTTCGGTAAGGCGTACCTGTATTTCACTGTAGCTAATCTTGATAGCGTACAAGCTGGTTCGACCTCCATCCAAGGGCCCGATACGACCACTCTTTTCAAAGGCCCGCCGCTCGTGACGACGCAGGGCAAATTCCTGGGTAATGCGTACGGCGATGTTCCGGATAATGTTTTTGCCTATTATTGGACTCAGCTCACGCCGGGAAATGCTGGGAAGTGGGGTACCGTTGCAGCCGTTGCCGACACGAACAAATGGAACTGGAGCGGCCTGGATGCACAATACAATTACGCGCTCAGCAACAAGCTGATCTTCAAGGATCACAATCTCATCTGGGGTCAACAGCAGCCTTCATGGATTTCCGGCCTTGACTCCGCAACCCAAGCTTTCTACATCGAGACTTGGGTCAGGATGGTGGGACAGAGATATCCCAAGATTGATATGATCGATGTTGTGAATGAACCTCTGACGGGGCACAACCCGCCTGATGGAGGCGGATCACCAGCACGTGCAAACTACAAGAATGCGCTTGGTGGTAACGGATCCACAGGCTGGGACTGGTTGATCAATGCGTTCAAGCTGGCCAGGAAATATCTGCCCAAGGCTAAACTGTTGATCAACGACTACGGCATTATCAATGACAACACTGCGACGACTTCCTACGCTCAGATCATCAACCTGTTGAAGGACCGAGGATTGATCGACGGCATCGGTGTGCAAGGTCACCGCTTCGAGCTCGAAAGCGCCGATACAAATAGTCTGAAAAGTAATCTTGATAAACTTGCAGCAACAGGTTTGCCTGTCTATATCTCTGAATTCGATCTCGGTAATCTGGGCAATTCCGGGACCCCGGACGACAATCAGCAGCTGCAATTGTACCAGAAGATATTCCCGGTGCTGTGGAGGCATCCCGGCGTCAAAGGCATCACCCTCTGGGGATACCTGGAGGGTCAGGAGTGGCAGACCACTTGTTATCTTGTGCGTGCAGACGGCTCGTGGCGCCCCGCACTCACATGGCTGGCTCAGTTCCTTAAGAGCAATCCTACTGCGGTGGAAAAAACGATTTCCGGATTGCCATCACAGTTCCAACTGGAACAGAATTTCCCGAACCCGTTCAATCCTGCTACGACGATCAGATACAGTATATCTCAAACGTCCAAAGTCACGTTGAGGGTATTTGATCTCTTGGGCAAGGAGATCCAGACGCTCGTCAATACCGCGCAGATGCCGGGGCAGTACCAGGTAACGTTTGATGCGAGGAATCTTACGAGCGGTGTCTATTTCTACCGGCTTACCGCCGGATCGTATACAGAGACGAAGAAACTCGTTTTGATGAAGTAACAACAGAGGCTCAGCACATGAAACTACCATCGATAATGATCTTCACCGTGTTGTGTGCCGCAGTTGCGACGGCTCAATTTAGCAAGCAGCAGATGGACAGCGTACGCGCGGCGACCGAACAAGATTACCGATTCATGCTCGCACAACTTCACATTGACTCGCTGCGACCGGGACCTTCCGGCAACCCGAAAGCACCAAATGCCGCCAATACCGATGAATCGAAAGCGACACAGTATACTTCTCTTCCTGATCCATTGATTTTGAATAGGGGCGGGAAAGTGGTTGATGCGGATACTTGGTGGAAGAAGCGCCGGCCGGAAATCGTTGAATTGTTCAACCGCGAGGTGTACGGCCGGGTTCCTGAACATGTCCCGGAAGTCAAGTGGAGTGTCGTGAGCGTCACTCATGATACGATTGAGGGCATTCCAGCAGTTGTCAAGAAGCTATCGGGTCATGTCGACAACTCGTCGTTTCCCGACATAACCGTGGAGATTCCCCTCACACTAACTCTGCCCGAACAAGTTCGGATACAGGTTCCGGTTGTCATGGAATTCGGCTTCGTGCTTCCTCCCGGGTTCAAGTTTCCAGACCCGCCTCCGGGAACGCCAAAAGAACCGAACTGGAAACAGTTGGTCCTGTCGAAAGGCTGGGGCTATGCAATCATTGTCCCTTCAAGTTACCAGGCGGACTGGGGAGCAGGGTTAACAAATGGGATCATTGGATTGGTGAACAAGGGACAGCGCAGGAAGCCCGACGACTGGGGCGCATTGCGAGCCTGGGCGTGGGGTGCAAGCCGTGCCTTGGACTATTTTGAAACAGATCCATCGGTGGATGCAAAAAAAGTTGTCATTGAAGGATTGTCGCGATACGGAAAGGCCGCTCTCGTGACGATGGCCTACGATTCACGGTTTGCCGCGGCGTTCGTTGGATCTTCCGGAGCCGGCGGAGTGAAAATTCTTCGCCGTGTTTTCGGAGAACAAGTAGAGAATCTCGCGTCATCCGGAGAATATCATTGGTTCGCGGGAAACTTTCTCAAGTATGCAGGTCCTCTCACGCGGAACGACCTTCCGGTCGATGCTCACGAACTTGTCGCACTATGCGCTCCACGTCCTGTCTTTATTAGTGCGGGCTCATTTGAAATGGAAGGTGGGTGGGTTGACGCGAAAGGTATGTTCCTAGGTGGTGCATACGCCAGTCCTGTCTATGAACTTCTTGGAAAGAAAGGGTTGGGGACGTACGAGTTTCCACCTATCGAGACGTCCATGATCGAAGGCGAAATAGCTTTCCGGCAGCATAAAGGAGGGCATACCACTGGACCTAACTGGCGAACCTTTCTGACATATGCCGACCGATACCTCAGATGATGGTACCTTGTTTCTTCTTGTTATGACCAATCAGTGATTGCCGCTTTTGCGGATGAACAACAATGGATGGCTTTAGCTCACCTATTTTCTATCGCTGTTTCAATGCTCTAACTTCAGAGTATTTACACGCGCATTGGCTCAGCGATGTTTGAGCCGGATTGCGCTTTCATTACAATCTCTCTACCCATCTAGGTGTAGGCTGCGAAGGATTCTTTTCATACTATGGAGTCAACACAAGAGACAATCCAGTCAAGAAAGTCTTTCAATCAGTGTTTGCCCTCGGTGTCTCTCTATGCGTTTCTTCTGGTTTCCCCAATGATGAAATCGTAGTAGCATCTGGATGGATGAACTGCCTCGGAAAATGAGGCAGCCTCTCTGATGTGATAGAAATAGAAAGCGAATGCGGTCAAGAAGTGCTGTCTCTTAGTCCCTGACCACTCTTGACGATTCCCTTACGATAAACTCCGTCTCCAAGACACCGCTCCGGGGGTAGCGGTGTTGCCGATTCGATGGTACGGATCAGGATCTCCGCAGCTCTTTTGCCGAGATCATGCTGTGGAGCGCGGATCGTCGTCAACGGCGCCGGATAGATGCTGGCGTAGTAGATATCGTCGTTGCCACAGAAAACGTCCCGATCAACAACATCGGGACAAGTCGGGACAGGCAGGACAGAAGTGCAATTCCAGTGACCACCTGAAACAAAAAATCCTCCTGAGAGGAGGATTTTCTGTTTCAGAGTGCCCGGAACAGGACTTGAACCTGCACGTCCTCACGAACACTAGCTCCTGAAGCTAGCGCGTCTGCCAGTTCCGCCATCCGGGCATTGGAGAAAGCGCTGAAACGCTTCTCCCATATAATGATACGAAGATTTTCCAAGATCTGCAACCCTCAGGGGAGTTTCCACAATTACACCCGCTTGATTCAACGATTCGCCAGTTCCAGGTGACAAGTTGTTGCTTCCATAATCAGTGACCTCGCTGGTTCAAGTAACGTAGCACATTGTTCTAGCAAGATACAACAGGACGCGTAAGTACGAATTCATAGCGTTATGATTTCCATAATGATTACAGATTTGATGCTGCAATATCGTTCTTTCCGTTTCAGGTCGTCACATTTCATTGACATTTGTTGACGGCATAGGTTTTGAGTCATTCCTGAGCGGCGATAGTCTCATGCTCCCGTGCAAGATCTTTCATTCCAGTCGGGAGTAACTTGACGATTATTGTTTTCTTGTTTACCCTTGTGGGGAGCCTCCGATCAGTTAATCTGGCAGCTATCAACGGAACGGATTTTGTCCTCTCCAACCCAAACGCTCGAATCAGAGGCAAAAAAAATGCGCATCACAAAGTTCACGTCCCTCTCCCTGATTGTCTTGCTTTCCTCGCAGGCTCTGTTTTCTCAGAGCAGCGTCAAGTACAACAACCAGCAGCTCTTTCTGAGCGGAGCGAATCTGGCGTGGTTGAGTTTTGCCAATGACATAGGGCCGGGCACGAGAGACTTCACTGCCTTCGGAGATATTCTGCTGCAGATGCATAACCATGGCGGCAACGCGCTTCGATGGTGGCTGCACACAAATGGAACAGTAACCCCCGCATTCAATGACACGGGACTCGTCATCGGTCCGGGGAGCGGTACAATAGAGAGTTTGAAAAACGCTCTGGATTTTGCATGGCAAAGGGAAATCGGTGTAAACCTCTGTCTCTGGTCATTTGATATGCTTCGAGCGACAAACAGCTCCTCTGTTGTGGCTCGCAATCTGAAGCTCCTCAGCGACACGGCATACATCGGCGCGTATATCAATAACTGCCTCATTCCCATGGTCGATTCACTCAAGCACCATCCTGCAATCATTTCGTGGGAAATATTCAATGAGCCCGAAGGAATGAGCAATGAGTATTACTTCTATCGCATTGATCCCCATGTTGCAATGTCGACAATTCAACGGTTCGTAAACCTCTGCGCCGGTGCCATCCATCGGAGAGATTCCACCGCGCTGGTGACCAACGGCGCGTGGAGTTTCAAAGCCCTTACAGATGTCCCCGGTCCTTTGTTCAAGGTCGGTCCGGGATTCTCTGACCTGAGCATTGTGGACCAACAAAAAATCGTGGCGCAATTTAACGAAAGACACAGATTGAATCTCAGCTCAGATGAATTCGCTGACTATCTACAACGGACTTTGGCACTCGCAAACTACAATTACTACTCTGACGACCGCTTAATTGCCATAGGCGGAGATCCTAAGGGGACTCTTGATTTCTATTCCGTTCATTACTACGACAACTGGGGGAATGCCGCAACGTCTCTCTCCCTCTCACCGCTCAATCATCCGGCAAGTGCATGGGCGTTGGACAAACCGATCGTTGTAGCAGAATTTGCCCTCCAGGATACCTATGGGGTTTTGAAGGAGGATATCTACAAGACTCTCTTCCGCAACGGATATGCGGGCGCGCTCGCGTGGTCTTGGACCGATCTGACAATTTCAACGCCCGAAGATATGCTGGCAGGCATGCAATCACTGTGGGACAACTATAAAAGTGCCGTAGATGTTCATGGAGTCGGAGGGGACTGGGCGAGTGTAGTCATCACCAGTCCAACAAACGATTCCGTGTTCGCGACCTCCGCCCAGGTTACCATCCAGGCAATAGCCACAGTGATTGATGACGGGCATGTCGTCCTGGTTGAGTTCTTTGCGAATGATACTCTGAAGATCGATCAACGATCTGCGGCTCCGTACGCTATTGCCTGGACGAATCCCCCATCGGGACTCTACACGCTGACAGCGGTGGCAACCGGGAACTTGGGGCACAAGAGCAGCTCGAACAAGGTGAGGATACAGGTCGGCACGCCGTCGACCGTCAGACTTGAAGCGGAAGCCGCTACACTTCAAGGATCGGGGATGACGATTCGCAGTGATAATACTGCAAGCAATGGTCGGTTTGTAGATATTGCAACGAATGATACGACCGTCATGATCTCTTGGCATCTTACAAATGTTCCGGCTGCCGGGACGTACCAGATTGCGTTCGGATACAAGTTGTACTATGCTTCCCCCAAAACCCAGTTTATTAACGTTAATGGAATCCGTGTCGCCACGTTGGAGTTCACAGCTTCTTCCACATCGGCTTGGTACGAGAAGACTCTCGCTGTCGATTTGAGAAAAGGCGACAACACAATTCAAATGCAAATGTCCTGGGGTTGGATGTATCTTGATTATCTTGCCGTGCCGAGGAGCCTCGCCACTGCTGTAGCGAACACACTTGTGACACTTCCTGCGCAGTTCTCGCTGGACCAGAATTATCCCAATCCTTTCAATCCGACGACAGCTATCAGCTATCAGCTCATAGCTAACAGCTTCGTGACACTCAAGGTGTATGACTTGCTCGGCCGCGAAGTAACAACAGTGGTCAATGAAATAGGAACGCCCGGAAAGCACACCGCAACGTGGGACGGGAAGAACGACCTCGGAGAATCGGTCTCGTCCGGGGTTTACATGTACCAGCTTCGGGCGGGAAGTTCAGTCATCACACGAAAAATGGTTCTGCTGAAATAGCGGCGGAGATTTCTGAAGAACCGGTGTTCGTTTACCATGATTTCGCTGACCCGAGTCAATGCGCCCGCATTGATTCTACCTCCCCGTGCTCCTGACCCGAAAGGAGATAATTACATGCGGAAGTTGTTGCCAATCCTCGCTCTTTGCTTGATTATCCAATCGGCTTTTGCTCAATCCGGAACTGTTACCATAAGCGCTCTTGGGGCAGTGGGGGATGGCAGGACTCTCAATACCCGGATCATCCAGAGAGCCATCGATTCCTTAGCGGGGAGAGGGGGTGGGTCAGTCTGCGTTCCCCCCGGGGTATTTCTCACCGGCACGCTCCAACTGAGAAACAACATCGATCTCCATCTCGAACGGGGAGCCGTCCTCAAGGGAAGCACAAACCTCGACGACTACAAACTTCAAGGCAAGATCGTGGGTCTCCTGTTCACACAGGATGTGCAGAACGTTTCGATCACAGGCCTGGGGACGCTCGATGGCAATGGCGATTCGTTCATGGTGTTGGACAAGGCAAAGAACCTCGAAAATGCCGGTACGCAGTGGACGCGCCAGCGGGACCGGTTCCGCCACGTGATTGAGGGAATCGGTGATGGCCCAGCGGTACCAAAGGACCGACCGTTCCAGATGATCATCTTTTCTGACTGCAAGAATGTCACAGTACGCGATGTTCTGATCACAAACTCGCCATTCTGGACACTTCATTTCGCCGACTGCGACGGCGTGATCGTCTCAGGCGTTCGGATTTGGTGCAATCTACTGGTGCCGAATAACGATGGCGTCGACTTCACGTCGAGCAGCAATGTGTTGATGTCCGACTGCGATATCCGGACGGGGGACGACTGCATTGCAATCACCGGATACAGTCATCACTTCAATCTCCCGGGGTACAAGGACCTGCGTCACGATTCAGAAAACATCACCATTATGAACTGCACGATGATCTCGCGATCGAGTGCAATCCGGATTGGTGGATTCGACCAGAATTCGATGCGGAACTATGTTTTCACCAATCTCACAATCACAAATTCAAACCGGGGCATCGGAATCTTTGTGCGCGATCGGGGATCCATTGAGAACCTCATCTTCAGCAATATCGTGATTGATACTCGACTCCACACAGGAGACTGGTGGGGGAACGGGGAGCCCATCCACATTTCGGCTGTGCGGCTCACGAAAGAAGTTCCCTTAGGAAAAGTGAAGAACCTGAAATTCCAGAACATCATCTGCAAAGGAGAATCAGGATTTATTGTCTATGGCACAGAGGAAAGTGTGATTGAGGATGTGTCATTTCATGACGTGAAATTCCGGCTGGAGGACAGCAAATTGAATGATGTCTCGGGTGGAAATTTCGATCTACGTCCCGTGCTCGATCCAAAACTCCAGCTCTTCGCGCATGACATCCCCGGCTTCTACGCCCAATGGGTTACAAATCTGAGGATCGAGGACTTCGATCTTGTGTGGGGATCGGTTCAGCAGTCATACTTCACTCACGGAATAGAAGTGAGAAACTTCAGAGACGTGAGAATATTGGGATACCAGGGAGGGTCAGCTCCATCCAATCCCAAAGCTTACCCCGTTGCATTGTTCGAAGGATCGGGGTATGAAGTCTCGCCTGGAGGAATCGCCGTGCTGAAAGAAGGAGTGAAGTGATCCGCCGATCGGAATGGCTCCTCGTTTTCCGTGCACGAGCGGACGCGATATGTGCGAGAATACCCTTGTTGAAACGGGAATCGCCTGGAAAAGGGCTTTCTTATTCTGATAGTCAATTATTGAATTGATAAATGATGCCGGCTCGAATCTCCCACGAAATGCTCAAGAATTGGCAAAAAACCAACGCTTTGCCGAGCCATCTGTGGCATTATGTGTGCTTAAGGTATGAAGTCTAGGTACGCCCGTTTGCGGAAACCGACGACACTTTCCCAATAGTTTTGCCGAGTATTCAATTTCTTTTCCGACGTTGCTTTGAGCTAGGACTGAGGCAATACTCCACCCGCAAAACATTTTCCAAAAAGAAACCTTCACATCTATCTTCGCAGCGATAGCAAACGCTTGACGTGAATCTTGGGCGCCCCGCAGTGCACATACGGATGCAGGTTTTCGCCCCGCAGTATGCCATCGGCGACGTGAACAATGATCATCGAGTATTCCTGAGCCGACTGAGGAGGAACAAACCATGGTTGTGAGCAAGTTCTGTTATCGGAGCACGTGGACCTTCGTGGTGCTCTTGATTCTTCTGATCTCTCAATCTCTCTTCGCGCAGGGATCGGGGTCCATCAAGGGACGTGTCACCGACAAAGACTCGGGCGAACCGCTCATCGGGGCAAATGTCGTTATACAGACCACGGTGATCGGTGCCGCAGCGGACCTGGAAGGCCGGTTCTTCCTTCGAAGCGTCCCGCCCGGGACCTACTCCCTGAAAGTATCGTACATCGGCTACGATGCTGTGGCGAAGCAAGTGACGGTGAACAACGATCAGACAACGGAAATCGATTTTCATCTTGTTGCCCATGCCATCACGGGTGAGACCTTTCTAGTAACCGGCCAGGCCCGTGGCCAGATCTCTGCTGTGAACCAGCAGCTTGCATCAAACACGATCTCCAACATCGTCGCTGGGGATAGAATCAAGGAACTGCCCGATGTGAACGCCGCTGAATCGATAGGCCGATTGCCGGGCGTCTCCATTGATCGATGGGGAGGCGAGGCAACGGCTGTCGCCATCAGGGGACTCTCGCCAAAGTACAACACCGTCACTGTGAACGGCGTTGCACTTCCTGCCACGAACAATAATGACAGAAGCGTTGACTTGTCGCTCATATCGTCCAATCTGCTCGATGGTATTGAGCTGAAGAAAGCCAACACGCCGGACATGGATGCCGACGCACTTGGCGGAACCGTGGATCTGCGATTGAAGGAAGCTCCTGAGGCATTTCAGGTGAACGCAATGCTTGAGGGCGGGTACAATCAAATTCAAAAATACTCCGGCAACTATAACTTTAATGTCAATGCGAGCGATCGATTTCTTGGAGGTGATCTCGGTGTTATCGCCGGGTTCAATACAGATCGGTATAACCGGAGTGCGGACCAGCTCAATGCAGCATATCGGTCAAGCGCGGCAGTGCAAACGCTCTCGGACATAACGGTCGATAATCTGACGCTCCAGGAGAACAAAGCATTCAAGACCCGGTATGGCGGAAACCTCTTGCTGGACTATATCTTGCCGCACGGTAAGGTCAGCGCGAACGGATTCTACAGTCAGGCCAAGACGGATCTTACAAACCGTAATGACCTGATGGATTTCACGCATAACAGTCATTATTACAATCTTGAATCGAACATCTCGACAACATCTATCTACACCGGGAGTTTGGGCATCAAGCAGGATTTCGGCTGGATAAAGTTTGATGTCAGCGGTGCGGCCACTGGTTCGAAGACTGATGATCCCAATGATTATCAGTACCGGTTTGCCCAGGAAAACGGAGCTTCCTCCGGATCTCCGACAGCAACGATGCCTTTGATCGATACGTGGACCCTCGAAAAAGTCGACTCATCACTCACAGGTCTATCGCAAATCTTTACCTACAGCACAAACCTCGTTGAGAAGCAAAAAGTGTTGCAGTTCGATGTCCAGATTCCTTTCCAGATGACGGACAACCTGACCGGCTACGTGAAGGCTGGAGGGAAATTCCGTTGGCTGAGCCGGACGTTTGACCAGGAACAATGGGGATGCGGAAACCTTCAGTACGGCGGAAGCTGGAGTGGGCCGGTGTCGATGCTTATCTACGCTGCAAGCAAAATGTATCCGAATGATTTCGATGTCGTCAGGGACTCAACAATCATCTCGGCCCGGCACGTCTGGCCGATTTCCAGGTTCCTCGACGATTTCGGACGTTCAAATTTTCTCGATGGCCAGTACAAAATGGGGATGGTGTATAATCCGGGGCTTATGCGTGAGCTGACGAACGCTCTCATGACGCTCCCTTCGAACGCCTGGCAGCACTACGCTATCGGCTCGCTCGGCAATGACTACGACGGAATTGAGCGGTACGACGCAGGCTACATCATGGCGGAGCTGAATATCGGCCCGTACGTCACACTGATTCCCGGCGTCCGTTACGATGCGGATTATTCCAAGTACCACGGTCAGAGCTTCCGGGAAGTCATCACCAATGGGAACAACCAGCAGGCGCCGGGAGACCTTCAGCACAATGAAAATGAGCGCCGGAACAACTTCTGGCTCCCGATGGTGCACCTGAAGATACAGCCCGCGGACTGGCTGATCATCCGCCTGGCAGGAACGGAAACGGTAACGCGGCCTGATTACCTGATGTATGCTCCAATCACCCACATCAACACCTATCAGTCGTATGTCGTGGCGGCGAACGCAAGCCTCATGGATTCACGCTCCAAAAACCTCGATGCTTCCGTCTCCATCTACGAGAATTATGTTGGCCTCCTGACGGTTTCCCCGTTCTACAAGTCGATCGACAACCTGATCATGTACACGACAATACCAAAGATGGATACATCCGTGGCCAAGCTTGTACCTGCGGAGTTGAACATCCCTCAATCCTGGCTTGGAAGTGCTCCTCAGGTTGATACATATATTAACAATCCGAATCCGGCTGTCTATAAGGGAATTGAGTTCGACTGGCAGACGCATTTCTGGTATCTGCCATCGTTCTTGCAGGGGCTTGTTTTCAATTTCAACTGGACGTATATCACGTCGACGATCGATGTGCGGCAATTCAAGACCACGCCAATGACCGTTTACATTCCTCCACGCACGTATATCACCTCGATCGTCTTGTCAGACACAATCCGAAGGGACCGCATGCCTGACCAACCGGCGCACATTGCCAATATGACCATCGGCTATGATTACAAAGGGTTTTCCATTCGGGCATCGTACCTCTCTCAATCAGACAAGGTGACGGGGATCGGGCAGACGCCGGTGACGGATGCGTTTACGGCTCCCTACCGGCGATGGGACCTCGCGGTGCAACAAAAGATCGGCGACAATATGCAGCTCTTCGCTAATTTCAATAATCTGAACAACAGGCATGATGAGAGCCTTCTTGGTTCTCATCAGCTCAATCCAACCTCCATCCAGTACTATGGGCTGACAGTTGATGTCGGATTACGCTACAAATTCTGATGAAACACAGCATGCACGCAATGAACAATTCACAAGCTTCTTTCACCAACAAATCAAAAGGAGCATCTTTATGAAATCTTTCTGCTATTTCATACTCTTTGCGTTTGTTGTCGGGGCATTTCTTGTGCCCACTCAACAAGCTCAAGCGCAAAGCAAGATAGTTGGCGACACGATGTACGTCGATTGGCAGAATCCAACGACACACCTGCCAATTACGAACGCACTTCGTAATGCCGTTCTGGGAGATACGGTGGCTGGAGGGGCGAGAAAGAACGCTAACCGTGTCTATCTGCTGTTGATCAACGGGCTTTATTGGGAAGCGGACCGCATTGAAAACGCAAAATTCAATTTGACAATTGTTGGTCAACAGTACAACATGAACGATGCGAATAACTATCCGGCTCAGCTTCAATTGATGGATCTGCGTGACGATGGCACGTCGGCAGACTCGCGCCTGATCACGGGTCAGAATAATGTCACGCTGAAGAACATCTACATTACCGGACGCACCAACTCGCAGGGCGTGCAGACGGCGTATCAGCCGATTCAGATCGATGCGAGCAATTGCCGTTTTCTCGTGGACAATTGCATCATCGAACAAAGTAACTTTGCCCTGATAGCGTATACCGCCACGGGGAACGAGATCACTTACACGAACAACAAGTTCCGCAACCTGATCGGCTACCCGAGCACCCAGCAATGGGAAGGTCGTGGAATTTCGATCTGGGCTGACCAGGATTCCGTGATCGTTGAGAACAATACGTTCTTCAACCTTGAGTTTACGCCATTTCAGCTTGAAGGAGGCTCAGCGAAATACGTTCGAATCAACCATAATACGTTTGTGAACGTTGGTCGCGGAATAAACACCGGCAGCTGGTGGCAAAATGCCTATATCACCAATAACCTTCTCATCAATTGCTGGTGGCACGGTGAGGGATGGTCTGATATGCACGGTTCGGGTCGCGATCCGAGACAAGTATACAACGGCCTGTATACAATCGGACAGTTGCCGTCGGTGTACGGCCCGAATGAAGGACGCCGGATTGTCATTGGCAAGCAGTACGCTTACCTGGATCCGAAGTTCACAACCTTCTACAAGGATACGATCCAGCGTGCGTATTTTGTCGATCCCGTGACGAGACTCGATTTCCTCAATCTCTATACTGATCACATGAATGTCGGAAAGACCGGAAAAACCGACACCGTGTGGCTCTCGAGTCTCCCGGCTGGTCTCGCGACGTATCCACTGACGGACGCTACGTGGCAACAGCCGAAGTTCAGCGTTACGGGCGCAACAATGGCGGACTCCATGTGGAGGAATATCACGTTGCTTCGTGCCGGTATCACGCCGGGCACACCGTACTTCTACAAACCAGTCAAAAATGCATCAGATGAAGCATGGCCTTTGCCCGAGAAGTTCTCCTACACCGATGCAACGCTCATGACAGCCGGAACTGATGG
>Ga0187850_10002397_pt1 | contig 17437 bp, 9 predicted proteins | sample June2016WEW_4_15_FD_132436 | JGI IMG/M metagenome (GOLD analysis project Ga0187850, IMG submission 132436) | Peatland microbial communities from SPRUCE experiment site at the Marcell Experimental Forest, Minnesota, USA - June2016WEW_4_150 | ecosystem: Environmental > Terrestrial > Soil >... | reverse complement strand
AGCTAGCGGCGCGCCGCTAGCTCCGCTCTTCTACGCGGGTCTTGGGCAGGTGAACGCGCAGGTTCCATGGGAATTGGCGGGCCGGCCGCAGACTGCCATCACGGCTGTCACCAGCAGCCAGACCAGCACGGCCCAGACGGTGACTCTCGCCACCTATGCGCCGGGCATCTTTGCCGTAAACGGCGCAGGCACGGGGCAGGGCGCCATCCTGGACGCCGCCAACCGGCTGGTGGATGCCGCCCACCCGGCGACCGCGGGCAGCACGGTGGTGCAGATCTTCTGCACGGGGTTAGGGCCGGTGGTCAACCAGCCGGCGACCGGCGCTCCGTCACCCAGGAATCCTCTGGCGTGGACCACCGCGCAACCCACGGTGACCATCGGCGGAGCGACGGCCAGATTGCAGTTCTACGGGCTGACACCGGACGCCGTCGGTTTATACCAGGTGAACGCAGTGGTGCCGCAAGGAGTGGCGAAGGGCAGCGCGGTGCCCGTCGTGATTTCGATAGGCGGGGTGCAGTCGAACACGGTCACCATCGCGGTGCAATAGGTTGGGAAGGCGCTTCAAGGATGCGATCACGCGTCCGTGCACAGAGCCGCGACCGTGAGGGAGCGGCGTTCACACCGGTTTCCTAAGCCAGAGGTAGCAGTGGTTGCCGATCCGGCCGGCGCGCCCGGTCCGCAATAGCCACAGGTCCAGGTATCGCAGCGGGAACAGCAGCCAACCCAGCACCGCGTGCGCCACGGTTCGCCAGGCCCGCCACGGAGCCAGCAGCTTCGAGTACTCGAGGACGAACACGAGCAAGGTGGCCGTCGGCCCCGTCCGCCACCCCTCCGCCACCACTGCCATCCCGCCGCGAAGCTCCTTCAGGCCGTCCAGAGTAAACCTTCGGTAATCCTTCGGGTACTCGTGAAAGGGGTGGCAGAAGGGAGTCACGATGTGCGCGTATCCGCCCGGCGCCAGCACGCGCTCGATCTCCCGCATCACCTGTTGTGGATCGCGAACGTGCTCCAGCACCGCATCGCACTCCACGCGTTGAAACATCTCCGCCCGGAAAGGCAGCCGGGCTGCGTCCGCCGCCACATCCACTCCCGGCATGATCAACAAGTCGAGATTCACATAGCCATTCACCGTGCGCCCCGCCCCCCCGATGTAAAGATTCCAGCGCCCCAGCGGAAAGTCCTTAGGCTCGTCCGGATTCATGACCAACGGCGCCGGCGGCTCGAAGACCCGGCGCCACCGCGATCCGCGCCTGCGATAAAGCTCAAGCTGGTTCAATGGAGGGCGCACGCCTACTTCGCCTGCGGCAAGATCTTCAGGTTCCCCGGCAGCGCGAACAGATCGTCCTTGAGGCTCCGGTTGATCGCCACCGAGTCCGAATACATCTCGAATGTCTTCTCCCCATTCCGCTCGCGCCAGATGGCGCACGGCCACTCGACTCCGCCGCCCACATCGCGGTACTTCGAAAAGACCATCACCTCCGTGTCAAAGTCCTTGTATTCCGGGTTGCGGCGTTTGAACATCTGGCGCACCGGCAGCTTGGTGAGCTGGTCGAAGTAGACCGTCACCGTGCGGTTGGCCGCGTCGGTGATGTCCACGATCTCCACCGGCCGGTTCTCGTACATATCCATCCCCCGCGAGTAGAACAGCAGCCCTGGCTCATTCAGCCGCTGCCGCAAAATGTAGAAGATGTTTCGCAGGGTGCTGTCCTGGTAGTTCGCGTAACGCAGGTCCGCCAGCGGGCGGGCGCCGCGAAACGTGATCTCCCATGCGCCGTTTTCCGTAAACAGCACAACGTAGTCTTCGCTCTTGCCTTGGGCGTCCCGTTCCCGCACCGCGAGCTGGCCCGCGACGGGCGCCAGATAGCGCGTGTAAATCTTGACCACCGCCAGGCCGGAGAGCTGTTCGCGGTAAAACCCATAACCCCGCCCGCTCTCCACGCGGTCTTCCATGCACAGAAACGCCTCGCCGCCGAGCGCCTGCAAGGCCTCGCTGATCACGCGCTTGCCGCGCTCGGCCGCGGTCTCGGCCGCGCCCGCGGAAGCCAGCGCGCAGTATGCCACCAGCATGGGAGCTTTCCAGTTCATGGCCGTTTCTGCAACTCCTCGAGTCGAAGGCCGGAGTTCACTCTGTAATCGATTATCTTCACCTCGGCGTATTTCCGTCCGCCCTGCGTGATCGTAACTCCGTACGGCGCCTTCACCCCGGCAATCTCCCGAAAGTCCGACCAGGTTTCCTCCGCCGGAACGGGCGGTCCGCCGGGGCGCGCCGTCTCGTAAAGCACCCGCTGCGGCAGCCCTGTTTCGGCATTCAATTCCAGCCGTGCTGTCTGGCCCGTGGTATCGCCGATCTCGATGGAATTGTCGTCCAGCGCATTCACGGTCCGCCCCTCGATGCGGTCGCTGAGCAGGAACCGGAAATATAGCCGGAACAGATCGCCCTGCAACTGTTTCAACTGCGCGCCCGCCAGCGCCCCCCAACCTTGCGGCGCGGCGATCCAGCCTGCCCTGCCGTCGCAGAAAGCCGATATCCTTCCGGAGGGCAGCACGGTGTCCTGCCGGATATAGCTAGGAGCGATCCAGCGGTCGGTTTCCTTCACCAGCAGGCCTCCGGCGGCGGGGTCGACCTGGAATTCGAACGATTGAACGTAATCCTTCACCGCCGCCAGCCGGTCGGTGCCCCCTACGGCCTGCTGCGCGCGCGCCAGGAGCTGCTTGCCTTTCTCCAGGCTGGCTGCGTCCCTCTTGGCCGGTTCCACCTTCTCTTGCGGGATTGTCAGGTCAATCATGCTGACGGAATTGCCCGGCGTGCCGAGCGGTCGTCCAAAGTCTTCCGGGTTTCCCACCGCGACGGTAGTGAAGTCAGCCGGATTCAAATGCTCCTTCGCCACCCGCAGCACGTCCGCGCGCGTCACCGCCTCCAGCGCCTTCTGGTATTGCTGGATGAAATCCGGAGGATACCCGTAATACTCGTACGTCAGCATCCGCCCCAAGGTCTTCGCCCTGGTGTCGTAAGCGAACACCAGGCTGTTGAGGGCCGCGTCCTTCGCCGTCTTGAGTTCTTCCTCCGTCACCTCGGACGTCCGTATGCGGTCCACCTCTTCCGAAATCGCCTTGAAGGTCTCCACCGTGGAGAGCGATTTCGTGCTGCCCGAGATCTCGAATAATCCGGGATGGTCGTAGTTCGCGTCCCAATCCGCGCTGATGTCGTACGCGTTTCCCATCTTCGTACGGACGCGCTCGACCAACCGGCTGCGGAAACCCCCGCCCAGAATGTCCGCCATGATCACCAGCGCCGGATAGTCCTTGTCCTTGAGCTCGCCGCCCAGTTGGCCGATCGAAAAGAAGGTCTGCGCGACGTCCTTCTTCACCGCCAGATACGTGCCCGGCGCCGGTTTGCCACCGACCTTCGGAAACTCCGGCACGGGCGGCTGCTCGACGTTCCAGTCCGAGAAGAGCTTTTCGATTTTGGCCTTCATCCCGGCCGCATCGAAGTCGCCCCACACCCCCAGCGTGATGTTCGAAGGGAAGAAGTAACGCCTGTAAAAACCCTGAAGATCGCCGCGGATGATGCGGTTCACGGTGGCGTATTCCATCTGCCACCCATACGGCGAGTTTTTGCCGTATACGGCGCCGGCGAATTCGCGCTCCGCCACGCCGCGCGCGTCGTCGTTGCGGCGGGCGATACCACTGCGCAACTGCGTCCTCGCCAGGCTGATCTTGTCCTGGCGGAACTCGGGAGCGGTAAGAACGTCTTTGAAAACTGCCAGCACTTCGTCGGTGTTCTCCTTCAACCCGGAGAACGAAACCGTGCCGCTAGTCTCGCCGATGCTGCTTTCCACGCTGGCCGCGATGTTTTCCAGTTGCTCGTCCAACTGTTCGCCGGTCTTCGTCCTGGTGCCGCCGGTGCGCATCGCCATGCCGGTCATGGTGGCCAGGCCGATCTTGTCCGGCGGATCCAGCAAGTTCCCCGTTCGAACCCGCGCCACACCGTTGATCACCGGCAGTTCGTGGTCCTCCAGCAGATAGACCTTCATCCCGTCGGGCAGCGTGAAAGTGCCCACTTTGGGAATCTGGATGGGCCGCAGCGGCGGAAACTTGAGGTCCCGGTAAGAAGGGGCAGGCGCCGATCGCGCCGCCGGCTGGCCCTTGGCCGGGGTCTCCGAGCCGGCTGAGGGCTTATCGGGCGGGGCCGAAGTGGGCGCTAACTGCGCGGCCACCGAAACGGCCGCCATGAGCAGGGCTGCAAGCGTCTTCTTCATTGGCTTCATGGGCGGCCCGCCGGGGCGCCCCCCACGCCTGGCTGTGCGATGTATGCCACCGTGCGGCTGGGCAAAACGAAGTACTGCCGGGCCACCCGCTGCACATCGTCGGCCTTCACCTTGTTGAGGTCGTCGATGGATGTGAACAGTTTCCGCCAGTCGCCGTAGCTGGCATAGTACGTGGCAAGCATTTGGGCCAGCCCCGCGTTGTTGTCCAGGCGGCGCATCACCCCGGCGCGCGCCTTGGTCTTCACGCGCGCCAGCGTTTCCGCGTCCACCTTCCGCGCCTTGAACTGGTCGAGCAGATCGTCCAGCGCCTTCAGGTTCTCGTCCACCGTGTGGCCTACCGATGGCGCCAGGAAGAACGTGAACAGGTTTGGGTACCGGCCGCCGGGGTAGGTGGCGCTCGCCTGCGCCACCAGCGCGATTTTCCGCTCCTGCACCAGCTCCTTGTACATCAAGCCCGTCCGGCCGCTGGAAAGAATCAGGGAGATGACGTCGAACACCGGGTCGTCTTTGCCGTACTGGTCGGGCCGCTTGTACGCGATGGTCACAATCGGCTGGGTGGGCGAGTTCACCACCGCGGTCTTCGGCCCCGGCTGTGGCGGCTCCTCGGTATGCAGCCGCGGCGGCAGTGGCCGCGCGGGTATCGGGCTGAAGTAGCGCTCGGCCATGCGTTTTGCATCCGCCGGGTTAACGTCTCCCACAATCGCCATGGTGATGTTCGCCGGCACATAGTACTTATCGAAGAACTCCTGGGCATCGGCGCGCCGCAGGCTGACGATGTCGCTGGGCCATCCGCCCGGCGGATTACGGTAAGGGTGAGCTGCGAACGCCGTGGCCAGCAAGTCCTGCGCCAGCTTGCCCTGCGGGTCCGATTCCACGCGCATGCGGTGCTCTTCCAGCACCACTTCGCGCTCCTTGTAGAACTCGCGGAACACCTGCCGCAGGAAACGCTGCGATTCCATCAGAAACCACAGTTCGATCCGGTTCGAAGGCAGGCTGTAGTAATACTCGGTGGAATCCAGCACCGTGCCTGCGTTCACGCCCACGCCCCCGTTTGTTTCTATGATGCGGAGATACTCGTTCGGCGCCACGTAGGCCTCCGCGCCGTCGATCGCCATCTTCAACTGCGCCTGGAGTATCCCGATCCTGAGTTCGTCGGAGCTGGGCCCCTTGTTGCGCTCGGCTTCCAGGCGGTCGTACGCCGCCTCGATGGCATCCAGCGCTTTTTTCTCGCTCGGCCAGTCTCGCGTTCCGATCGTGTCCGTGCCCTTGAACGCCATGTGCTCGAACATGTGCGCGATGCCGGTTTCACCGGAGGGGTCGTCCACCGACCCCGCGTTCACATACGTGTGGAGGGAGACCACCGGGGCCTCGTGCCGCTCCGCGACGATGAAGTGCAGTCCGTTGGAGAGCGTGAACTCCGTGACTTTTTTTTCGAATTCCTTGAGGTCCTGCGCCGGGAGGCAGATCGCCGCCCCCAGCAGGACGGCGCAGAGACGAAGTCCTCTCACGATACTCGCCGCTCCTCTTCTTCTTTGAGGATAGCTCCCTGGCGTAATCCGGTGGTGTCAGCGCTCGCGCAATGCTATCGAATTGTTTGCACCGGCAACGGCAACTTCCAAAGGTCCTCGGCGGTCTCTTCGGTGGCTTTCCTGGCGTTGCCGAGCGTGTTGCCTTCGAGCACGATGCCCTTCAATTCGCCCGGAGCCACCGCCAGAAATGTGCCCGTGCCCGCAAAAGCCCTGCTCCCTCGCACGATGGCGTCCGGGCAGTGGTCCAGCCGTACCACGGGACTACCCGATACGGGCGTGCGCGTGGACACCTGGTCGAGTTCCAGCTCCTTGGAATCCCGGATCAGGAACGCCGGCCCCACTTCGGGGTTCACTTGCACATTGTGCAGCTCCATCGCCTGCGTGTTGTAGGCCCGCATCCCTACCTTGCCGCTCGCGATGATGTTGCTGATCTGCAACCCCGTAACCGGCATCTCCGGCAGCCCCTCGATGTTGATCATCAGCGGCGAGTGGTTGATCGTCATGTTGCTGATAGCGATGTTGCGAAACACCGGCGTCCGCTGCGAAAGCGGTTCTTCGGGGCCTCTCGTGTAGTAGTTCGTAACGTTGATCGCTTCATCGACACCGTCCATCGTCCAGTGATCGAACCTCACGTTCTCGATCACGCCCCCGCGCCCGCGCGTGCTCTTGATGCGCACGCCTTTCTGCGTGCCCTGGCAGACGATATTGCTGGCCACTATGTTGTGGAAGCCCCCGGAGGTCTCGCTGCCCAGCACCACCGCCCCGTGCCCGTGATGCACCGTGCAATTGGTAATGGCAATGTTGGCGGTCGGGCGGTTGACGCGCAGTCCGTCGGCGTCCTTTCCCGATTTCAGGCAGATGGCGTCATCGCCGGTGTCCAGGTAGCAGTTGGAAATCCGCACGTCCTGGCTGGAATCGATATCCATGCCGTCGGTGTTCGCCCCGGGAAACGTCTCGATGATCAAGTCGCGAATGGTGACGTTTTGCGAATACAGAATATGGACCGTCCACATCGACGACCCCACGATGTGAAGGCCCTCGATGAGAACATTCTTGCTCTCCATCGCGCGAATGAACGAGGGCCGCAGGGACGGTGCGGCCTTTTGGAAATCCTCCGGCGCCACCGGTTGCTTCAGGTTCAGCGCCCTATTGATGCTCATCCAGACGCTTCTCGCCTCGGCCGCGTCCGGCTGGCGCACCAGGTTGAGCCATTGGGCGTTGTCGGTGGTGATGGTTCCCCGGCCTCGAATCGTGACGTTTTCCAGGTCGTGCCCGCCGATCAGCGGCACCGGCGTGATGCACTCGGTGCCCTCCAGCCTCCCCTTGGTGTACGTAAGGTCGGCGCGGGATGCCTCGAACCGCAGCACCGCCCCCGCGTCGATTTCGAGCACCAGGTTGCTCACCAGCTCGATTGGCCCCGTGACATACTTCCCTGCGGGGACGAACACCGTTCCGCCGCCCGCGGCCTTCGCCGCCTGGATGGCCGAGCGGATCGCCGCCGTGGCGCTCGCCGAACCGTCATTGCGCGCGCCGTAATCCAGAATGTTGAACCAAGGACCGGCGCCCCACGCGTTCGCGCCAGCCAACAGAACGAGCGCCGGCAGAAGCCGGCTTCGAGAGCTTAAGTTCACGAGACCTCCAGATCTCAAACAGGATTTCACTCTACTGCGTCCCAGCGACACTGTAACACGCCGCGCCCATCACCTTACCGGTTGTGGGCCGGCTGGCCGCCGGCCCACAAGAGCATCTCGGTGTTGTTACCAGACTAAGCGGAGCGCGGTCTCCAGCCGCCGGGGCGTATTGGCCTGAGCGCCGATGGTGCCGAATGCCGCGTTGGTCGGCGTGGTGTTCGGTGCGCTGAACGTGCAATGATTCAGGATGTTGAACGCTTCGAACCGGATCTGAACGTAGCGGCGCTCGCCAAACCGGAAGTTCTTGTCCAGCGAGGTATCGAACTGGTTGGTTCGGTCGCGCCGCAGGTTATTGAACTGGTTGTCGAAGGTTTGGATGTTGTTGGCCAGTTGCTGAGCCGAAACCATATTGAACCGGGTGATGTCGAATGCGGTGCCGTTCGGCTGATTAGGCTGCAGGTTTAGCGGCCCGCCGTAGTAAATGTAGTTGCCCCAACCGAGCACCGGACCCGATTGCAGCGTATAGACACCGCTGACCTGCCAGCCGCCTACCAGGGTATCCAGCCAGCGCCGTTGCAGATTGACCGTGCGCCCGCGGCCGATGGGCAGTTGGTAAGTGGCGGTCATGATGTTGCGGAGCGGCCGGGAATCCGAGGAAACGCGCTTTTCCGGAGCGGGATCGGACGGGTTCAGGTAGGCCAGGCGGTCTTCCAGCCGGTTCCAGATGAAGTTGTTGATGAGAATCAGCCCGTGTCCATACCGCTTCTGCAAGCGCACGTTCAGGCTCTCGAAATACGACGAGCCCGCCGGGTTGTTCTGCATCGTCACGCCATTGAACGGGAACTGCGGGAAGGGGACCACGAGCTGTTGCAGGGTGGTGCTGGTCCCGTTGAAGGACGAGACGCTTGGAATCAGCCCCTTAAAGGGATTGGCATTCGCCAGCGAGCCGGTGAGCGCGGTGATGACCGTGTTATCGCGAGCCAGCGAAGTGCTCAGAAACTGGCGCGGGGCGTAATTGATGTTCGTGGAGATGGGCTGGTGCATGGTGTGGGCGCCGATGTAAGCCGCTTCCAGCACCATCTGGCCCGGCAGTTGCCGCTGCACGCTGAATTCCCAGCGCAGCGTGTACGGGTTTCTCGAATTGGGGTTGAAGAAGGTGATGGAATTGCCCAAGAACGTTGACGCGCCTTTCGACGAACCGGACGGTGCCAGGAACCCATTGGGGAACGGGTTGGAGAGCGTCGAGAGGACCGGAGGAATCAGCGGGGAGGGCAGCGGAATGGTGGTCTGCTGGCTGAACCCCGGAGAGTTCGGCGTCGGAAGCTGGATGGGATCCACCAGGATGCCGATGCCGCCGCGAATCACGGTCTTGTTGTCCCACAAGTTTGGCGTCCAGGCGAACCCGGCGCGCGGGCTGATGATGTGCGAGTTGGTGTTGTAGATGTTGCGGTTGCTGGATGAAGGGAAGGTGAGCCCTCCCAGCGCCTTGAAGTTGCTGGCGGGCCACTGCGGCTGCGGGTTGGCCGCATAGGCGGCGGCAGCGGCGGCGGAGGCCGAGTTGGCAGCCGTCGCGTCGAACCCGTTCACGCTGCGGTTGTAGCGTTCCGTCTCGGGAAAATCGTGATCGAAGCGAAGTCCCAGGTTAATGGTCAGATTGCTGCGGACGCGCCAGTCGTCATTGATGAACAGCCCCAGGTACTTGTCTTGGGCCGTGGTCTGGGTGTTCAGGTCGAGACTGCCGTTGGTGGGAACGCCGAGCATGAACTGTGCAAAGTCCTGGCCGAACACCGTGCTGTTGGCAACGGCCGGGCTGTTGACCCAGGTGCCCGTGAATGAGTACGTGCCGGAGGGATTCCCGAAGGTGTACGCGCTCCAGCGATACATGCGCAGGTCGGTGCCGATTTTGATGTTGTGGTTGCCGTGGTTCTTCATCACCTGGCCGAAGAACTGGTAGATGTCGTTGTAGTTGGTGCCGTCGCTGTTGTAGCCCAGCGGCTCGAAGCTGGCGCGGGCTCCGCCGGAGGTGCTGGTGCTGCTGAAGGTGATGTACGGCAGCATCTTGAATTCCGAGTTGGCATCGATGTAGGAAGGGAATCCCAGCGACGTGGGGTCCACCGTATCGGAGGGAGAGGAATGGTTCTCGATGTAGCGCGCCCAACTGAAGCGAATGTCCGCCACCAGGGTGGGGGTAATGGTTTGGACGTCTTCCAACGTCGCGCCCTGGTTGATGCGATAGAGGTAGTTGCCGGAAGCCACGTTGCCGAGGAAGTTGTTCTTATTCTGCGCGCGATAGTTGTGCCGGGCATCGAAAGAGAGCCGGTTCCTGTCGCTGATGTTGATATCCAGGTGGCCCAGTTCGTTGTCGTAGCCATCGCTATCCACGGCATCGACCAGGAAGTTATTCTGCGCGCTGGCCAAGCCCGCGGTATTCGGCTGCGGAAAGTAATTGAGGTACTTGAGCGCCACCGGGTCGAGGCGGCTCGTGGGGATGATGTTGTTGGCGAATGGCGTACGCGAGACCAGGGTGCCGGAAAGGACTCCCGAATTGGGATCGTAGATGGTGGCGGCGTTGGTGGAGAGCTTCAGCAGCGCGGAAAAGTCGCCCTGGCGCTCGGCGGCGGTAGGCACCGACGTGAAGTTTTCCGGGTTGCCGGTTTCCAGCGGCGAGTTGGCGGGGTCGGAATCGCGCATGCCTTCCCAGCCGAAGAACCAGAAGACGCGGTTCTTGCCGTTGAAGATCTTGGGCACGAACACCGGACCGCCGGACGTGATGCCGTATTGATTCTGGTGATACGGAGGCCGGGGCACGGCCTTGGCATTGTTGAAGAAGGAATTGGCGTCCACCGCCGACGTCTGGTTGTAGATGTAGGCGGAGCCGTGCAGCGAATTGGTGCCGCCCTTGGTGATCATGTTGACCGTGCCGCCCATGGTGTGGCCGTTGGCGGCGTCCATGTCGAATGCGTTGACCCGCACTTCCGTCACCGCGTCCTGCATGGGGCTGTAGGCCATCTGATTGGTCTGGCCCGCATTGGGCGCGCCGTTCAGAAGCACCTCGTTGTGCGTGGCGGGCGCGCCTCCGATGCTGATGGAATTGGGCGCGCTGTTGTCGAACGGGCGCACCGGACCAGGCTCGTACGTGGAGATCACGCCCATTGCCAGGTTGTCCAGCATCATCGGAGTACGGCCATTGACCGGTATGTCCTCGACTTCCGCGGTGGTGATCACCTGGCCCAAGGACGGGTTGGCGGTGACCAGAATCGGCGCCTCGGCGGTGACCGTCACCTCTTCGCTCACAGCGCCCACTTCCAGGTGGATGTCGATCACGGGGTGCTCTCCGGCGCTCAGCGTCACGCCCTTTTGCGCGAACTTCTTGAAGCCCGGAGCCTCCGCCGCGATGTCATAGGTTCCGATAGCGAGAAATGGAATGGTGTACTCGCCGGTGCCCCCGGAGACCGTGGAGGCTTTGGTGCCGGTCCGGGTTTCGGTTACGACGACCTTGGCATTCGGAATCGCCGCGCCTTGTGCGTCGGTGACGCTGCCGCTGAAGGTGCCGCGATATTCCTGCGCGAATAGCGCGCTTCCCACCAGCAGCGCAGAAGCAAACAGTATGCGAGTCTTCATGTGCATAACCTTTCCTGAATATCTATGCAGCGAGTCTATTGACCAATATATGAACTGCTACGGATTATGAAGCCGGCGTCACCCGGTGTCAAGCGGAAATTCTGGAGCGGATCTCGCCCAGCTAGTTCTTGGGACTCTCGACGAGCGGCGTCCCTTCATGCTTATTCAGCGTGCGTAGCCTGCTGCTGTCTACATCGGAGCAATTGACCAGCGACAGGGCCGGCCCCTGGGCCGCGTCGATGATCACATCGTGGAACCCGATCTCCCTGGCATTGGTGCATTTAAAACCCGTTTGCGCTTGAATATGCACGTTGCTGAAGGTGACGTCTTCGATCGGCATCTCGCGCAGCCCGGTGATCTGTCCGGCGCTTTTGGACCCTCGGGCGGTGATGTTGCTGAAGTGCAGGTCGCGGAAGATGGGCGTGCCCTCGTTCACCGGAAACACGTCGGTGGGTTTGTCCGCGCCCGTGTAGAAAGTCGTGATCGTGAAGGCTTCCCGGACGTCCTGCATCACGATATTGGATGCGGTGAAACCCTCCACCACGCCTCCCCGCCCGCGCTGCGACTTCATGCGGATGCCGATATCGGTGCCCTGGAACACGCAGTTGCTGACCACCACGTTGCGCACGCCTCCCGACATCTCGCTGCCGATTGTGACACCCCCGTGGCCTCGCAGCATGACGCAGTTGGTGATGGTGATGTTCTCATCCGGCTTGCCCATGCGGCGTCCCACTTCGTTGATCCCGGATTTGAGGGTCACGCAATCGTCTCCCACGTCGATCCGGCTGTTCGAAATCTGCACGTTGCGGCAGCTTTGCGGATTGATGCCGTCGGTGTTGGGCGAAGGCACCGGGTTCTCAATGGTGACGCCATCGACGCGCACAAACTCACACATGAGCGGATGCACCGTCCAGGCCCCCGAGTTGACCAGGTGAACCTGCCCGAGCACCACGTTCTTGCAGCGGATCAGGTTGATGAGGCCGGGACGCCCGCCGGACATCTTGGCCATCTCAGCCAGTTCCGCGGGGGTCCGCTGGTCGCGTGGAATCTTGAGCCGGTCGGGCCAGCCCATCCGCCGCCACCAGATCTGGCCCTGCCCGTCGATGGTACCGCAGCCCCGGATGGTGATGTTCTCAGCGTTCTCGGCAAAGATGAGCGAAGACATTTCCTTTCTGCCCGGAGACCACGCACTGTCGTGCTGCGGATAGTCCGCCGAATCGCCGCTGCCGAGGATCACGGCGCCGGCCTCCAGTTCCAGCGTGACATTGCTCTTAAGCGCGATCGTCCCTGTCACGTATCGTCCAGGAGGAAGGTAGACCGTGCCGCCGCCAGCGCGGAAGCACGCCTCCACTGCCTTGGCGAAGGCGGCCGTTTCCTTTTGTTGGCCATCGCCCACGGCCCCGTAGTCGCGAACGTTGAAGATGTTGGAAGATGTGGCGGCGGAGGCCGATACAGCGACAAGCGCACACAAGCCAAGTCGCAAAGTGGTGCGGTGCATGGCTATAGCATACGCCGTGGCGCAAGGGGAAAAGCCTTTCGAACCGCTCGATCACTCGCAAGGCTGTTCTTGCGCCGGGAATATCGAAGCAGGCCCGACCCCGAACTGGCGGTGAGCGCTTATTCTTTTTCGTTTGAGGTGCGATAGAGTTCACGGCTGAGCGGTCCAATCCGCGGTCTGCAAATCCTCAATTTCGTGGAAGTGCCGGTCTCGGGTAACGAGGACCATCCCGTGACGTTTCGCCGCGGCAGCAATCCAGAGGTCGTTCTCGGGAAGCGGCCGCCCCTTCTCCTTCAGGCGCTGCTTCAAACGTCCGTATTCGCGAGCAACGTCGAGATCGCATGAGACGATGGCTCTGCCAGCGGCGAATCGCTCCACCTTTGCCGTGTTCTCAGACGGGCGGCCGGATTTCGCAGCTCCGAAAAACAACTCGCCGAGCGCCACCGCCGGAATGAATACTCCGGCCGCCCGGTCCAGATTAGACAGCACCGTGTCGTCCCCCTCCAGCAGGGCAATGACGATGTTGGTATCTAGCGGAATCTACCACTCGCCGGCGTCAACCGGCTCGCACTCCTCATCGATCGCTTGAATCGTCTGCCGGGCGGAAACCGAGTCGAGAGACGATGAGAATTGACGTAACCGTGCGCCCTTCTCGCCCGCCGGCGCCGAAGCGGAGAGAGAGAAGCTACGAACCGGTGCACCTGCTCCTGCATGTCCGGGGGTAGTTTCTCGACTTGCTTTGCAATCTCCTGTCTGAAGTCCATCTGCCGAGTCCCGCTACCTTCCAGGATGCACTTCCGCAACGCACTGTCTACTCGATTGGCCGCAAAACGCTGGTGTTCTTATGCTCTTTCTGCATACTCTCTCCGCCCATGGCGTGGTGTAGTGGCCGGGCAGGTCGGGGACCTGCCCCACGGCCCGCCCCGCCATCCTTCCCTATCATTGCCCGCTCCCCATCGCCATCGTGACTTCATATTCCGGGAAGGCCACGATCTTGTTCAGAACGGCCGCTTCCCCCGACTCCGGGAATGCCGGCCAGGAGCCCTGCGGGATATAGATGGGCATGTCCTTTCGCAGCGGCAGCACTTTCAACTGGAGACCCTGCCTGAGTACTTCATCGCCGAACCTCTTGAGCCCAATCTCCCAATCCGTGCCGTTGTAGAAGTTGTCATCCAGCAGGCGGCTCCCGGCGTAGATCCGGCCGGCATCGCCGGCGTACTGAATTCTCAGGAAGACATCGCTGACTCCGGCCAGAGCGCCTGGCGCAACATGGATTTGCCACACGCCTGCGCGGGAAAAGTCCGAGTCGTCCGGAGCCAGCGGGTATCCTTCTGGCATCTTCACGGGAACCGATGGCGAGCCGTCGCGAGTCTTCTCCCACTTGACGCCGATGCTCTTCGACGGCACACTGGCGGCGTAACGCGTGAAGATGCCATCGCGCCCGCGCTGCCGGATCGGAACCATCCCGATCGGCGTGCGGTCCAGATCCGGATACGCGGAGAACGCCAGCTTGCCGGCATCCCGGGAGCGGAGGTACAGCCACATCCCCTCGAAAGAGAGATCGGCCTCCGAGAGGAGCACGAACTCGCGGCTGCCCAGGAAAGCCTTCCAGCAATTCTCCGCCTGCGCGCGCGTCAAAACGACAATCCGCACTGTCTTGCCGCCCTTCGGGTGCACCGTCAAGGCAACGCCGCTGCCCGGCACGATGCGGCTGGCGTTTCCCTCGACCGACGATACGCTCCGTGGGTCGAACACAAACTCGGGAGGAATGCCGGGCACGGCAAAAAAGAAGTACGTGTTTTCGCGCTCGAGTTTGCACAGCAGTTGGGCCGTGGCGTACTTCAGCGTGGCGCCGTTGAGGTCCAGGTTCACGGGCCAGATGAAGTAATCGTCCGTGGGAACATCCACCGGATGGCGGGGCACTGCGAGCGTCTCCGACGGTGTCTTCAATGTCACCTGCACCGCGCGGCGCGGCGGCAGCGGATAATTCCGCTGGTAGTTGGTGAAGAACACGAACCCGCGGCCGCCATTCATGCGGGCGGCCGCGCGAGGGGTGGCGCTATCCCGCACGCCCTCCGGCATCCGATCGGGAAAAAAGGGAGTCATGGGCGCCAGGTAGCTTCCAAAATCCTGTAGGAAAAGATGGAACGTCTTCAGCACCCGGAACGAAGGCCGCATCTCGCCGAATTCGCCCAGGGGCGCTTGAAAATCGTAGGACACCACGGGCAAATCGTTCGGATAGCCAGTCGCGCGCGATTCCTGCAAGGTAGTCAGTTTCCCTTGCGGGTTGGCCCCGCCGTGAAACATGTAGTAGCCGTACAGGGCCACACCCGAGCCGAGTTTGGTCAGCACCAGCGCGCCCACATCTTCCGCACTGATGATGGGCCGGCGGTGATAAGCCACCTCCATGCCGCCGCCCATTTCCGCGGTCAGGAAAGGATAGGCCGCGAGCTTCGCCTCCTCACTCGGGTTGGTCGTCTTCAAATCGCTGGCGATATTGTCGTCGCATCGCGCCGCGTTGAAGAAATAGTGCGGGCTGGGCGGCAACTCGCCCAGCGCCCGGTCCCAAAACGCATCCGGGTATCCGCCAAATACCGGCATGACTTCCCGCGGCGGAAAATCGGGATGGCCCCAGCCCGTGACGGTATAGAATGGCGCTTCGATTCCCGCCTCGCGCGCCAGGCGCTTGAGTTCCAGGAAGTGTGCCGCGCCTTTCCCGGGGCCTCGCGCCGCGTACTCGTTCTCCAGTTGCACTCCGATAATCGGCCCGCCGTCTTTCCAGAAGAGGCCTTTGAGCTGGCGGCCGATTTCCCCGTACAACCGCCCAACATACTTGAGATAGGCCGGGTCATTCTGCCGTGTGGGACATGCCTTCAGCAGCCAGTCGGGGAACCCGCCGTTGCGGCATTCTCCATGCGCCCATGGGCCGATGCGGACCCAGACCAGCATTCCGTGCTTCGCGCACAGCTCCACGAAGCGGCGCAGGTTCCGCTGCCCCGACCAATCGAACTGGCCCTGAATTTCCTCGTGATGAATCCAGAAGACGTAGGTCGAGACGATCCGAATCCCGCCCGCCTTCATTTTGAGAATCTCTTCTTCCCAATAGCGCTCGGGATACCTCGAGAAATGCATTTCGCCCATGACCGGCAGCCACGGAACGCCGTCGATCGTCAAATACCGGCTGTTGACCGCCAACTGGCGGCCGTCCGGAGCTTTTCCGCCCATCCGTGAAAACTCGTCCTTGGGTGCCTCGGCGGGCTTACTGGCGTCGATGTTGACGGGCTGCGCGCAGAGTGGCGCGCCCAGAAGCGCCGCAATGAGAATCGCGGCTCCGGTCATGGCGTGACCGTCAAAGTCCCCGTGAGTACTTGCGTGGTGGAGGCATCCGCCGCGCCGTGAAAGCCGGGCTGCTTGCCTCCTACCGCGATCTCGACAGCTCCCGGCGGCGCCAGCTGGCGCGGCGTCAGCGCGAATTCCACGATCTTCTTCTCACCCGGCCGGAGTGCGACGCGCTCGAACCCCGCCAGCGAGCGGATGGGCGCCGCGCCCTGGTCCCCGCGGCGCTTCAAATAAAGCTGGACCACTTCCTCGCCGGCCAGTTTCCCGGCGTTTAGCACTTCCACTTGGATCTTGGCCTCCCGTTTGGCCGACGCCGCCTTTGCCAGGGTGAGGAGCCGGTAGGTGAACTTGGTGTAGCTCAGTCCAAATCCGAAGGGGTACAAAGGCTCGCCCTGGAAGTAACGGTAGGTCCGGCCTCTCATGTCGTAGTCTTCGAATGGCGGCAGTTGATCGGCGGACTTGTAGAACGTGACGGGCAACCTGCCGGCCGGGTTGTAGTCGCCGAATAAAACATCCGCTATGGCGGTTCCCCCGGCCTCGCCCGGGTACCACGCCTCGACGATGGCGGGGAAGTGATCGCGCGCCCACTCGACCGCCAGCGCGCTCCCATTCAGAAGCACCAGCACCAGCGGCTTATCGAGCGCCGTAATCTTCCGCAGCAGTTCCTCCTGCGCTCGTGGAAGCCCGAGGTCGACTCGGTCGCCGCCCTCAAAGCCTGGAACGGACACCTTCTGCTCTTCGCCTTCCAGCCGTGGAGAAAGCCCCAGGCACAGCACCACGGCGTCAGCCTTCCGCGCCGCGTCCACGGCCGCATCTTCGAGCTTCCTGCCGGGTGGCGCCCACACCAGCCGCATATCGGCGTCGTTTACCATTTCGTGGAATTCCACGCGGATGGGGTACAGCTTCCCAGCCTGCAACTCCACGTCCGCGTACCGGTAGTTCGACTCGTGAAGGTTGTTGGCGCTCACCAGCGGCTTTCCGTCGAGCGAGATCTCGTACGCGTTCATGCCAATGGCGCCAAGCTGATACTTGCCGGTAACCGGCGGCGCCAGGTATCCGGTCCAACGCACGCCGAAGTTGTCGTCGTCCATATCCGCGCGGGGCGCGCCGTCCCGCCACCGGAAGGCAATTTGTGGATCGATGCGCGTGAACAGCGGCTGGGGATTGGCCGGAATTTCCCCGGCGGGCTTGCCCGGAGCCGGGTAGGCCCGGCCGTTGAAATTGGCGGTGTTGAAGTACTCCGCCTGGAGCCCGTTCTTGCGGTCCGGGCCATCCGAGGTGAAGAGCGCGGAGGAGGGCACGGTTTCAGGCGTCGGCATATTCTCCGCCAGGTCGCTACCCTGCGCGTAGAGCACCTGCGTGCGCGGCCCGGTTTTACGGCGGATTCCTTCGAGCGGCGTCACCGGCTCCGTCGGATAGCCGCTGTAGTTTCCCAGCAGCACGTCGAGGTTGTCGGCGTTGGGCCCGATGACGGCAATCGTCTTCAGCCCCTTGCGCAGAGGCAACATGCCGCCTTCGTTCTTCAGCAGCACGATGGATTTCCGCGCGGTT
>Ga0187850_10002393_pt1 | contig 17450 bp, 16 predicted proteins | sample June2016WEW_4_15_FD_132436 | JGI IMG/M metagenome (GOLD analysis project Ga0187850, IMG submission 132436) | Peatland microbial communities from SPRUCE experiment site at the Marcell Experimental Forest, Minnesota, USA - June2016WEW_4_150 | ecosystem: Environmental > Terrestrial > Soil >... | reverse complement strand
TTTACCCTTAAAACGGAAGCCCAGACGGGTAGCTAACGGCAACTGAATAGCAAAATGGGAAGCGGCTCCAATTACCACTCCTATCGCCGGAGCCATAATACCCAGCTGTTTAGCAAAAAGTACGGTTCCTAAAATAATGCCAATGTTATATAAAAGAGGAGCCAACGCAGGAATCAAAAATCGCCGCAGTGACTCCAAAACCCCCGTTAACACGTAGCTCACCACAAAAAAACCCTGAGCCGCAAAAATAACCCTGGTTAAGATAACAATTTGTCCTCGATCAACCTCGGGATACCCGGGAGCCAGGACACCATAAAGTTGATTGGCAAAAATAATAATAAGAAGGGCAAAAATGGCAAAGATGATGAGACCAATGTTCGTAACATAGGCCGCTGTTTCCCAAGCCTGTTTTCGGCCAATCTTAAGCGATTTGGTAAATACCGGAACAAAGGCTGAGGAAAAAGTGCCGAAAACCAAAACCTCAAAAAGGGTGTCCGGTAATCTAAAGGCAGCGAAAAAAAGTGACAGAATATCAGCATTAAAAAAGTTAGCCAAAACCCGCTGGCGAACAAGCCCCAATACACGGGAGGCTACAATCATAATCATAATTAAGGCCGCAGCCGACAACACTGTGTTTTGTTTAGAGAAGAATAATTTTTTGCCCCTTTCAACTAATCTGTCTACCATAGAATTGAATAAATAATTATTTTAGATTATACTCGCGGTATGCCGGTTACCAAAACAGCAAAAAGAGCCCTCAGAAGCTCCAAGAAAAAGGGGCAAATTAATTCCAAAGTTTTATCGACTCTGGAAATTGCCATAAGAGCAGCTAAAAAGAGCCCAACCGCCAAAAATACCCAAAAAGTTATCAGCCTAACTGACCGGGCGGCTAAGAGCAAGGTTATTCACAAAAACAAGGCTGACAGAATTAAAAAAGCTTTCTCCAAGAAGATGCCTGTGGTTAAGAAATAATCCGCTTTAATTAGTCTCCTACTTTGTGCTAAAGTTAGTGAATATGTCTGCCCGAAAATTTTCGAATCGGATCAATCTTCTGCCGGCCACAGAATTTGCCTCTTCAACTTGGGGAAGGGTTTTGGCTTGGGCTCTGTCCGGTTTCAGAGCCATTGTAATTGTGACCGAGATGATAGTTATGTTGGCTTTTATGTCACGGTTCTGGCTGGATGCCAGATCTAATGATTTAAACGATTCCATCAGACAAAAAAGCGGCGTGATCACTGCCTGGGCAGATTTCGAAAAAGAATTTAAAAATACCCAAAAAAGATTAGATATTTTTACCCAGGTTTCTGCCGGATCCGATATTGCCTCCTCAACATTGACAAAAATCACCTCTTATCTGCCGGATGACATTACTCTTACCAGCTATTCCTTTACACCGGATCAAGTTGAAATTAAAGGCTACTCTGCCTCGGAAATATCCATTGCCCAATTAGCCTCCAATTTAAAAAATAATAACCAATCGTTTTCTAGCCTGTCAATCCAAAGCGTCGATACAGATTCAGAAAATCCAGCTCTATTAGATTTCGATATAAAGTTTAATTTAGTTAGAAAGGCGGCAAGCTGATATGGCCATGGGTTGGAAAAAACAGTATTTCAGATATAAAGATTTTTTCCTGAATATCTCCCTCCTTTATAAACGCAGGGAAGATGTCAGGATGTTTTTAGAAATTATGCTATCATTGGCCACCGTAACCGTCTTTTCCGTATTTGCCCTAAGGCCCACCATTTTAACTATTTCGCAACTTATCAAAGATAATAAGACTAAAGAGGATATTGTCACCAAATTGGACGAAAAGGCTCAAGCCCTAACTACCGCCCAAAATGTTTACCAGCAGGAAACTGATAACATTCCTGCCATTAAATACGCCATTCCCGACCAGCCTAATGTTGACAGTTTAATTCGTCAAATGGAACTGCTGGCAGCCCAGGATTCGGTAAATGTATTAAATTTTATGGTCGAAGGGGTTATTTTGGTCGGAAAAACCCAGGCTCCGGCTGCCGATATCACTCTAAGTTCTTTTCCGGCCGACAGCGGTAGCGTCTCTTTTTCGATTACCGTTACCGGAGATTATCCTTCTTTGTTTACCTTTGAAAAAGGGTTAGAAAGTTTACGCCGGCCGATAGTAACAGATTCCGCTAAAATCTTTACGATGGCAACAGAAACCGGAAATAGTCAAAATTTGAGTATCACGGGCAGAGCACCTTATTTATTAAATAAATAAAATGAAACTTAAAACACCACGTTTCTTAATAATAATAATTCTGACAGCCATCACCAGTATCTTCTGGATTTTTTTCGGCGTCTACCGTATTTTTACTGCTAAACCTTCACCCCCCATTGCGCCCGAAATACTGGAAACGGTAACTCCCACCTTAGATAAAAATGCAGTTGCGGCTATAGCCGGGAGGTTATATATTGAAGAGGGTTCGGTAGCCACACCAACAGCCAGCCCAAGCGCAAATGAACAATAATGTTAGGTAATATATGAAACAAAAAAATAAAATTCCAACTTTCATCGCCCTCTTTTTATTAATTGCCGGCATTGTTGCCGGAATTTTTTTAGTTAAAAACAGCCAGATTTTTAGGCTTGGCGCCTCTCCCAATTCAGCCCCCCAGGATGTGCGCATCTCAAACATTTCGGATATTTCCTTTACCGTTTCCTGGACCACTGATAAAGCCACTACCGGAGTAGTCAAATGGGGCAAATCGGCTGATAGTCTGGATCAGCCGGTCAACGACGAGCTGCCCAATCCGGGCTTTGTCCATAGTACCACAGTTAAGCCTTTATCACCCCAAACAGCTTATTATTTTGAAATCTACACCGGCAGCCAGGAAAATAACAATAACGGTGTTCCCTGGCAGGTGACTACCGGGCCGGTCCTCGGACAACCGGCCGAAAGTGATATTGTTTCAGGAACTGTTATCACTTCAACCGGAGAACCGGTTAAAAATTCTTTGGTTTATATAACCGTCGGCGGGGGTAGTTTAATCTCAACTACAACGTCCCAAAATGGAAGTTGGTTGGTACCGATTTCTTCTTCCCGGGGTAAGGATTTAACAAGTCTTACTACAATCGACGACACCCAAACTCTAATTGAAATTTCAGTCAATGCCGGGCCGGACGGAATTTCCACCGCTCAGATTTACCCCGAGTCAGCCAAGCCTATGCCCCCAATGGTGTTGGGACAAGTTCATGATTTTAAAAATTTGTCCCCGAGTGCAGTTGGAGATGTCCCGTCTGCCAGTGTTGACCTGCCTTCAACCAGCAGTGCTACCGTTTCGTCAGGATTTAATATCAGCAATCAGGCCCCAGTAGTTAAAACTAAATCGGTAACTTTGGATAGTGTTAAAGATGGGGAGACAGTTAACACTACTACTCCGGAATTTTTTGGTAAAGGACCTTCAGGTACGACTGTAACCATTACTGTTGAGTCAGATAATCCAATTACTGATGAAGTAACCATACCCACCAATGAAAGCTGGAAATGGAGTCCGCCGGCAGGCTTGGACCCGGGAAATCATACTATTACCATCACCTGGCGGGATGCCCAGGGAATTTTAAGAACCCTAACCAAAAATTTTGTAGTTAGCGCTTCTGACGGCCCAGCCTTTGTCTCCACTCCTTCGGCTACTCTGGAACCGGAAGCTACCGACACCCCTATTCCCGAAGAAACGGAAACACCTACGGCGACTGCCACTCCCGTTTCCGGTGACTTGACGCCCACCGTGCTTCTCTTTATGATGAGTATAGGAGTAATTTCCTTTGCGATTGTTCTGTGGAAAAAGTCTGAAAGTTTAACTTAAATATTATATGGACAATACTAATCCGGCCCCGCCCTTAACTCCGCCACCTTTTATTCCTACTGTCGAGGAAACTCCACCCATGCCATCTGCAAATGTAGCGCCTATTATTACCTCACCTCCGCCCAAACCCCGGACGAAGGGCGGAAAAGTTTTTGCCGCTGTCCTCGGACTACTCCTTTTAGTCGGCGGTGTGGGAGCAGGAGTCATCCTTATAAAAAACAATCAGGATATCAGAAACCGGGCGGCGGAGAGCAACACGGCCACAGCCACCCCCATCGCAACTCCAACCCCGACTCCGGCTCCTTCTGCCACTCCTATTCCCAAATATTTTAAAGAAAGCAACACTCTTAAATTCAATCGGGCAGGCACGGTTATTATTCACACCACCAGGAAAGTCGAACTGACACTAACGCCTGTAGGCACTACTTTGGAAAATAAAAAACTGGTCCAGACTTTCGACCACACTAAAACTGAAACCTTTCATGTAAATGCCGGAGATTCCTACACCATCGGAGCCAAATTCTTTAATGACAGCGGCAAACAGGGTTCCGCTCTGGGATGGAGAAAACCCTATAACCCCACTACTTGCGGCAATGAGGCCTATCATCACGCGGTCGATATCGGGGCCTTGGTCAGCTCTATCCAAGCCTCCAGTAGTTTAAATCTCGACAACCCGGATGTTCTGGCCTATCCGGTCCAGTGTTGGGCCGATGCACCAAACAGTCGTTGGAATGAAGATAAACATACTGGTGATAATGATGCTTACAGTGACACCTACGATTTTAACGATGCCAGGATTGTCTTTTCTTATGATACCGGAGCTACTACTGCCCCCCTATGCAGTTCCAACGATATCGAACGCAATGAAAATAATACTTGGGTAGAAATCCAAAGCAAGGATATTAATTTGGGAGATACTGTCCGATTTATCGCCGTGGTTATTAACCCTACCGCTAACACCAAGGTTCAGATAAGAGTATCTCTTAATGGCAGTGTGATAAAGGATTGGACAGAGGCAACTGCCTCCTCCACCAGCGGCGAGTATTATTTGGAATATCCGATCACCCAAACCGGTAATTACAGTGTGGAACAAAGAATCGAATAATGAGCATCGTTTGAAATATGAAAAACTTTTTCAAAAGTAAATTTGCAACGGTGATGGTTATCAGCATAACCATAATCCTGGCCGGGGTAGCCATTTTTACTGCTTACCGGCTTTATCAACTCAGGCAAGAATCGGTCGCTCCTAATGCTCCCGAAAGCGCACCCAAAGCCGCCGAAGAGTCGACATCGCCGTCCCCCACACCTACACCCGCGGCTAATAATTGTCCGGTTATCGCTTTCACTGTGTCCTCGGCTACTCCCACACCTACAACTACGGCTACACCGACACCAACCCCAACTTCTACTGCCACTCCCGGACCGGCAAATAGCTGCGGAGGAACTTGCGGCGATAATACTAATTGCCAATCGGGGCTATATTGCTATCAAGGGTACTGCCGTAACCCGTCTTGTCCCGACGAGACCAGTTGTAGCTGTCCAGCAGCTACCATCACTGCTACCGCAGCCACGATCAGTACTCTGACTCCTACCGCTACCCCGGAAGCGGCCTTGCCCACATCCGGAATCGGTTGGCCCACTATCTTAGGAATTTCACTGGGAAGTTTTGTGCTAATTTTGTCTTTCGTTCTGGCGCTATAAAATGGATAACCCTGCTCCTCCAAGTGTTAACACTACATCCTTCCCTCCGACAAATAATGTAAATCCGGTTTTGCCCAACATCGATGAGGGCGGAGTTCCTATAATTCCCACTGAACCTTCAGAAATTATTTCTAAACCGCCGTTTAAAGGTGGTATGGGCTGGAAACGAACCGTGGCCACTGTCTTTGGGTTACTACTCTTGGTCGGCGGCATCGGCGCCGGAGTAATACTCGTTAAAAACAATCAGGACATCAGAAACAGGGCAGCAACTTGTAATCCTGTGCCTGCCGGTTGCACATGTTCAGGTTCCGGAGATGGAAACGTTTGTAAGGGAGATTGGTTTAATGCTTCCTGTACGGGTGGTTGCACTATAACCTGTCAGGGAACTAAAAACTGTCCTGACGAAAATACTCCAAAACCGTCAGGCACACCGGCAGGTCCTGCCTGTCATAAAAAACCCAACGGAAACGACAACTGTTGTCCGGGAGATGAAGCGTGTCAAGAAGATAGTAGTGGAAATAATACCGGGTACAATTGTACTTGTGTCAGGGCCGGTGGTGTATATGACTGGCGCTGTACCGATTATAACACTGATAAGTGTGCCTCCAGTGGTCCACCTCCTGCCCCAAGCTATAAATGTGATGCCGGTGTAACCAATGTAAATATATCCGGAAACTGTCTGGTGGTGATATCTGGTGGGGCTGTGTATATGGCCAGATATTCATGTTTGGAGGGAACGAATATGACTGGCGGCTGTTCTGATAATGCAGAAAACTTCACCACTACAAAGTTGTGTGCCGATTCACCTAGCTCTAATTGGTGCGGAACGGTCCAAGTAGATTACGGTCAACACCCAAACGGTTGTTCGGTAAGCAGGAAATTTCCCTGTTCCTCATCCAGTCCCACGTCTCATCCAAGTTCTTCCCCTACACCCTCACCTACCCCTCCCATATGCCTAAATGTGAAGGCGTACAACTCAGCTTGGGTTGAATTAAGTACAGCTGAACTGACAAACTTAAAACCGGGGGACGAAATTTATTTTGCCGTGACCGCCGCCAACGGCAATACCGGGTCTATCGACAAAGCTAAATTCACTATAAATGGGACTGTCGGCTCCGAAGTTACCGCTAAACACGGCAGTAGTTTTTATGTTGACTTTACCGTGCCCGCAGGAATCTTAAACTTTAGCGTTAGCGCTCAATTACACAGCACTGTTTTTGGCTGGTTCTAAATTTATGAAAAATAATTTAACCAAAACTTTAGTAATAATAATGACCGTCGTTTTGGCCGGGGTAGCCATTTTTACTGCTTTCAAGCTTTATCAGCTTAGACAGCAACCCGTCACTCCTAATGCTCCCGAAAGCGTGCCGAAAGCCGCTACTAGTACACAAACTGTTACCCTTAACCCAATTATGGATACATATATGGCCGGAAATGATATCACCAGTAACCACGCTTCATCTGATAATTTGCCCATAGGAGAATTAAATAATGCCACAGGCGCCCTGAGGAGAACTCTGATCAAATTTGACTTATCCCAAATCCCGGCAGGATCAGTTATTATCTCTGCTACTTTGTCCCTGTATAACAAGGTTGATTATGCCGATACCGCCAGTGTGTTTAGAGTTTACCGTGTCAAACAACCTTGGATAGAAAACCAGGTGACCTGGAAAGTTTGGAAAACAGGCAGCAATTGGTCCAGTCCCGGAGGTTTCGGGATTGGTGACGCCGAACCAACAGATATCGGTTCCAGAAATATGACCGCCAATGAAACATTGGGTACATATGATAATTGGACTTTAACTTCATCGGCAATTCAGGAAATAATTGATGGGAAATTTATTAATAACGGTTTCTTAATTAAATCCGACACAGAGCTTAATGACGGCTACACTTTTGCCAGTACCCATTCGAACAACGGATCTTACCCCCCCCAATTGGCAATCGTCTATGAGGGGACTGCTATCACTACCCCCACACCCAATTGTTCAATGGCCTTTAGTTTATCAACTCCCATCGTCACTCCAACGCCAACTCCGACTATTACAGCCTCCCCCACATCAACACCTACACCAACACCGACACTATCTCCAACTCCTGTCCCCAGCTCCACTCCCAATAGCTGTAATGGCACTTGCGGCAGTAATGCTAATTGCCAATCCGGACTTATTTGTTATAACGGCTTCTGCCGCAATTCTTCCTGTACTGAATCCGGCAACTGTGTTTGCGCCACTTCTGTAGTTACCCCCTTACCCACGGCCACCCCGGCTCTGCCGGCCTCAGGGACAAACTGGCCAAGTGTTATCGGCATGGGAGTGGGTGGAGGAGTGCTACTTCTGTCTTTACTCCTAGCTCTCTAACGCCAGCTGGGGAACCAGTAATAACTTTTATCCAGCCACAGAGGAATTTGTATTCCCACCCAATGGGGGAAAAAGTAGATAAAAAGTAATGCACTAGGGACTAGAAAATAGGCAATAGCCTTGGGGTTTCTACGCAAAACATATCCGATTAAAATGCACATAAAAGGTACCGCCGGCAGGTAATGGTAAAAAAACATTATCCGGGGAGAAGCTATCCAGGGAACAAAAAAAATTAAATAGGAAAAGATAACTAAACCCAATTGTTTATTCTTTTCAAAAATCGAATAAACAAAAGAAGTAGTTACCGCTACCAAGCCAAACCAAAATACGCCGGGATTACCCAGATTATAAATTCTGGCTACCATGCCGTTAACTTCATTGCTGGTATACAGATAAACCGGGCGGATTATAAACGGCCAGGACAGGGCCCCGGACTGGTAAGGATGGGTAGCTTTAAGATTGGTATGATACCACCACATTTGCTTCTGCATCCCCCAGAAAATATCTAAGCCATGACCGCTGGTAAACATCGGAATATAACTGGCCAGATATACCAAAGGCGGCAGAATTAGGAACCAGAGATATGAAAGCTGCCATTTATTCTTTCGGGTCAGCCAAATAAGGCCCATTACCGGTACCGCCCAAACAGCACTCCATTTAGAAGCCATGGCCAGACCAAAGGCAATTGCCGCCCACAAATTTTTTTCTTTTAAAAATAAGTAAACAGTTAGTAGCATAAAAAAAAGGATATAGACATCGTTCATTCCGATTCTACTCATTGTCAAAACCAAACCATCCAAGCTAAAAGCCCCGGCAGAGAGCAGTCCGATAATTTCATCTTTAAAAATTGTTTTGGCAATTAAAAAAACCAGAAAAACCGCAGCTGTCCCTAAAAGGGCTCCGGGCAATCTCCAAGCAAAAGCAGTTTCGCCCAATATGGCCATCGAAAACCACATTCCCAATTTAGCTACCGGTGGGTGTGTCCACTCGTAGGCAAACCCGGCAGGAGCCGTGTTCCACCACTCCCAGGCCGCCGGATTGCCGTGGAGCATAGCCCTGGCTGTAAAGGCGTGGTACACCTCATCAAAATATTCATTAGGAGGATTACCCAAAAAAATAACCCGGGAAAATAGAGCAAAAACAATAATTCCTAAAAGGATAAGCTTGACTTTCTTCCCAGAAAGATCTGCAACTTGGGGAAATTTTTCAATGTTGTTCTCAAAATTAATTTTCAGATTAAGCCTTATTTTAATTCCGGCCGCCACAACGGCTAAACAAATTATATTAACTCCGGAAATAATTTTAATCACCAAATCCGAAAAAATACTTTTAAAATCCTGGCTAATCCAGATAAAAGAATAGAGTAAATTGGCAATATAGGTTAACGATAACACAGCGTAAACTATCAAAAGCTCCGGAGAAAGAGAGGCACTAATTATTAGGGGCGCAAAGACAGTAAGCATATGTCGTTCATGAATCCTGGTTAAAAAAAGAAAAGTGGCCAAAAAAATTATGGCCATCCATAGATATTCAGCGCCTTTTTTACTCCATGTTTTATAAATAACTGCCGCTAAAATCGAAAGAGAAAGAACAATTCCGGCAATTTGATAGATTAAATTATCCGGTTTCCACATCGCCAATATTCCCCAAAAATTAAAAGCATTAACACTGGCATATGGATATTCGTTGGCAGAAAATACCAACCTATTAAAAATAAAAACAAATAAATTGTTGGCCTGCAATCTAAAGGGTACGAATCCTAAAATAAAAATAGCTAAACCAATAATTATATAGGTTAAAACCTGGGTATATTTCCATTTATTTTTAATCATCAAAACAATAATCACCGGGGCAATAAAAGCTGCTTGGGGTTTGATGAGAGTCCCTAATGCCAAAGACGATGCTGATAAATAAGGGTTTAGGGCCATCAGATAAACCGTCAAAAGAGAAAATAGGGCGGTCAAAGAGTCCACCTGTCCCCAAAGCGTGGAATTGGCTAAAATCGCCGGATTAAAAATATATATGCCCGCCGCCCATAAGGCTACTCTGGAGTCCTTAAATTTTAGAATTATTTTATAGATTAAGTATCCGGTTATTAAATCAGCCAGTATGGCGGGTAATTTATATAGCAGGACTTCGGGAATGGGTAAAATCGCTTTCAGTTTTCCCAATATATAAAGAATATAAAGATAACCGGGCAAATAGTCCGACCAGGAATTGTAAAAATTGGCTAATCCCCCTTGTATTAAAATATTGCTCCAGGCGACAAAAGTCCCATGATCCAAAGACAAAGTTCCAAAATTAGCGAAAATTATTCTGACTATGAAGCCTAATAACAATAGGATTAAAATAGGTGAAATGAAAAAATTCCTCTGGCCAATCTGTCTTTTTATTTTTTGCATTCTAGTCTATTATATTTCTTCTCCCGGCAATACGCCTTACGACTATTTTACCCGACTTTCGGTTGCTTTTCTTCAGGGTAAATATTGGCTTAGCCAAAGTCCTCCCTGGTTAAGCGAACTTATCCCAGCCGGGCTTGGCAGGTACTACGTAGCCTATCCACCATTTCCGGCAATTTTGGCTCTTCCTTTTGTCGCCATATTCGGCTCCAATTTTCCCCAGCAATATTTGGCTCACGCTTTAGGAGCCGGGATTGTGGTCTTAACATTTAAAATTTCCCTATCAGTTAAAAATAGCCTCAAGCTGGCTGTTTGGTCGGCTATTTTAGTAGGAATTGGGAGTATTATCTGGTATTTGTCCTCTGTGGGCTCATCCTGGTATTTGGGACAGGTGGCTGCCGCCTTTTTCCTCACCGCCGCAATAGCCGAGTCTTTGGAAAAAAAGAGGGGGTTTATTGTGGGCATATTTTTGGGAGCTGCATATCTATCCCGGTTGCAGTCAATTTTATCTTTGCCTTTTTTTCTTTACCAACTTTATAGCCCAAAGTGGAAAAAGAATTATTTGAAAGTTGTTTTGGGAATTTTACCGTTTTTTATTTTTAACTCTCTGTATAACTTTGCCCGGTTTGGAACAATTCTGGATAAGGGTTATTTTTTAATTCCGGGGCTACTCCAAGAACCTTGGTTTAACAAAGGTCTTTTTAGTCTGACCTACATCCCGAATCATTTAAAAATTATTTTTCTTTCGTTCCCCATTTTTAGCAGAACCTTTCCTTATATCAAACCCTCTTGGGCCGGGTTATCCATTTGGATCACCACTCCGGCTTTTATTTATTCTCTTTGGGCCAATATCAAAAAGAGAATTATTCAGATGTCTTGGTTTTCGATAGGGGCAATCGCTTTGGTAGTTTTTAGTCACGGATCAACCGGTTTTGCCCAATTTGGCTATCGTTTTGCAGTTGATTTTTACCCCTTACTAGTTTTACTTACTATACTGGGAGTCTCCAAACAAAACGGGCCCAAGTGGCATCACTGGCTTCTCCTGGCCTTAGGCATTATTGTTAATCTCTGGGGCGTATTATGGATAAACAAATTCGGCTGGGTAAGCTTCTGATCCTAAATAGAGTCTTAATTATTTTAATAACCTACTTATTGGTTTCTAAGTCGCCTATTTTTACTTCTTTTGGGAATTTTCTAAACACTTATTCCTTAAGGTGGGATGGCAATAGCTACTCGTTTCTGGCCTTACATGGATATGTAGCCACCGGAACCGAAAAAGTTTATATTGTTTTTCCGCCTTTATACCCTCTAATTTTAGGTCTAACAAATCTGGTCATCCGGAACATCGGCCTCACCGGATTTATCATTTCGAATATCTTTTTTATTTGGGGAATGTTGATATTACACAAACTCCTAAAACTGGATTACTCGGAAAATTTTTCCCTCTGGGTAATTATTATTTATTCGTTCTTTCCGACCACCTATTTTTTCTCTGTCACTTTCCCTGAGTCGCTTTTCTTTCTTCTCACCGTCAGCTCATTTTACCTAATCCGGAAAAATAAATTTTGGCAATCTTCATTGCTGGCAGGGACAGCTACCATTACCAAGCCTTTCGGCATACTGCTCTGGCCAGTACTCTTGATCGAGTGGTATTTAAATAAAAATAGAAATCTAAAAAGTCTTTTACCTATAATTTTAGCCGGTATTTTCTTTCCCGCCATTTATTTGGCAATTAATGTCTACCTATTCGGTAAGCCTCTGGCTTTTGTCAACTTTCTTAGTCAAAATTGGCAAAAACACTTTACCTTTTTCTGGGTCAGTATCCTAGACAGTTGGAAAAGAGGGGTTACCACCACAGAGCTATCGAACTATAAATATTTAACGGGGTACGGCGAGGCAATATTTTCCACCGTTGCCTGGATTTTTTCCTTTCTGGCAATATTTCTTAAACCTAAAATCCGAATTTCTTATATTGTCTATTTACTTTTCGGAACTTTAATGTTTACTTCAACCGGGTTTATTTTAAGCGCTCCCCGGTATCTACTTTCTCTACCGCCTTTCTTTATAATTTTAAATATCATTCTCGCTAAACCCTGGATCAAGGTGATCTTTCTGACATTTTCTATTGGGGCCTTGTTTTATCTTTCTTACTACTTTGCCCTAGGGCAATGGACTTTTTAGTTGAAAAGTGAGCTTATCCATTCGTGAACTTTATCCCAGTTTCCATTTTGGGGAACAAAAACATACTGGTTATCATAAGTCGGGGAAATGGGGGGATTGACTAACAACTCTTCGGGTAAAGTCGTTTGCACAATGTTGTTTCTACCCATCAAAATTCTTCCGGCTAAAATAGCCAGTGCATTATTACCCAAATCAGTCTGAACAGATTCACGGACGGCTTGCCAAACAGCAATTATTTTTTTGGGAGACAAGAAAAAATCCTTGGATAACAGCTTATTCTTAACCGCCTGAATAATTTTCTCCTGCCGGGCGGCCCGAGCCAAATCAGTCCCCTCATCGCCCTTGGCATAACGCGACCGGGCAAACTTTAACGCGGTTTCGCCGTCCATAACTGTTAACCCTTTAGCGAAACTGACGGTTTCATAGCGGCAGCGGAGTTGCGGGTCCCCGCCGCAGGTATCATTTTCCTTCCCGGCAATCGGATATTCTTCATCCACAAATGACCGCTCAATATTAACTTGCACCCCCCCTAAAACATCAATAATTTTTGTAAAGCCGGAGAAATCCATTACCAAGGCATAATCAATCGGTTGGCCAACCACTTCTTCGGTAGTTGATTTGGCTAAGGCAAACCCTCCCCAATAGTACGCCGAATTTATTTTGGCCCGAATACTCGGAATCCAAATATCCCGGGGTAGGGAAACAAAAACTACCGACGGTCGGTTAAGTGAAACCGATACGAATATCATCGTATCCGTTAAATCTCCGCCTGCATGACCTTTACCACCAATGCCCAAGATTAAGATATTAACCCGGCCGGCAGATGAATGGACATTAACAGGCGACAAATATTGATTAATTTTGAATCCCAGGACCAAAAGAGAAATTATTATCGCACTCAAAAACACTAAAAAGATAGCCTTTCTTTTTGACATGATAAATTCTATTGTATTGAAGATGGAAACTATTAACAAGCTCCTAGAGGGGTTAAACACGCAGCAAAAAGAAGCAGTAATCTACACCGGCAGTAAACTTTTAATACTGGCCGGTGCCGGCAGCGGTAAAACTAAGGTTCTAACCTACCGCGTAGCTTGGGTAATTGCCGAAAAACTGGCAAGGCCGGAAAATACCTTGCTTTTAACTTTTACTAATAAAGCTGCCGGAGAAATGAAACAGCGGGTTTTAAGCCTCATTGGCAACTCCCCCGGCTTTGCCGGCACTTTTCACTCTTTTTGTGCCAAGGTTCTAAGAATAGACGGTCGGGCAATTGGAGTCCCTCCGGGCTTTATCATCTACGATGAACAGGATCAAAAAGACACGGTCAAAGAAATTATGAATGAATTAGAACTCTCCACGGATAATTTTAATCCCGCCGCAATTTTAGAAATGATCTCCGAAGCCAAAAACCAAATGCTAACACCTTCGGCTTATTCGGAATTTGTCAAAGGAGAGTTCCAGGAAGTAATTTATAAAGTTTATCAGCGCTACGAAAAATTTTTGCACGAAGTTGGGGCTCTGGATTTTGATGATTTATTGATTAAAACCGTTCTGCTTTTTAAGGAAGCTCCTGATGTCTTAACCAAATGGCAAAATCAGTTAACTCATATCTTCGTGGATGAATGGCAGGATACCAATAAAATCCAGTATTCGCTGATTAAACTTTTGGTGGGCCTGTCTGCGCAGGCAGGTAAATTAACTGTTGTGGGCGATGCTTCTCAGAGTATCTATTCCTGGCGGGGAGCCGACTTTAGGAATATTACCAAGCTTATTCAGGATTATAAAGATATCAAAATAATTAATCTGGAACAAAATTACCGTTCAACCAAAAATATTCTCACGGCTGCTAATTCAGTTATTTCCAAAAATACTAGTCACCCGATCCTTAAACTTTGGACACAGAACCTAGAGGGGGAAAGAATTAAAATTTATACTGCCAAAAGCGGTTTTGACGAAGCCGATTTTATCATTTCTGAGGTTCAGTCACTAATTACTAATGCCCCCCACTCCGCTGAAGCTTCGCGGGGCAGGCAATCCCTATTTGCTTATAAAGATATCTCTGTTCTATATAGAACGAATGCCCAATCCCGAGTCTTGGAAGAAGCTTTCTTACATGCCGGAATTCCTTATATCCTGGTTGGGGGTGTGAGATTTTACGACCGCAAAGAAATTAAAGATATCTTGGCTTATTTAAAACTACTGGTAAATCCCAAGGATAAGATTTCAAAAAATAGACTGGTTAAGTTAGGAATAAGAAGGTTAGAAAAATTCAGAGAACATACATTTAATATCGAAGACAAAAACAGCTTGGATATCTTGGACGAAGTCATAGGGGCCACGGATTATTTAGCCCTCTTTTCTAAAGAAAGCGAAGAAAATTTGGCCCGGTTGGAAAACATCAAGGAACTGCGCTCCGTTGCTACTGAATTTCCTAAAATTAACGATTTTCTGGAAAATGTTGCCCTGGTTGAAGCCAGTGAAACTAACAATAAAAGACAGCTCGTGAGCCTGCACGCAGAAAAAAATGCTGTGACTTTAATGACTCTCCACGCCGCTAAAGGTTTAGAGTTCCCGGTGGTTTTTATGGTGGGAATGGAAGAAGGTCTTTTCCCTCATAGCCGATCACTGATGGATACTAATCAACTGGAGGAAGAAAGAAGATTGGCCTATGTGGGCATCACCAGGGCAAAAAAGATTCTCTACCTCTCATACGCCACCAGACGACTTTACTTTGGTGAATCGGTTAGTAATCCCCCCAGCCGTTTTTTAACCGACATCCCCGAAAATTTACTGGAGAATTTGGGCTTTGTAGATTTTGAAGAAATATCTCAAGAAAAAATTGGCGATTCGGATTCCGTCTCATTTGACGATATAATTGAGAAGTATCTCAAAAATGAACAAGACAGAATTTAATAAGATAGCTACTCACCCACTACAAACCTGGGAGTGGGGGGAATTTAGAGAAAAATGGGGCAATGAGGTAGTTAGATTTCCTTTTGGTCAAATAACTCTCCATAAATTACCATTAACCAATTACAAAATCGGCGTTTTGGAAAAAGGTCCTACTCCAACTCCCGAAATGCTCGCCGTACTCGAAAAGTACGCCAAGGACAATAAAGTCCTTTTTATTCGTCTCGAACCTAACATTAAAACAAATGAAAAAACAATCGAACTACTTAAGAAAAATGGTTGTGTTCCGGGGAGAAGAATTTTTACTCCCTCAACTTTTGTCATTGATTTAACTCCGACAGAAGAGGATCTTCTAAAAAGTTTTACTCCCAAAACCCGGTACAACATTAGGGTGGCTCAAAAACACGGAGTAGAGGTAGTCGAGGACAATTCGGATCAGGCATTTGAGAGATATTTAGCTCTGACTAAAGAAACAGCCCAAAGACAGGGTTTTTATGCCCATTCTGAAAAGTACCATCGTTTGATGTGGCAAACACTCCATAAAGATCCAATATCCCGGGGAGAAGAACCGTTAGCCAGATTACAGATTGCTAAGTTCCAAGGGCACATAATTACAACTTGGATTTTGTTTGTCTGGAAGGATTGTCTTTATTATCCATACGGCGCATCGACTGATAAATTTAAACAAGTCATGGCCAACAACTTAATGTTGTGGGAAGCAATCCGACTGGGCCAAAATCTTAAATTGAAAATATTTGATTTATGGGGGCGGGAAGAAGGTAAAGGTTTTACCAAGTTTAAAGAGGGCTATAACCCGAAAGTAGTTAACTTTATTGGCACCTGGGATTTGATAGTCTCTCCTTGGTATTACCTCTACAAAATTCTCGAGAAAATCAGATGGTTCATCCTAAAGCTTTTTAAATAATGCCGGATATCAGGCAGTCTTCAGAATATGGCCGCTATTTAGCCCAAATTGGTTGGACTGTAGAGCGGGTAAAAAATACGAATTACTTCATTAGAAAATTCCCGATAATCGGATCTGTTCTTAAAATTCAACGACCGGAGAAAATAGATCACCAAGTAATAAAAGAACTTCAGAAAAAATATAAAGCCTTCCAAATCATTCTAGAACCTAGTCCCTATTGCCTATTACCTAGTGCCTCGTTCAGACTAAGCAAATCTCCTTATTTACCCACTAAAACTTTACACATAGATATTTCCCTATCGGAGAAAAATATTCTAGCCGGTTTCAGGTCGGACATTCAAAGAGCCATCAAACAATTTTCAATTAACCAATTTAGCAATTATCAAGATAATTTAGAACAATTCAGAAAGGTCTGGAAAAAAGCAGTCGGACTTTCCAAATATGTGCCATCACCTAAACAATTAAAAGCTCTGCAGTCTTCATTTAAAGATAACTCGCTTTTTGTAACCACTTCCGATGAATCCGCCGGAATTATTTTTTTACTGTCCGACAGCATTCTTTACTACTGGCAAGCTTTTTCGGATAAAAAGAGACGTTATCTTCCCAACCAATACCGGATGGTATGGTATGGAATTTTATGGGGTAAAAAAAGAGGCGCTAAGATGTTTGACTTTGAAGGCATTTATGATTCTCGTTTCCCTAATAAATCCTGGCTGGGCTTCACCCACTTTAAAAAATCATTTGGCGGAAAGGAAGTTGAGTACCCCGGTTGCTTTGTTAAGACAAAATTAATCTTCTAATTTTTTCCTTGTTTCCCTTAATTACCGCTTTTTGCTCCGGCCAGTTCATTGTTGGCAATTGTTCCAGATCAAACCATTGGAATACAATATCTTCTTCTCCCTTTTCTAATTTTTGCTGACCGGAAACTTGTTCGGTAACAAAAAGATAATATTCAGTAATAGCCCAAATATCTTTTGCGTAACTTAATCTTTCTTTTTTACCTAAATGAGAGATCATTTTTATCTGACTAATTCCTGTTTCTTCGGTCACTTCTCTTTTTGCTGCTTTTTCAACATTTTCGCCCTTTTTAACTCCGCCTTTAGGCAACATCCAATCCTGATATTTTGAGTCTCTAATTAGACCAATAAGAAGTT
>Ga0187850_10002391_pt1 | contig 17454 bp, 12 predicted proteins | sample June2016WEW_4_15_FD_132436 | JGI IMG/M metagenome (GOLD analysis project Ga0187850, IMG submission 132436) | Peatland microbial communities from SPRUCE experiment site at the Marcell Experimental Forest, Minnesota, USA - June2016WEW_4_150 | ecosystem: Environmental > Terrestrial > Soil >... | reverse complement strand
CTGCATCGGGTCCCAGAAAAAGATGAGGACATCCACGCCCCCATCGGCGATCATTGATCCGAGCTGCTGGTCACCGCCGAAAGGCCCCGACTTCAACTTGAGCAGCGGATGGCGCATCGGGTGCTCATCGTCCACCTGCCGGGCGAGCGCCTCCTCGACGAGCCTGCCGGTAGTGCCCGTGCAGATCAGCTGGTGGTCCAGGAGCAGGTTCCAGTTCCATTCCACCCATTCCACCATGTCCTTCTTGCAGTCGTCATGGGCGACAAGGGCAATGCGTTTGCGAACATCCATGGTTCCTCCAATATAGCCCTTCTACGAAGAAGCGGCCCTCCGTGGCTTTTCAATTCGAATGACGGCTCTTCGCGATTCGTCTCCTGACATTATGCGCCGAACGCGCTGTTTGTACAATTCTGCAAGGAGATCGCGACGATCCGGCCCGCCGTTCGCCGCTGGCAAACATTTGACCCGAGAAGTCAGGACTAGTACGTTTCAGCCGAAAGGAGCACCATGAAGCAACTCAATCCATACCTGCGTTTCGACGGCAATTGCCGTGAGGCCATGACGTTCTACAAAAACGCTCTGGGCGGAGAACTGACGCTGCAGACCATCGGGGAATCGCCAATGGCAAGCCAGACGCCGGCTGACGCGCACAAGAAGATTCTGCACGCCAGCTTGAACAGCGGCGGCATCGCGCTGATGGCGTCCGACATGATGGGCCCCGGCGGCGTCAAGAAGGGCAACGAGATATCTCTCACGGTCGTGGGCAGCAGCAAGGAAGAAACCGAGGCCCTCTTTTCAAAGCTTTCTGCCGGCGGGAATGTCACCCACCCCTTGAAAGAGGAGTTTTTCGGGCTGTACGGAGACTTGACGGACAAGTACGGAATCAGCTGGATGTTCAATTTCGAGACGCCGAAAGCGTGAAATGAAGCCGAATCGCGGCTGCTCTCAATCGTCGATCGCCTGGTAAGCCGTTGTCCAGAAATCAAGGCAGACCCGCGGAGGTTTGGGCGAATCCCAGAGGCGCTGGGTCATCAGGATGGTGACCATGTCTTCTCGCGGGTCTGAATACCAGGAGGTCCCCATGCCTCCATCCCAGCCGAACTTTCCAATGGACCCGGGCACGTCGTCACGCCGAGTGATCACGGACAGGCCGAACCCCCATCCGTGGCTGTCAAAGTAGCCGGGAACGAGGCCGGACACCGCCTTCTGCGCAGGCGTAAGCTGATCCGTCGTCATGGTCTCCACGGAGGGCCTGGACAGGATCTGCTCGCCGCCATGCCTGCCCTTGTCCAGCATCATCTGGCCAAAGGCAAGGTAATCGTCGATGGTCGAGACCAGGCCGCCTGCGCCGGATGGGAACGCGGGCGGACGACTCCACTGTCCGCCTTCGGCCTGGTCGTAGGGGACGAGAGCCCCTGTTGCCTGATCGGTCCGGTAGCTGGTCGCGAACCTTCCGATTTTCACGGCGGGCACACTGAACCCCGTGTCCTTCATTCCGAGCGGCTCGAAAAGGCGTTCACGCAGGAATGTCTCGAGCGATTGGCCCGAGGCGCGCGAGATCAGCACGCCCAGCACGTCGGAGCCCGTGTTGTACATCCACTTCTCGCCCGGCTGGTGCATGAGGGGCAACGTCCCCAGCCGGCGCATCCACTCATCGGGCGCAGGCGGCGTCGATGGGTTCGGCGGCCCCTGGCCGAGGAGGAGATCGTCCATGGCCTTCTGGATCGGATGCGTTCCAGGAGCCGCCATGACGATTCCGAAGCCCATGCGGAAGGTCAGCAGGTCCCGCACGGTGATCGGTCGATTGGCGGGCACGGTGTCGTCCAGCGGCCCGTCAATCCGCTTCAGCACCCTGCGGTTGGCCAGCTCGGGCAGCAGCCGATCCACCGGCTCGTCCAGCCGGACCATGCATTCTTCCGCCAGGATCATGGTTGCCACGGCAGTTATCGGCTTCGTCATGGAAGAGATGCGGAAAATCGTGTCTCGCCGGATCGGGTCACCGCCGCCGATCTCTCTCACTCCGATCGAGTCGACGTGCACTTCGCCCCGACGCCCGACCAGCGTGACGAGTCCCGGCACTTCGCCGCGCTCGACGTAACCGGCCATGACGCGATGCACGCGCGCAAGCCGGGCCTTGGACAGTACGCTGACGCTCATGTGTGCAAGGTAGCCAGGATGCGCAGCGGGGGCAAATATTGCCTTCCGCGTCCTGAGAGGCTAGACTCCCGTCGGATGCGCAGGATTCTCATACATGCCTCTCCCGGCGAGGTTGCCCGGGCCTGAATCTTGGGAAACGAGATGCCATATCCCGCATATCTTTCCGCAGATCCAGGCGGCCTGCTCTCCCGGAAGGCCGACTTGCTCGAGGCACGCTCCTCGCCCTGTCTGCTCTGCCCGCACAAATGCGGCGTGCGTCGCCTCGAGGGCCAGCGCGGCAAGTGCCGCCTGGGCACCGAGACGCTCGTGGCCAGCGCCTCGCCTCATTTCGGGGAAGAAGCTCCCCTCGTCGGCGAACGCGGGTCGGGAACGATTTTCTTCTCCTCCTGCAACATGGCATGCGTCTTCTGTCAGAATTACGAGATCAGTCATTTCCCCGGAGGGGATGAGCTGACCGCGGAGCAGCTTGCCGGAGTCATGCTTCGGCTTCAACGGCTGGGATGCCACAACATCAACCTCGTGACTCCCACGCACGTCGTGCATGCGATCGTGCGGGCGCTGGCAATCGCCGCACCGCGAGGTCTGCGCATTCCGCTCGTGTACAACTGCGGGGGCTACGAGTCCGTGGAGTCGCTCCGCCTCCTCGAGGGCGTTGTCGACATCTACATGCCCGACATCAAGTATTCTTCGAACGATGAGGCACTCCGCTACTCCGGCGTCAAGGACTACTGGGAGAGAGCGAAGGATGCGGTGCGGGAAATGCACCGACAGGCAGGAGATCTCGAGATCGACGGCAGCGGCGTCGCGCGGCGCGGCGTGCTCGTCCGCCACCTCGTCTTGCCGGGAGATATCGCGGGAACGGCTCGCGTTCTCGAGTTCATCGCCAGAGATATTTCCCGGGACACCTACGTGAACGTGATGGACCAGTACCGCCCCTGCTTCAAGGCGTCCCGGATACCCGAGCTTTCGCGGACGCTGAGTCGCTCTGAATACCTGCAAAGCATCACGGAAGCGCGGCGCGCAGGTCTTTCGCGCGGCCTGCCGGATTGGCTGTGACCGGCCGGTTCCTCCCGCTCAGGTGCCGACTTCGAGGAGCCTGCGAAGATCGACGAGCTGGCCGACGTGGTACGAATTGTGGTCGATCACAAGAAGCGCCTCCCTCAACAGGGTCTGCCCCTCGCCGTGAGGGAAAGGAGCAAGCAGGTCGTTCTTCGTATCGCGAACCAGCGCAATCATCGCCGCCAGATCGGACCTGAATTTCCCTATGGTCTGATCCCAGAGTTTCGCGGAATCGGGGGAGTCGTGCGGGGGCCAATAGCCGTCAGGCCATTGCGGGGATTCGTGAGCGGGGTCGCGCGAAAACTCCAGGATGTCCCACTGCGTGGTCCACAGGTGGAAGACCTGCTGCCACGCGGTATGCGCGAGGTGGGGAATGCGTTCCCGGATCGACTCTTGCGGGAAACCCTTTACCGCCTGATCGAAACTCATGTGCGCGCCCTTGCCGCTCAGCGAATAGACCAGCTGTTCGCGCAGCTTCGATTCGTCCATGGTACAGCCTCCTTCACCGTCACGAGTATGCCCTGAAAGGACCGGCTGATCCACAGCCGGGAGAAGCGCTATATTCCCCGCAGGGACCACCAAGGGATGCACAACGACGGGACGGCTCTCCGCCTTTCCGCGACCGATATCGCGAATCACCTTGCCTGCCGGCACCTCACCCAGCTCGACCGGGCAGTCGCCGAAGGCCGCCGAAAGCCCCCCGCCTGGAGAGACCCCGCTCTCGAGCTGGTGCGCGAGAGGGGCCTGGCTCACGAGCGGGCGTACGTCGAGCACTTGCGGGCCAGCGGCCTCCACGTGGTCGATCTGCGGGGCGATGACGGCAGGAGGCCTGACCCGGGAGCCGCCGCGGCCGATCGCGCGACAGCAGTCGATCGCACGATCGCGGCCATGCGCGGCGGCGCGGACGCGATCGTGCAGGCGGAGCTCGGCGGGGACCGCTGGATCGGCCGCGCCGACGTCCTCCTGAGAATCCCGCAGCCCAGCGATCTTGCCGAATGGTCCTACGAGGTGGTCGACACCAAGCTCGCCCAGGAAACACGCGGCGGGACCGTGCTCCAGCTCTGCCTGTACTCCGACCTGGTTGCAGACGTGCAGGGGCGGGCTCCCGAGCTCATGCATGTCGTGAAGCCAGCGGAGGGTTTCGCCCGCGAGAGCTTTCGCCTCGACGATTTCGGCGCTTACTACCGCCTCGTGCAGCGGCGTCTGGAGGGGGTCATCGCAGCGCCGCCATCCAACTCCACATATCCAGACCCCGTGGCCCATTGCGACATCTGCCGGTGGAGGATCGAGTGCGATACGCGCCGGCATGCCGACGACAACCTGTGCCTCGTGGCAGGCATCCGGCCGCTTCATATCGGCGAGCTCGAGCGCCAGGGAATCCACACGCTCCAGCAATTCGCCGAAGAGCCAGCGCCGCTTCGGGAGAAGCCCGCGCGCGGAAACACCGAGACCTTCGCCAGGGCACAGGGGCAGGCGCGGATCCAGCTGAAAGGCAGGAAGGAAGGGAGGCCGCTCTACGAGCTCCTGCCCCAGGAGCCGGGTCTCGGTCTTAGCCGACTTCCCGAGCCGGATGCGGGGGACATCTTCTTCGACATCGAGTCGGACCAGGTCGCGGGGGACGGGGGCCTCGAGTATCTGCTCGGCGCAGCCTTTGCCGAGAAGGGCACCAGGTCCCGGTACAGAGCCCTCTGGGCGCTCAATCCAGTCGATGAGCGCAAGGCTCTTGAAGGGTTCATAGACTTCGTCATGGACCGGTGGGAAGAGCACCCAGGGATGCACATCTACCACTTCTCTCCATATGAGCCCGCCGCAATCAAGCGTCTCATCGGCAAACACGGCACTCGCGAGGCCGAGGTGGACCGCCTCCTGCGCGCGGAGCGGTTCGTCGACCTGCTTGCAGTGACACGCCACGGCGTGCGAGCGAGCGTCGAAAGCTATTCGCTCAAATCACTCGAGCAATGTTACGGCTTTACCCGGGCCCTGGAGCTTCCCGCTGCCGGGGCCGCGCTTCGCCGCATCGCCTGGGCGCTGGAGCTCACAGGGCCCGGCGACATCTCCGCCGATGACCGCGGCCTCGTGGAATCCTACAACCGGGATGACTGCCTCTCGACGGCGGCCCTCCGGGACTGGCTCGAGGAAAGGCGTGGAGAGCTGGAAGCGCGAGACGGACCGATTGCCCGGCCGGACGATCACGCCGGAGATGCGAGCGAGGCCATCCAGGAGCGGGCCGCGGACGTGCAGCTGGTTTTCGATCGACTGACCACCGGCCTTCCCGAGGATCGGACTGCATGGGGGCCCGCCGAACGGGCGCGATGGCTCCTGGCCCATCAACTGGAGTACTTCCATCGCGAGGACAAGTGCGCGTGGTGGGAGTTCTTCAGGATCCATGAACTGGGGTACGAGGAGCTCCTGGAAGAGCGCAAGGCGATATCGGGACTTCGGTTTGTCGAAGCGGAGGGCGGCACCGCGAAAGCCCCCGTCCACCGCTACACCTTCCCCGAGCAGGAAGCAACCTTCGACGAGGGAGACGAGCTGCACGAAGTCTGCGGAGACAAGGTTGGGAAAGTGGCCGCTCTCGACCTGGCTCATCGCACCCTCGACATCATCAAGCATTCCAAGGCAATCGAAATCCACCCCAAGGCTGTAATGGTGAACGAGCACGTCACGATGAAACCGGTGGACGGTGCGTTCCTCGAGTTCGCCGCTTCAGTCGCCCGGCACGGCGTGGACGACCCAGGCGCCTATAGCGCTTCACGAGACCTGCTTCTGAGGAACAATCCCCGCCTTCACACGCCCGCACGGGGCCCCCTGCGCCGACCGGGCGAGAACATCGTCGATGCCGCGGTGCGGCTCGCACGGGCCCTCGACAACAGCATCCTCCCCATCCAGGGGCCGCCAGGCACGGGCAAGACCTTCACCGGGGCGCGTATGATCGTGGCCCTCGCCAGCGAGGGCAAGCGGATCGGCGTGACCGCGGTCAGCCACAAGGTCATCCGAAACCTGCTCCGGGAGGTGATGCGCGCGGCTGCCGCCGGGGGTGCATCGATCAGCGCCATCCACAAGGTCAGCAGGCTGAGCGAGGATGCGGAAGAAGGGATTGAAGAGGCCACGGACAACGCGAAGACAGCCGCGGGGCTCAGGGCAGGCAAGATTGCCGGGGGCACCACCTGGTTCTGGTCGCGAGACGACATGATCGAATCCGTCGACTACCTCTTCATCGATGAGGCCGGCCAGATGTCACTTGCGCATGCGCTGGCCGCGGGCCGGTCCGCTCGGAACGTCGTGCTCCTGGGCGACCCGCAGCAGTTGGAGCAGCCGCAGCGGGGCGCGCACCCGGAAGGGGCGGAGGTGGCCGCGCTGGTCCATGTCCTGGGAGGCGGAAAGACCATCGCGGACGAATCGGGCCTTTTCCTGGACGAGACCTGGCGACTGCATCCCGCCATCTGCCGGTTCACATCGGAGCTGTTCTACGAGGGGCGGCTGCGCTCTCGACCTGGCCTGGAGAGGCAGGCGCTCAGCGGCGACGGCATCCCATTTGCAGGCAGCGGGCTGTTCTTCGTCCCTGTCGTGCACACCGGGAACCAGAACAGCTCTCCCGAGGAAGCGGAGGCTGTTGCGCGCATCGCCAGGAGCCTTCTCGCGCCAGGTGTGAAGTGGACCGATTCGAAGGGCGTGGCCAGGAGGATTGGCGAATCCGATGTCCTGGTTGTCGCCCCCTACAACGCGCAGGTGGCCGCGCTCATCGACCGACTGCCCCGCGGGGTGCGGGTGGGCACGGTGGACAAGTTCCAGGGACAGCAGGCGCCCGTGGTCATCTATTCGATGACAAGCTCCTCGGCGGAGGACGCCCCGCGAGGCATGAGCTTTCTCTACAATCCCAACCGCCTGAACGTCGCCACCAGCCGCGCGCAGTGCATCAGCATCCTCGTCGCCACCCGACGGCTCCTGGAGCCGGAGTGCAGCACGCCCGAGCAGATGCGCTGGGCGAACGGGCTGTGCCGCTACCGCGAGCTGGCAACGGAGGTACGGCTCTCATGAACCGGAATCCTTTTTCTCCAGGCGGGCGATGCATTCGCGGCGCACCGTCTCCGCGCGGATGATGCAGTTCTCGACGGCAAGGAGCTCGAGCTTGATGCTCCGCGCCGTGCCGCCGCGCTCGTGCACGGCCCTGACCTGGAACAGGTCGTTGAGGCCCTGCATCCGGCGATGGAGGTGGCGCAGCTGCCGGAGCTGCCAGTCGAGGAAATCGCAGAGCTGCTCCTCGTCCATCGCGTCGATCCGGCGATACCCGGGACTCACCGCCTCCGTGATCTCGACGAGAACGGCCCTCAATTCCTTCATCTCTGAAACGAACTTCAGGAAATTGATCGTTTCGGTTTTCACCTCCGCGGTGGGGGATGGACGAAACTCGATATCGTAGAAACGATCGTCGAGCCTGCCCAGACTCTTCTGGAACCATCGCCTGATCCGCTGGAGGATGCTGAGCCGGCGTTTCTCGAGGGCGTGCTCGTTCTCCACCAGGACCTCTTCGCAATACTGGATTTCCTCGGCTGCTCCGCAGACGCTGCGCACGGCATCCAGGAGCTGGATCCTGTGCTGGGGCACCTTCTTCGGCTTCGAGCTCGCAGGCTGCGGCGGAGCAAGCGAAGTGAGGAGCTTCTCCATGCGCTCGGAGGAACCAGGGGACTGGTCCTCTCCCAGGATCTCCTGGACGAGCTGCGGATGCCAGGTGCCTTCGGGCAGCGCCTGCTCGAACGCCTTCCTGATGGCGAGCGCCTTTGCCGTGCGTTCCTCTCCCGTCCGGGGACGGTGGGGCGAAACCCGCGGAAGCACCTTCGCGCGCACCTCTGCCTTCCATGATTCGCGGTGCCACGCCTCCAGCTCGGCGATTCGCCCGCGGATGTCCCGGGCGAGTTTCTCGATCTGCTTCTGCGATTCGTGCAGGGCACGGGAGGACAATCCGTCCTTGCTCAGCCTCACCTTCGTCACCAGCCGGGCCAGCGAGCGCGTGGTGGGGCTGTGGGATACCTCCCCGAAGGTCTCCCAGTCCACGTAGCTGAGCAGGGAGGAGATCCTCTTCAGCGCGGCGAGGTCCATGGAGGCAAGGGTGGATGGCAACCCGTCAACGAGAAAATCGAGCTGACGGCGATAGGCGACGATTCGACGGCTCACTTCGGCGTTGTCGCCGGATTCGGAGAGCACGGTGTCAGGGGGTACAACGATCGCGCTCACCTTGCCGTCATAGTCGTAGGGATCCTCGCGCAGCAGCCCCTTCTTCGTGAGGGTTCCGGTCACGCTCTCGAAAAGGGATCGATAGGCGCCCACCATTTCCTTCAGCAGCGGGATCTGGATCGTTTCCAGCCACGTCGCGCGCAGTGCGATGGCCTCTTCGAGACGAGGGAGGAAATCCGGAGAGCCATTCTCCATGAAGCAGGATTATAGGGCCAAGTCAGCCGCGATGCAAACGCCCGCCTTCGTTGGTTTCCGCGACCCGCCAGCGCAAGATTTGGCTTGGTCTGGCTCATTTCCCTGCTGGTGATGGGCATCATTCTTTCCGTCTGGACCTAGTATCGAGATTCGCTCGCGGTCATGCCATCGGCGGGAGGTTCGAACCGAGGTAGTCCAGGAACGGCTTCATGGTCTTGAAGACGGCCGCGCTTGCCTGGACCACGGACGATGACACCAGCTCCTTGTCGGTCACCGTGTGCATGACCGCGATCTCTTTCAGCTTGAGCAGCTCCAGCTCGGGGTGGTCGGCGGAGGGCAGAAGGTTGAAGGCTTGAAGAATGAAGGGAGGGGCGTCCTTTGATGGTCCGCCCCTGCTGATCACACTCGGTCGGGGTTCAGTTTTGGTCGGGGTTCAGTTTGCGATGTCGAGCGTGCCCTGGAAAGCGGTGCCGTTCGGTGACTGTGTCGACATGATCTGGGTGTATTCCCCTTTCACCTGGTGGCCCATCAGCCACCCTTCGGTGACCACTCCGCTAATCGCGGCCTTCATGCCTGTTTGCACCACATGGACGAGCGCGGTAAAGGAGTGTTTCGACCCATTGAAGTGGTAAAGGGCCTCGATCACCGTCGTGTCGCCCGGGGTGTATTTGAGAATTTCGCCGGCATAGACTCCGTCGCCATCAGCGCCGCCGACGACTCCCGCCATGGTTGGAGCCGTGGTGATCCACTTGGTAAACGTGTTCTGGTCCGCAGCGGCAGTCACGCTTGCAATCGTCAGAATGCCGGCCATCGCAATCAAGATACAGAGGCGACGAAAAACAGATGAATCCTTGTGAGATCGAACTGGATAACTTCGTGATTTTTCCAATTTGTTCCTCCTACCAGGGAAAATAGATAAAGCTGACTAAATAAGTCAACATTTATCTGCCCGGTCCAGCCCTCCCTGGATACCGGTGTTCGTTCTTACTTGCCGAGGAGCGGATACTTCTTCAGCAGACGCGCGACATCGGCCTTCCTGCCCAGCTGCTTCCAGATCCGAAGAGCCTCGGGGAACTCGCCCCGCCATTCTAGCGCGCGGGCCACCGTCCGCTTGTCGCCGGATGCGCGCGCGCAGCGCAGCGCCCCGTCGAGGTCGCGCGCCTCACGATAGTACCGCACCGCGCTCTGATACTCGCCCCGCTTCTCGGCCCACGTAGCCGCAAGGCCGGGATCGCGGTTCATGCGGCAGTATCGCTCTGCTTCCTCCGTCGCGCCATCAGCCATCAACACGTCCACGGCTTCCCGGTAGCGCCGCCGACTGAAGCCGAGGATGGTCGCAGAATCTCGCGTGAGCGGCAGCCGCGCCGCCGCCACTTCGAAGCCTTCGCCAGTCGTGCCGAACTGCCGTACGTCCTGGAAATAGGCGTCGCAGACCGCAAGCCGGAGATCCTGGGTTTCGGCGGCTGTCCGGGCGAGCCTCTCACCGAATTCCAGAATGTGATTGCTCGGCTCGCGGAGGAACTGCAGGTCGTAGTGCAGCAGGTTCATGATCGCGGTGGATGCGCGCGAACGCAGGAGGAGCGCCAGGCCCTCGTCTGGGATACGGTCGGTGGATGCGAACTGCCCGTACGCCCTTTGGAAGAAGCTTTCCACCCTCCGTGCCGCCTCCTCGGGGGGAATCGGCTGCACGGCAGCGGCAAGGAGGTGCAGGAGCGTCGCCCGCAATTCTGAAGAGGAATCGACGCTTCGCCGCCGATCACCGAGGTGGCCGTCAGCAAGACGGTCGTACGACTCCAGGGAGACCGGAAAGCCGCCGTCCTTCGCGTAACGCAAAGCCGCGGAGGTGTTGCCCGAAGCGAGCATCCAGTCGATGGCGTCCTCGTGCCAGCCCAGCTTGCGGGAGATATCGGCCACGGCTTCGTCCACGCCGCACAGGCGGTATCGGGCAAGCGCGGCAACGAGGTTCCGTTGCTCGACCTGCCGATCGGCCTCCTGGAGGAGGGCCTCGACTTCATGCTCCTCCCTCCCCTGCCGGCGCGCGGCTTGGAGATGCCGGTAGAGCAGGTGCTGGATCGCCGCAGAGCGGCGAGGCTCATCGCGGTCGGAGCCGGGCGCAATGCCCAGCTCGCGCGCGGCCTCCCGCCACCGCCCGGCCGTCTCGTGGCATCGCGCCAGACCCAGATGGTCGCCAGCGCGCTCGTAGCGCCGCGCGGCGGCATCAACCTCCCCGGCGCGCAGGAACAGCGGCGCCGCCTCGGCATCTCGGCCCAGCGCAGCCAGCCGTATGGCTGCCTTGAGGGCCGAGCGCTTCGTCTTGACTGCCGGCACATAGGATTGGAGCTGGAGCCGGGCCTCCTCCGATTCCGAGGCGGCCGCCGCGAAAGCATCCACCGCCTTCTCGATCTCTCCCCGCTTCTCCAGCAGCAGGGCGGCTTCCCTGTGGTCTCCGAGCTGGCGCAGGCACCGCAGCAGCTTCTCCTCGTTGTGGCCACGGCGGAAAAGACGCGCGGCCTGTGCGTGGTCTCCGAGACGAAGCCACAGGTCACCGGCGCGCTCCAGCTCCCCCGCCCGCTCCCACGCGCCGGCGGCGTCCCGGCTCATGCGGGCCCGCTCGAACAGCTCGGCCGCCTTCCCGTGTTCTCCTGCGGCGAGGGCGGATTGGGCGAGTCGGTCGAAGGCCCCCGCGCGCCGCCACAACGAGTCCGCCCGGGCACTCTCGCCCAGTTCCTCCCAGGCGAGCGCGGCCGCCTCCAGCTGACCCCGAGACTCGGCCAGGTGCGCGCCGCAGGTCTGCGCCCGCCGCAGATCGCCGACCGAGCGCCATGCGCGCTCCGCCCGCTCCCACTCACTCGCGCGCTCCCAGCAGGCAGCGGCGAGGGCGGCTTCACCTCGACGCTCGTAGAGTGGCGCTGCCGCCGCGTTGTCGCCGTCCGCCTCGAGCGCATGCGCGGTGGAAAGCTCAAGCTTCGCCTCCGCGCCGGCATTGCGATAGCATTCCCGCGCCGCAGCGTAGCGCTCGCGCTCGAAGAAGTAATCGCCCTCCGCCTCCCACTCGGCGGGAGAGGAGGCGGTCTTCCACAACTCGGCAAGCCTGTCCAGCTCGCCTGTCCTGAATACCAGCGGCGCGATCCCCGGCGCCTCCCAGACAGCGGCGGGCCGCTCCCCATCCCATGCCAGCAGGGTGCTTCGCGTGCGCGTCACCGCGACGTACAGCAGCGCCAGCTCATACCGCACGTGCGGCAGGCGCTCCTCCTCGGGCCGATCTCCGGACACGATCACGCGCCAGACCGCCTCGGCGCCCTCGTCGGCGGCAAAGCGCCACAGGAGCACGGTGTCGAACTCCAGCCCCTTGGCCTCGGCGATAGTGAACACCAGCTCCGTTCCGAGGAGCTTCCGAAGCCGCTGGGCCTCGTCAGCGCGTCGGGTCAGGATGACCTGGCCCGCTCCCCGCTCCGCGAGCCTGGCCAGAAGCGTTTTCTCGTCCGCGCCCTCAAGCACCACCGGCGGCCGGCCGCCGAACTTCCACTCCTCGCGCATCTCCGTGTCCGCGAGGCCGACGAGCGAGGCCTTGAGGTCCAGCAGCGCGTTGGCCAGCCGCACGATCGGGCCGACGCATCGAAAATTGAGACTGAGCCGCCGGACCTCGGGCACCGGCAGGCCCCGTTCGCGGAAACGGTACTTCACCTCTTCCCAGCGAAAACCCGTCGGGTTGATGATCTGCCGGGGATCCCCCGTGAGCACAACGGACCGTGGATCGGCCGCGAGGCGGAACAGCAATGCGATCTGCACGTCGGCGAGGTCCTGCACCTCGTCGCAGATCACCAGGTCCCACACCGAGGCCGCAGGCGCCGCCTCCCGTCTTCGCAGGGCCGCCCGGGCAAGGTCGATCTCGTCCCACCGGCTTGAGCGCTCGAGGCGCTCCTGGTAGAAGACGGCCACGGCGTACAGCGCGGAGCGGTCGTGGCGGAAGTTGGGGGCGCGCTTGCGGCCGAGGGCGAGGTAATCGTCAAGCGCCAACAGGGGGCGGGAGAAGTCCCCGGGGTGTTTCGCCACCAGGTCGGCAACCGCCTGCAATGCGGTCCTGACGGCCGCGGATCGCTCATCGTTCGGCTTCACGAGCAGGCCGAGGAACTCGTCCCAGTCCCTGAAGAGCGACCTCCGTTCGAGAGCCGCCTCCGCCTTCCGGCCGATGCCGAGGTTCCGGAGCCCCGCCATGTATTCCACAATGTCCCGCCGCTCGGCAGCCGAGGCGGCGCCGCGGGTGAACCGCTCGACCAGGAGGGCGCACCGCCGCGGATCCAGGGGAACCGTGGCCCCCTTGATGATGGAGCGAATCTCCTCCCATGCCAGCTCAGGATCGACGCGGTTCCTGTCGCGGTGATCGCGCAGGATGGCGGTGAACTCCCGAAGCCCCACCTCGGCCTCCGGGGCGAAGCCGGCCTGCGGGCCGCCGGCGGCCTCGAGGGCGATTTCCCGGAACAGCGCGAAACGCGGCGGCTCGGCAGTTGAAGCCTCGACCCGCTTCTCCACGAGACCCGCGTAGATCCGCTCGGCCATGCGCTTCAGCAGGGGGTTGTACGTGAGAAACAACCGCCTGCCGCCGTGCCGGGCGCCCCGCAGGAGGTAGTAGACCGAGAGCGTCGTCTTGCCGCTTCCCGCGGTTCCCGAGACGAGCACCGGCGGCGCGGAGGCGAGCAGCTCCTCCTGCTGCCGCGTGAGGTGAAGAAAGCCCTCGAACGAGGCAGGGTCGGGAGAGGCGAGCAGCCGGCCCCACTCCTCATCGTCGAACACCAGCCAGCGCTGAGGACCGTAGTCCTCGGGGACGCGCTCTTCAACATTCTCCTGGGTGAAGTACGGGGCGGGCAGGCCGTCGAGGGTCAGCTCGGACCGGTCCTCGTGCTCCAGCTCCTCGAAGGCGAGGAACGGCGCGTTGGATGGCTCGATCCGGCGCGCCTCCGCGGAGATCGCGTCATGGTCCACCAGGCCCCAGAGGTAGATCGCCACCGCGTCACGATGCCGGCCGAGGGTGAACAGCAAACGGTCGCCCTTGCTCATCCTGGCCTCGAAAACGACCCGAGGCGTGCCCCGCAGCTTCTTGACCCGGACCCCCGCGTCCCACATGCCGTTCTCGAGAAACTCCAGCTTCTCCCGGAGCTGCTTTCGGCGGCCCGCGGGAAGCCGCGCGAGGTGTGTCTTCAGTGCATCGTTGATGAGCAGCAGATAGCGTCGATCAGCCATGGAGTGGTGCGGCAGAGAGTAGCAGACCCCGGCTCCGTGTGCAATCCGGCTGGCGAGTCCGCCACACCCGGGCGCCCTTGCTGCAGCTACCGCAGGTTCTCCTCGGCATACAGGGAAAGCTCGATCACGCGCTCCAGGAGCTCGCGGCTGTCGAAACCGGGGAAATTGGCCAGGACAAGCTCCTTGGCGAAAAGCCGGCAGATGTACTTCAGCTTCCGGGCGTGCTTAAGCGCCGCATAGAGATAGTCGCGGTGGCCGTTGTTCACAACGATGAGATTGTTTTTCTCATCGTAGCGCGAGCGCCAGAGCTCGCCGGGGGCACGGAGAAAGGTGTATCCCGGCAGCCCCTTCCCGCCCTTGTCCCCGGGGCCCGTGTCCCGCTCGATGAGAGTTTCGCTCACCGTAATGATCGCTTCGGCGCGGATGACGATGTTCCCCTGGGCAGCTGCGGCTTCCAGGACGCAGATCCCAGGCTCAGACGGGGCTGTGAAGGCGACGATCTCACCACTTTCGGCCGAAAGCCGACCTTCTCCTTCTTTGATTTTCCAGCGGATCTCGACTCCTTCTTCTATGGCACGCCTGCTTTTGTCCCGCGCAATACAGCGGAAGCCCCTTTCAGCTTTCACCTTCATGACGAGCGATGAGGGGGAGATGACGGCGCTGAACAGCGGACCAGGGTAGCTGAAGAACTCTCGTTCCGCGGCGGGCTCACCACGCTCCTGAGCGTCGCCGCTCACGCCCGCATCGCCAGGCGCATTCAGCGGCGCGCTCCCGTCGCCCGCCGCCAGCGAGCCCGCCTCCACGCCCGCGTCCCCCGATCCTGGAGGCGCCGTCTCGGAAGCGGCCTCTGAACCATCCGCTGAGGCAGCCCCTGGAGCTGTCGCGCCCCGGACCCCGTTTGCCGGCCCGACCCTGCGTGGGCCCGTGTGAAGATCGAACCAGTGATAGTCTTCAGGCGGCAGGGTGAGGAAAGCTTCCTTGAATGCCTTCTGCACGCTCTTGAGGATGCTGCGGCTTGTCTGCTCTTCCTCCGCGGCTTTCTCCTGCGCGATAATCTCCTGCAGCAGAGCCCTCACGGTCTCCAGTGCATTGCGGAGAACCTCGAAACTTTCGTCATGGATGACGCCCGTGCGGGTGCCCGGGGTGAGCTGCAGAAAGGGCGCGTCGATCATTCCCTGGAGAAATCCGCTGTTCCATGGATCGACGTTCAAGGTATCGATCTCTGCCAGGGAAGCGACCACCCGCGTCCCTGAGCGGAAGAGGCTCACGTGGTTGTCCGGTGCCTGGCCGTTGAGGTACAGCTCCAGGTAGATCTCGCCGAGATCGGAGGAGATGCTCCCCAGTTCGTGGATCAGGCGGCCGGTGTACTGCCGCGGCTGGACCTCGAGCTCTTTTTTTGCAGAGCGGTCCAGGATGCGGATCCGAACCCCCGATTTGCGTATTCGGTCGCGAAGCTCAGCGGCGAGGTAGTTCTGGATCTTCTCTCCGCTCAGCTGGCGCAGACCGGGGAGCAGCGGACGGATGAGAAGCTCGGTACCCTTGTGGGAGAAGAGGGACTTGCGTGCCGAGATGGCGTATCCAGGCTCGTTCTTCCTCATCTCCATCTGCCAGGTCCTCCCGTCTGCACCTGACGAGGAGAGGGTCAACGACTCACCGACGGTCCAGAAGCTGAGCAGCCCGATGCCGAACTCCCCCTGGATGCCCTGAGCCCCTTTCTCCTTGAGGGTGCGCTTCAGGGAAGCGCCGATGTGGGTGGCGACGAAAGTGAAGTCCGGGACACCCGTGGCATCCCGCGGGATGCCCTCCCCGTCGTCCACGATCTTCAGGTACGGCTCGCCGCGTTCCTTACCGCGGATGATGGTGATGGTGCTCGCCCGCGCGTCGATGCTGTTCTCCACGAACTCGGCTATCGCTTTCAGCGGATTGTTCTGCGAGAGGGCAATAATGGTAATAACGTTCCAGTTGTCCCCGATCCGAAGTTTCCCGCCCGCGCCTTTGCGAGCCGCACGGCGCTTCCCCGAGCGAGCCCCCGCTGACCTGGGCGGGCGGCCCCTGCGCGGGACTGATGCTTCATTGCTCGAGGTGGGATTTGCCTCGCTCATGGATCAGCTTTCGGCAAGCCCGCGGATCACTTCTTCGCGAAACGCGGTAAGCTCCGCCCGGGCAAGGGGAAGGCAGCGCTGCAGCACGGACAACAGGAACCGCAGTTTCTCCCAGTCGTAATCGAGCTCGAGATAGCAGCGCTTGAAATGTCGAAACCGCATGAGCTCAGGATCAGGTCCTCTATCGAGCATATGCCACCTTCCCTCGACGGCGGATATGCTCGGCGTAGGCGGGGTGCACGTGCTCGATTGCCACGATGTCGAGGGGATAGCGGGTCAACTTTTCGGCCGATCCGCGAAATTCGGAAAGTTCTGCGGGGTCTGTGATCCCTTCAAGGGCAATGTCGATATCCGATCTCTCGGAGAAATGGCCGTTGATGAGAGACCCCCACTGATAGATCTTCAGGGGCTTGTGTTCGTGAATGATCATCGAGACAATTTCGCCGCAATCCCGCCGTGCCGCATCCAGCCGAGGCTCGAGGTCGAGTCTCCTTCTGATCCGTCTTCCGCGAACAAAGGATCGGATCATCGCTGACTCGCGCTCAATGTATGGACCCTTCACGCGCACACTATAACACTGCATCGGGCGGGCGAAAAGCCGGTCTGGGGCCCTCCTGAGGCTCTAATCCTCGTCAATTCATCGCGAGGTGGGCTTTTACAGTGAACCAGAGAAACATAGGCCGCTTGCTCTCGATGGAGCGCAGTCCCGCCCCTTCGAAGAATCGACCGAACTCCCTGCTCGAGTACATCCCGACATGCTCAGCTTCCATGCGCTTGATGAGTTTGTCTGCCCACTTGACGACGAAAAAGTCCGCGGTTGGATCAACAATACACACTTTCCCGCCAGGTTTGAGCACACGGGCCATTTCTCCTACGGCCTTCTCGGGATCGAGGTAATGATGAAACGACATCGTGCAAATGATGGAATCGAACGAGTTGCGCGCGAACGGAAGACCTTCAGCGTTCGCGGTCTGGAAGTGGGCATTCCCAATGCCATGGGCGGCCTGCTTTGCCTCCTGGATCATCCTGGACGAAAGATCGATGCCGTGTGCGCTGCCGCCCGGCCCCACTATTCCTGCTGCAGTGCGAACAGCCCAACCTGTTCCACAGCCGATGTCCAGGAAAGCGGCGCCTTTCCTCAAATCGACCAGATCCAGAACACGCTTTTGCATTCGACGGAAGAAGTCAAAGCGCTTGTCCTCAAATGTCGGGGCCCAGGCGTCGAACTTGGCGGCATTTCGCGAAGCATGCTCCCTCGAGTCACTCATGGATACTCTTCCTTACAGATAGTATGACGGGCTCTCCGCGGAGATATTGCAGGGCGGTGGCGAAGCCACTACCCTCCCCTTTCCACCGTCATCTCCTTCAGCTTGAGCATCGTCGACCAATTCCGCGCTGTCACTCCGCCCCCCAAAGCCTTGCTGACCGCAGCGTTCAGCTTGCTCTGGATCACACCCTGGGGCATCCACAT
>Ga0187850_10002387_pt1 | contig 17480 bp, 11 predicted proteins | sample June2016WEW_4_15_FD_132436 | JGI IMG/M metagenome (GOLD analysis project Ga0187850, IMG submission 132436) | Peatland microbial communities from SPRUCE experiment site at the Marcell Experimental Forest, Minnesota, USA - June2016WEW_4_150 | ecosystem: Environmental > Terrestrial > Soil >... | reverse complement strand
ACCATCGAGACGATGTGCTGCACGTGGCTGTAGCGCTGCACGTCCATAAAAGCAGGAACGTGCACGCTGCCGGCCTCGGCAACCCGGCCTACGTCGTTGCGCGCCAGATCGACGAGCATAACGTGTTCCGCAATCTCCTTCGGGTCGCTAAGCAGCTCGTCCGTCAGCTCAGCGTCTCTTTTTTGGTCTCCTGTTATTGGACGACTGCCGGCTATGGGAAAGCTCTCGATCCTGTCACCGGCGACCTTCACGAGCGTCTCAGGACTCGTACCCATTATGGCGCGGTCCTGCATTTTGAGGTAGAACATGTACGGTGAGGGGTTCATTGCTCTAAGCGTAAGATACACCGGTGCCAAATCGCCGGTAAATGCAAAGCTGTACCGCTTCGAGAGGACGGTCTGAAAGATGTCGCCGGCGGCGATGTACTTCTTCGCCTTCTCCACCATCGATTCGTACTCCCGCTTCCCGACGTTCAGACGCGGAGGGTCAATGGAAACGTCTCTGGGATTACAGGGCCCGCGCAAGAGGGTGCAGAGCTCTTCATAACGGTTTTTCCCGATGTAGAAGTAGAACGCCTCACGGCGCAAGTGGTCCAGCACGATGCCGTCGTCGTAGATGCCCATTTCGAGGTCAGGAAAGTCAAGATCGTCGACGGCCGTTTGCGGGATGCGCTCCCAATATCGGACGGCGTCATAGGAGACATATCCGACCGCACCGCCGAGGAACCCGTACCGATGCTGTGCGTGTTGCTTGTGGCTGATGAGCCTTTGAACAGCATCTAAGGGATCTTGCATGTGTGCCTGACGTTCATTGATGGTGGTGATGCCGTCCTTGACGCGCACAACGAGAGTTGGGTCAAATCCGGCGTAGGAGTATAGCGCGGTGTTTCCCAGGCCAGTCCGCGATTCAAGCAGGAACGCGTAGTCGTGTTCTGCGCTCAGCTTAAAGAAAATTGAAACGGGTGAACAGTAGGGGATTCGCTGAAAACACACCTCACGTGAGGGTGTACTTGCGACCAAGCTGTCGATATCGCCAAAAACATTCACCCATAATTAGACTCCTGTGTATAAAAGTAGACATCAATGTAATATAAATAACTTTGTAGTATATAGATAGACTTTAACTTAAAAAGCGAATCACAAACTGTTCTTCGACATTTCAGCAAATCGCGCGAAGAGAGGACTTCTGGAACACGAAAAAATCGCAGAAGCTCATAATGAGTGCCGCGCTCTAAAAAAACAAAGCGGCAATGGGGGCAGGTCCTTTTTTTGTTTTAAAAGGCATTTGTGAAGCTATATTCATAGCGTTCGAGGTCGATAACTCGCTGTCAGAACTGATAATTCACGAGCTTTCGCCAAAAAGATCGCGAAAAAAGATTGGCTCGAGGCGATTCGTATACCTGACCTTCGCCGTGTAAATACGGGGGTCTAGCGCTTATTTCAGGGTTTTCGGGTCGCGGCAAAACAACAACAAGAAAGGCAAGCTCTCCTCCGTGCACCGTTTGAAAGATACGGGTTTGCAGTCCTGCAAGCTTTGAGAACGAATGGGGCAAGCGAATGGTTGGGTAGCTGTAATTGGCTTTTGCTTGGTGGAGCGAAATTTTGCTACGGTGAATCTCATGCAGCGTGGGGTTCTCACAAACTGCGCGTAGTGTTGACATCATGATTCATCACCGCTCGTGATAGCAACCCGCAAGTATTTATTTGTTATGAAACGTATGAACTGTAGATGAAACGCGAGGACAGGGCGACCATAAGCGTGAGCAAAAAGACCCACACTGATTTCGAGAAGTACCGCGCCACGCTGAGCGCCAAGAGGGGGAAAGTCCAAACCCAAGACGATGTAGTGAGGGCGCTTCTAGAAAAGGCGAACGAATAACTAGAACGCCCCTATTCACCTTCACGAAAAGGGGCAGGTTACATTAGCCGACTTGCAGTTGTGAACGAAAAAAGTGTAGTTCAGGCCAGGCGAGGAAATTCATTCAAACCACTAAGCCACCATATACACACTTGGACAAGTCGAGATCAACGGGCTGCAGGCAGCATCGAAGACGTCTTTAATCAGAGAAAGAAAAACGAGTCTGGAGGAGACTATGACCTTATTCGTCATAACAAAATGTGCTGACGGATTCGGGATAGCGGCAGACAGTCGAGAAGTAGTTTATCAACACCTTACACGCGACGGGAGTCCTTTCAGCACGCGCGAGCTTTCCATTGATGGAGTACAAAAGATCTCCTTCTGCAGCAAACCGCATAACAATTTTGTAGTCCTCAGTTCGGGGTACGCGTCGCTCACGGGTTTTGGGGAAGTACAAGATACTGCCGTAATGGCCCGTTTGTCCAAATACAGCATAGATGCATGTGTGAATAAATTTGAAAAAGAGGAACTGCTGAAGAGATATCCCGACGCACAAATACGTGTTGAAAAGGTAAAAGACTGTCTTGAGAGCTTTCTTAGAAAATACTGGGAGCGCTACCGGGAGGCGCGCATTGGTGCATGGCACAAAATGTGTAAATCTCAGCAGACACCAAAAAAATCTAGGCTAACGGGCGTGATGTCGAGTCCTAAGTTGTTGGAAATGATGGTAATCATAGCCGGCCTCAATGACGCAGAGCCAGAGGGTCAAGTCCTACCCATCATACTAACTGACCGAGACGAGCACTGGGATGATTCCAAATACCGATTGAGAAGCCCCAATAAACCGTTGATCAACAGCCGATGCGGCGTATTTTGTGGTGGGGTGCACCAGTTCGCCGACATGGCATTGGGAGGGACAACTAATTTTTTGGACGATTTTTTGGATAGTTCAAACAAGTTGCTGCGTAATTCTGAGGATAAACTGGAAGTAGCACTGGTTATGCAGCGGAGATCGCATTTGCTACCTATTATAACTGAGATAACGGACATGAAGGAGCGTTTTGATATTCGGCCTGAGAGGGCGAATGGAGTCGGTCTCTTCTCCAGCGGGGACTTGTGCGTCCGCGACGGTGTCGAGCTCGCACGATTGTTGATAGAAGGAACATCATGGTACTTTGCAGATGAGCGAAATGTCGGCGGGCCTATGCGAGTCTGTACTATTGGCCAGCTTGAAGGAATTAAATGCTTGCCATTTCGCCAATGGCCCGAACCGATTGCGGAGTTCACCTTCTTCAGAAGTTGACAGGCAGATATCTGAATTCAAGTACTTAGCCCCGCCCCGTCCGCGCACAGGGTGCGACCAAGGACTCCCGCTTATTACACGCTCTGATGATCCGTAAAAGCACAATGATAACCAACGAATATGTGCGCCAGCGGCGCGACTCGCCCGCCGTTAAGTTAAATACTCATAGAACCCGCTGCGGCGGTTACCCAAGAAACCGCTCGTTTTGCGTTGATACCACTTAAACGGGTTTTATTTGCCTTCTTCACTCTTCACTTCTTCCTTTCACTTTCGGCACGTTTTTGCAGTTGGGTTATCACCTTTAGCGCGAATTCGCGACGTGTGCGAGCAGTCCATCCCCAGACCCGTGCAGGCGAGAAGATACAGGCCCTCGACAAGCTCTTTGCTGCCTACGTTCACACAATACCGCTGGAAGAGCTGACTGAGAGCGTCCGACGGGCACGGCGAGACGCGCAGCTTAGGTATGTGGTGCTATACGGGGCGGCGCGCAGCTACCGTCTGGGCAGGGCCAAGCGGCTTGAAGGCTCATATCTGCGAACGTTTGCGTTCGATTTGAAAGAACAGCTTGCCCAAACCCTCGCCGCGTTTGTCACATCGATTCAGACTCAGGCGCGCGGGCGCATAGACGCGGAAGGTTCTTCCTGCCTCCTCGCCCGGCGGACGACGATATACTCGATCAGTGGAAGGAGCAGGTAAACCGCCGTGCTCCACGTCTTCCCCGTCAGGGCGATAAGGACCGCGAGGAGGGAGACAAGGGGAACGACCAAGGAGCGGGCGCCCACCTGCCGGACAAAACCAGGGGCCATTCCGGGTTCAACCAGGCGGTCTTTCCCAGTGGCGTACTTCCATTGCAGGAACATCCCCATCCCGAGTGCAAAAAGGTTCAGCTCGAATGGGATCTGACCGAGGGGGACACTAGGAAAATCACCCGAAAAGGAGGTGGAGAAAGGAAGGAGGGCGACGAACATGAGGGTCCCCATATTAAGCCAGACATACGTCCGGTTCAGGCGACTCACGGGATGGAGCTCGACATGGTGGCTAAGCCAGAATGCCCCCAGGATCAGGAAGGCCAGCACATAATGGAAAAAATCAGAGTACAGCGAGAAGAGAAGGTTCGCGACGAAGGGTGTTGACTGGACCAGGGCCGCCTTCTCCGGTATGTTGATGCCTACAACAAGCAATGTCATCGAGAAGGCAAAGATCCCATCCGTCAGGGCTTCCAGCCGGCTTTTGGTAAGGTGCATCACCTCACCTTCCGGATACCGGCTTTTGGCAAGGTGCATCGCCTCACCTAGCGGATATTCTTTTTTCATGAAAAGCAATCTCAGCTGTTAATTCCTGAAGGATTAATCTTTTGTTTTTCTCCCGCAACAGGTCAGACATGCGGGGATTTCGACGCCATTCCCCAGTCTCAGGACAACGCCAGGGGCGCACGAGATCCTGAGAAGTGCATGCCATTCTGACTGCAATCCACTGAAGGCGGCATCCCGCAGGTTGCTTGGCGGGACCCCGTCCGAAGCTGGTGCGGCAATTGGAGATGTTGTCACCCGTCGTATCGTAAACCACCTGTCCGGCCCGTTATATCCCAATTCGTACCGGTATCTGCCTTGCCCGCCCGGAATACAGGATTATGACAAAGAAGAGCACCTGACGAAACAGGTCAATTTTGAAGACAGAACTGGTGGAATGCCTCGTCTGCGTGCAGAAATACCACAGCACGGTGATGGGCGGACCGGGAACAGGGAATATGTAAACAAAGCCGGCTGATCCACCACGTTGAGAAACTGGAATTGAAGACGTAATCCCAGTTCATTTCCAATTCTTTTATATTCCTTGGATCCCTTTGTATACTCCAAGATCTTGAAATGCGTGAGGCATACTCTATGATTTTGATATGTGTGAGGTTGATGCGGGCATGAGCGAAGTAACCAGCCCGTCATTCCTCAACCGGATAAGGGAATCACTAAGCGGCTCTGCGGGGGACATCGTATACGGCATGGAGGATGGTGCCGTCTCGATCTTGGGGCTCGTGCTCGGTGTTGCAGTAGGCTCCCAGTCCGGAAGTGTCGTGTTTCTTGCAGGCGCTACGGGCGCCATTGCGGCGTCGGTCTCGATGATGGCGGGGCTTTACCTCGATCTCGAGTCCGAGAGAGACGAAGCCCGGGTGGAGGCAAAGCAGCGGGAAGCCGAGATCCGTCGTGATCCTGACCATGCAGTGAACGAGCTGATGGGCGTACTGCAGGGAACAGGCCTGAGCAGTAAAAGCCTCGATACGATCCGGACCGATATACAGGCTAACCCCCTGGCGATCCGCACATTCGAGGACGCGGTCGCCGGTGAGGAGACCCCCGCCTCCCGGAAAGACCCCCTGCTCGTGCAAACTGGCTGGATGGGGATCACGGATCTTGCAGCCGGATTTACCCCAGTGATACCTTTCGTATTTCTGCCGTTTGCCGAGGCCCGGATAACCTGTATCCTGGGAACCGCTACCCTCCTGATCCTGCTCGGTCTCTTCAGGGCAAAGATTGGCAAACGCCCGGTGGGAAGGACGGTACTGGAGACCATAGCCATCGCAACCGCCGCAGCTATCGCGGGTGTCCTGATAGGATCGCTGATCGGCGGCTGACAGCGATTGCAAGTGAGACAGCGAAAATACAAATCCGCGGGCGGCAAAGACGCTCAGGAGTGCGCTGCACCCCTATGGTGCCTTTTTCGCCACAATCCTCACGTCCGACAAATGCCCAACAGATGGCTGCAGCGTGTCCGATTGGAAAAATAAACGATGGGCTCGAGGCGATTCGAACGCCCGACCTTCGCCGTGTAAAGGCGAAGGTTTAGAGCCAGTGGCGACGTTTTCTGATTTTCTTACACTTTCTTCACTTTCGTAAGAAGAAGAGATAACAACGAGAAAGGCAAGCGCCCCTTCATACACCGTTTGATAGATTCGCGTCGAGAGCCCAGCAAGGTTGGTAAGTGTATGCGGCAACCGGATCATCGGATAGTCGTACCCTGATTTTGCGTGGTGAAGTGAGATCTTGCTACTGTGAATCTGCAACAAGGCAGATTTTGGCGAGTCGGTGACCGCATCTTGACGTTGACGAGTAGCTATCATATTTAACAAATAGCTGCCCGCTGGCTTATCCCTTATCATTGAAATGACACAGCGGAGATGAAACCGTGTAGCCGCCTCTTCGACAGATCGTTGACGTATTGCTGCAGGTAGTGTGCGCTCACGACGCAGAGAAGCTGGCGATTGCTGTGCTCGAGATATATGATAACGAGCGTTAGAAAGCTAATTCGTCGGGCGAATTTTGAATTTCATCGCGAGGAGACAGTAGAAAGCTACAAACAGCATTCAGTCGATATATTTTCGTGAAAACACTGCAATGAACGCCGCCCACAAGAAGAAGTTGAGGACTGTAAGCACAGCAGCAACCACTTCGGCAGCGCCTGAATTTTGAAAGTCAATTATAAGATAGCCCGGAACAAATGCGGCTGCGAATGCGCGGCCTAAGTTTTGCCATTGCCAGTTCGAGCTTGCTAACCCAAGTGATATCGCCCCAAGAACAGCGATTAATATCCACCAGCCGCCCAGCCAAGCAGGACGTGCCCCGTAGCCTAGCCCGTATTGAACCACAAGCTCTAGAGACTTTGTAGGCTGGTGTTTTTGTTTCCTTCGTGCTACCATTTCGTTATAGAAGTATTCATCGGCTTTCGCCGTCGCTCCTCTATCATTACAATTTTTTTTAGCTGCCCGATAAGCAGCCTCTTCAGATTTTAAACACGCAAAACGAACACCGGTTGGGCAGTGTTTCTTAGCTGGCAGACAAGCAGCCTTTTTAACCTTCGAACACGCAAAACAGGCGTTATCGAAAGTTAGCTCGCCTGCTACTGATGCGACATCGAACGATGAAGGAGAGTCATTAGGCGGTAAGGCGTACCCGATCCTTGCTGAATTAAAAGAAGCGTTTCCACTTACACTTGTTCCAACAAGCAACACGCGCTCGCCTATCTTAGCGCAATCGAATTTAGCGTCGCCTTTTATCACAGCGCTTCGAATTTGAATATTATTTGCGGTTACACCAATAAAATCAGCGTCGCCTTCCACTACCATTGAGTCAAAATATGCGGTTTCGACCTTCGTTCCGCTACAATTCAATGATACTCCAATCCTCGCTGTGCGAAAAGAAAGGTAGCCTCCAATTTCCGCAGACGGGAGAGAGGCTCTCCCTCCGATTTTCGCTCCGTAAAACCACAATTTTTCTGTGATCTTCGCTTGGTCAAATAATACATCATCTGCGATGTTCGCCCACGTAAAATCAACAATCCCCCTTATTCTCGCACACACAAACATAAGGCGACTATTTTCTGGGACGTTCACTCCTTTCGCTAAGACATTATATACCTTAGCGCCCTCGAAATTGAAATCGCCGTCTTCTATCTTCTTTTTCGTCCTTTTTTGCTTTTCGTCAATTATATGAGCAAACTTCGGATTATTCTCCTTGGGAAAATCGAGGTGAAGGATGCACAGGGAGTCTTCATATACTTCCTCTGAACACCTGCCGGTATACCCGCCTTTAAATTTGCACGTCGCCATAACCACCATCACCTTCTGACTTTTTTTTGCTGGAAGTGCCAAATGAGGTTTACAGATTCGCATTTGAAATTCGTGAAAGAGTGATCGCCATTCTGCACATCGCAGTTGCGATAATGGACAATTATAAACGTTTTCCCTTTCTTAGGAAGAATCACATTATCGTGGAAGTTCCGAAACAGCTCTGCGTTCTGCGTGTGCACAGGAATCACGGTTTTGGGCTGCACGCTTAGAGTTACGCAACAATTTTGTGATTATTATTCCCGACAAGCAGAAGAACTCTTTGAGGAGTAGATCTATTTTCTCAAGGCGAGCAGCAGTCCTTTGACAAATCTTCAGCATCGCATGCTCTAATTTAATTAGTTGCAAACGCTGTGCACTCTGCAGTATATCCACAATTACGACAAGTGTTATACGGCGACGGAATAGCTGGATCAAACTGTTCCTTTATGACGTTATCGATCAATTCTTTTAATCTCGCTTCTTGGAACTGCATCTGCGTTTGATCTGGATTGTAGTGCACCGGTTTTGTTCGACCTTTTAGGTAAACGAGGGAAGCTTTTTTCGGCAATATGCCGGCTTTTTGCTGCATAGCTAAACAATAAACATTAAGCTGAATATTCTGAGGGATTGTACTAGTGGTCTCTCCTGAAGAGGCCGTCTTAAAGTCAATAACAATGTATTCGCCATTTGATGTGCGTTCGATTCGATCCATTCTTCCTTTGATTTTTCGCCCATTTATCGAGAACAAAAAATCAACTTCTGAACCTACAATTTCATTCTCATTGGCTTCATTCCACGCCACATATTTTTCAAGCGCTTTCCGTGCTTCGCCTTGTAATTCTGCCTCTTCTGTTTTAGACTTAAATACCCTCGGCGCAGGCCAGAACTTTTTGATCGCTTCAAGAGCCCCCAATTCTGTAACTGGCAGCCCCCTCAATTCTTCGAGAGCGAGGTAATGAATGACGCCGTGCACAAACGAGCCCAAAATGAATGGCTTCTTGATAGCGGGAACTTTGAGCACGTATTCGAATTTGTAGTTAAGAGGACATCTATTGTAAGTGTCAAGTGATGTAGGCGAAAAATGATGATCTTCGCCGATCAGTGAGAGGGGTTCGCCAGATAGTAGTTGCCGCAGCCATTCGTCTGAGCGGTAGGCTTTATCCACAAAAGTTTCTACTGCGAAATCGTCCAAAGAGCCACCATCTTCCACCAGTCGAATACGCTCAAGGTCAATAAGTCCTTGAAAAGCAGATTTTAGCCGCATTTGGTGCGCAGCAGTCGAGATCTGTCCTTGTATTTTTTTCTTCTCGCGTTCAAGTGGACTCACGTGACCCGCAAGTTCTTGAACCTCTTCAGCGGGGATTTTAAAAAGCTTGATTCGTGGATTTCTCTCAAAATCAAGATCCAGCAGAAATTGAGAAGGATCAGTCTCTTCTATGTTGGTTCCATACTGGCGAGAATACGTGAGATACAAACGATGTTTCGCACGCGTCATCGCAACATACAAGAGTCGCCGTTCCTCTTGCAAATATAGCTCTTTAGGCTCTTCTTCGGGCTGAATGCTGCGAACAAGTTCGTGAGGAACCGCAAAAGCTTTCTTTTGAAATTTTGAGGGGAACCTATTCTTTGCCAAATCGATAACAAACACCGCGCAGAACTGTGTGCCTTTGCTCTGGTGTGCTGTCATCACCTTAACGCTGTTTCGTTCTTCTAGCTCATCTGACTCTACCTCAAACTGGCCCAAGAGACCAATATATTCGAGCAGATCAGCGATTGAACTGCTTTCAGCAATAGATGCATATTCCTCAACCACACCGACGAAAGTGTTGAGCAGCTTAATATTCTCAAGGTTGCCCTGCGCAATGTTTTCTTGATACAAACCTGAGTGCTTCTTTACAATCTCGTCGATAAGTTCTAAGAGAGGAATCCTTCGTTTTGCATCGAGAACGCGGCCGAGCATGTGCGCTATCTCTTCTACCTGAAGGCTTTGCGAGGGTAGATAGGTATCAGCATCGAGCATCGATTCATAGACGCCGTCATCAGTCCCTTCCACGGCTTTATTAGCCTTGGCGTAGGCGCTGATGCGTTTTATGTTAGTTTCGTGAATTCCTAAACCTTTCAAAATAAGACAAAGCGATGGGCCTGACAAGAGAGGCTCATTCGCAAATTTTAGGTAGGCCATGGCAGTCCGAATAACCGCAGAAGCAAAGAAGTTGACTTCGGCAAGAAACTCAGCCGGGATCCCACGCTTTCGCAATAACTTGTACACTTTTGCGCCTTGGTCACGTCTTCTGCTTAAAACTGCTATGTCTTTGTATTGCAGTAGTTCTGAGCGGGCACCGTTCTCGGCGCTTATCGTCTGTTCTGTCAGCTTTTGTATCTCATCTACGACGTATGCCGCTTCCGCATCTTCATTGTCGCACTGGGCCACAACGACTGGCTCCCCGTCCCCATTACTAGTCCATAGTGATTTCTCAGCTTTTTTCGAAGCTTTACGCAACAATTGAAGTGCGCATTGTAGAATATTGTTTGAGTTTCGGTAATCTTCTTCAAGGGGGGTCTCTAACGGCGCGAAATGAGCTTTAAAATCTTGAAAGTTTGTCGGGTAGGCCCTGCGAAACTGGTAGATCGATTGATCGCTATCTCCGACGACGCAGAGATGCTTTCCTGCGAGTTGCTTGATGAGGCAAAGCTGAACGAAATTCGTATCTTGAAACTCATCAACAAAAAAATGAGTATATTGTGAGCGATAGTGGTCGAGTATCGTGGGATTTTCTTTCAACAACCGTACTGCTTCAATATGCATATCGTCGTGGTCAAGTAGCTGCATTTCTTGCTTGTAGCGTTCATATGCTTTCCAAACGTTCAGCAAATCCCAATATTTTCGATTGTTTAGATACTGGGCTTCATTAGGGAGTGGCTCATTTTCTTGAGTAATTAGGTAAGCTTCCAAATCCTTCGGTGAGAGGAACTCATCTCTGAAGGTCGAAATCCCGTCAATAATGCTTTCTATCACTTTGGCTGCATTACTTCCAAGTGTTATGTGTTCGAAATGAAATGAGTCAACGTTTTTTAAACCCCAAACTAGTTGGTGTGCCCTTGTTATCACGTTGGATGATGGGCTGATGCCGCATTCAAACGGATTCTCTTTCAGAATGTTCAAGCAAAAAGAGTGAAACGTACTGACGGTAACTCCTGAAGAGTCTATATCTTCTGCTTCGAGTCGCTCTAACATCTCCGACGCAGCTTTGTTCGAGAACGTAAGGGCTAAAATGTTCTCTGGTTGAACCCCTTGGTTTATAAGCTGACTTATTTTTTCGATAATACGGGTGGTTTTTCCAGAGCCGGGCCCAGCTGCGATCAGTTCTATGTCTTGCTTCTTAATTGAGCTTGTAGTAGCATCTTTGAAGGACATATCACAACGCCTGTTTGTATCTTTTCACATTTTTTGTCGATGCAGTTTGGGCTAAATTCTATTTCGACACTATAGCTAGAAGTCTCCAGTCGCCAGGATTAGAATGCTAGTTAATTTAACCAGATTTTACCTCATTTTGTTGAGAAATTGCACAATTTCATCAGAATATCGATTGGCAAGGCCGAAGCTCATACCAAAGTCTAGAAAAAGTCGCGTATCTTGATCCTCTAAAAGGATCTTGTTGCCTCCAATCTCGTTGACTCCCCCATAAAAAGGTGCAGGATGTCATTGTGCCTGTTCATGTCTTGCGGGGCTTTAAGAAGGTTTCGAGTTGATTACGCGCGGTAATGGCTCGAATTGCGACTGAATCAAAAGCTTAAAGCAAGACGTCACATACTTACTCCCCAATGGGGGTATTTGTTTGGGATCATTGTACTTAAGTAGGTTATCGCCGTCGGAATACGAAGAACTCAAAATTCGGCTACTAACACGTCAAAGCCTGTTTGCTTCATCTGTAGAGAGCCGATCGATTTGACGATTCACGAAGGAAGTATTGATATAGATCATGTGATCCCGACTGCGATTGAAGGAAAGGACGAGGAATCAAACTTCGCCATCACCCATTCCAACTGCAACAGATCCAAACAAGCTGCTAATCTTGAAGTTGCACGGATTTTACATCGATTTGAAAAAATAAAGTCAGAGATAGATGCGGAAAAAGACCGCAGCCCCAACTTGCAAGACGTCCTAGAGCGGAACAACGGAGCGAAGTACGGAATAATATTTTCTAGCGACAACGACAGAATGAGATATTCCTTGTCGCAGACTGGACAAGATCAGATTTTTGAACCTCTGCTGTACACTGATAAACAAAGTGGATTCCAATATTTTTTTACTGTACTTCCGATTCAATATTTACATCACGACGATAAGATTAACCCCAGATCTTTGGGATCCAATCTCTCTAAGCTAATTGAGGAGTTTTACAAGAGAAACCCGCAGCTTCACGTCTCTCTAGGTTGGATTGACACAATAAATGAAAATCCTTCAAAAGTCAAGATCTTCGATGGACAGCACAAAGCTGCTGCTCTGATTCTACTAGGAGTCGAGGCACTTCCTGTCAGAATATTCGTAAACCCAGATTTACCCGTACTTCTCAAGACAAATACCAATGCTGGAACTATACTAAGACAAGTTGCGTTTGGTAAGGACGTCCAGCGATATCTAGGAAGTGAACTCTACTTAGATAGAGTCAGAAGATATAAAAAGGAGAAGCATCTCGACGACGATTATTTCGGCTTTTCGGAGATGGATCTTGTTGGCTATTTTAAGGGTGAGTCCCGCGAGATGAAGAAATACATCTTGGACTCGATCCGGACGTCAATCGTTCACAGCAAGGACAATAGACTGAGGGATTTCATCGATTTTGAGGGAGGAAAAGCCAAAGAGAAGCCCCTGTCTTACAGCACAATTGAAAAGACTTTTTACTCCCGATTTATCTATCCCGACGCCTTGACAACGCCGCTGGATTACAAGTTGGAGGAGGGGGAAAATCCGCGCGAGATGGAAAAGGCCCAAATTGTTGAACTAATGAATATTATAGCTGATGAGCTCTTCACTGGCGGAAAATACGACACAAAGCAAGGGACTTATAGGATAGAATACAGGATCCAAAAGCGTGATTATCCGCCACAGAGTCATATAATAGCGTTTAGAATGAGCAGAGAAGAGATATTACATAACTGGCTGGAATACATAGAACAAATTATAAAAACTAAATTCTACACGGATGCCACAGCGCATATTGATGAGAGATCTTTGTTTCAGCGGAGATTCCCTAATCCGTTGTGGCAGAGCATTACAAACTTTGTGCGGAACTTAGCCACTCGACCGGTATGGGTCGATTATGAGTTATCCGCAACGGTGTTTGGTGCAAAGAGAAGCTATGATTATTGGAAGGCTATATTTTTGACAGGGAAGACGCCTGATGAAATCGACGTGATGCAACCGCTCAACATACCTGAAATGATAAAACTGTAATCAAACACGCTGGAGACGTAGGGTAACCCAACCTCAGCTATCATGCATGGCTATTTGCGAGCCTGCTGCTGATATGCAACAACCGATTTCCGTTTGACAAAGCCCTCCTCACTAAATCAGTTAACGATCAGTCTTCCACTTAAAAAACAATAGATTTATAGAACTACAAGCCTCATTGCTCTACGCCATGAACTATTGGCTTTACATTACGAATCCCGATAACTGGGAAGTCACGAAAAAGACAAATATTCTAGGGGCTAGTAAAAGGTTTGCGAATGCGCTATCTCGCGTGAAGATAGGAGACAAATGCCTCATTTACGTAATGGGTAGCTCCCGCGGCGGCGAAATAGTACATTCGAAGGTAGTCGGCGAATACAGCGTCGCTTCAGAAGTTGTTTACGATAGTAACAAAATATTCAAGTCGCCAACCTACTCACCTTCAGAGCCTTTTAGCCTCCGACTTAAGCTTGAACCGCTTAATGAATTTAGAAATCCTGTCGACTTCAAACCACTTGTAGCGCAACTTGCTTTCATCACGAACAAGCAGAGGTATGGTTTGCACTTGAAGGGGCGGGTGGTTGTAAAAATCCCCGAAAATGATTATAACTTAATCACTTCAAAGGCTCGTAAATAGATTCAAGACCCCTGATCATTGACTAATCTAGCAGTCCTGAATTCTATATCGAAATTTATAAGATAATCCGCCTCTTCGTTCGTAAAAGAAAAATAACCGGCGAATATCTTATCGATTTTATCTATATTATACTTCGATTCGCCGGGCTGGTATTTTGAGTAGGTTACTTCATAGCCACCGCTTCTTCTATTGGTTGTTTTAGCGGAATTATGCTCGTAATCATCCATAAGTTCAGTAACTAGCGGGAGGATTTCACTCTCAAGATCTGGTGAAACGCGAGAGAAATCAAAAAAGAACTCTTTTATTTGCTGAAGCAACAAATCTCTACAGTTTGACCAAACGATCCACCACCAGTAAAAAAGGCTCGAGTTTAACAAACCCAACGCTATATTTGCATCCGCATCAGATACTACAACACTTTTGTAATGATCAGGTACTTTGATGTCGCATCCCTCAGCTGATCTGTATTCTGATTTAGGCACGTAGGCGTCGCTATGAGCGTGAATCCAGTATTGAGGCGCGTTGTGATACCAAACATTAACGCCATCCGCTAGCAATTGGTCGCCGACAGTATTAGCTCCAGAAGCTAGACTTAATTTGCTCAAAATTGATTTTTCAATCTCTGTGCCAATTTTAGGAATCGGATCTGATCCATTTACAATTTTTACGAGAGTAGTTTTTAGGTTTTTAAACAAAGTGGATCGATCTCGCGTGTACCATCTATGATATTTTGAGGTTAAGATTGAATCTGTTGACTCTCCTTTTTCTGTGATTACTATAGACGATCTGCAATGCTCCAATTCTGGGAATAACTTACCTGGTCGATCGTCAAAGTTGTAATAGCTAATTTTACAGCAGTTTCTCTGCACGAATTCTCTTACAGCTTTCATGTCATCAGTAGCTACAATTGAAAGTGGTACTATGAAACCAAATCTCCCGCCTTTTTTTAGAAGCTTAAGCGATCTTTCTGTGAAATATGCGTAGGTATTCCCACAGTCCTTACAATCATAAAAAAGCGGCTTGTCATTGACTTCTCTAGAAGATATTGTAGTTTTGACGATAGTGGTATCAATATTGTTGTTAATCTGGTCGAGAATATAAGGTGGATTTCCGATAATTGCATCAAACCCGCCGTTTTTTATGATATCTTCAAAATCAATCAACCAGTGGAACGGAACTCTTGAGTCAATTGTTTCCCTAATCTGCTTTAACTTAGCTTTGCTAATAGAACCTTTCTCGCTTATGAAATTGAGATAAAAAGCTTTTATTTGTTTATAAAGCTCTTCTCTAAAACGTTCTAGTAGATCTTGGAGATCCTCAGCACAGATTCCTGATTCTGCAGTGTAAATTTTTACGAGTTTGTTATACGCAACTAAAGTAGGCTCCATCCTGCCTTTTTCTAACAGGCTCTTGATCTCAGCTACATCTTCTGGATAACGATTTGCTAATTGATCCGCGAATTCTCCAAAATAAGTACTTACAGGTGTAATAAGAAGTGGGGATTCAAATCGCTCATCTAACCACCCGACCAGACTATTTCCTACCAAGATATTGAAATCAATATTTGGCAGCGTCTTGATGTGTTCATCTTTTGTAACATCTTCGATTAGCGCTAGCCATAATCGTAGACGGGCTATTTCCGTCGCATTTTCGTCGAAATCGACTCCAAAAATGTTCTTTGAGATGATATCGCTTTTCAAACTGTATCTATCAACGTCTTCTCCTGCATTTTTCAACAAAAGCTCTTCAACACGTAGGATCTCTGCTAAAACAGTAGTTAAAAAGTGACCAGATCCGCACGCTGGATCCAACACTTTAATGCTATTTAGAGAGTTTATGACCTCTTTAATTACTCCTCGATGCATTGGAGGAAACTCAAAAACGTCATCGAGGCTTTTATATCTTCGAATATCCCCTTCTAAATAGCCTGCGTTGGTCAATCCCTGCTTGAATTTCTTGAGAATTATAGGAGATAGTGTGTTTTCAATGATAAATTGTACAACATCATCAGGTGTGTAATACGCACCTTTCAATTTCTGTTCGTTGCTTCCAGAACCAGAGATGTAATTAATCGTCTTCTCAAAGACGTACCCTAAAATATCTGGATCTAACCCTTCTTCTCCTGAAAAGCTATATTTCTCTATTATCTCCTTTAAAATTAATTCAATCCCATCATCTTCGACGTCAAAATCTTTTTCTTTAATTACTCTAGTCCTAAAAAGCCCGCCGTTTAAATAAGGGATTTCGCCAAAGAGCGGTTCTTTAAGCACAGCATGTTCTCTGCGGTCGCGTTCTTTGTTAAGGACTTCATAGAATAGCGGTTTTAGATATACGTCGTAAAAGTTCTTAGGCGGATTGTAGCTTTGATACTTTTCAAAGAGCTTTTTTAAGAAACCAGATGGGATTAGTTGCCTTTCCTCTAAGAATTTAATGAACAACAACCTATTCATCAAGACTACTGCAAAAAGTCTCTCATCACCTTCTCGTGCTTCAGCAGGGGTAATTATTGAACTTAAGAGGCTTTTCCCTGATATAGCAAGCTTGATTTGGCTAAATCCGAAAACAAAACGAACGTAATCGCTGTAGAAGCTCTTCGAGATCTTCTCTTTCTTCTCTTCTACAAATTTTATAAGCTCGCCAACGGTAGTCCTAATGTTCTTACCGGTCAAGAACAAAAAATCGCTTAAGATATCAGTTATATCTTCTCTTGGTATCTCAAGAGCTAATTTAGGATTATACGCTTGGATAAAAGCAGGTCTTAGATCAACTCTATGAATTGGTTCTATCTTGCTAGTGGCGTCGTTGAGTCGTGCAAGTACCCATATAAATCCATTTGTTGCCAATCCATAATCTGGTGCTTTTTTCGAAAGGAGCCAGGATCGAACTTGATCTAATCCGTGATTTTTTACATCAAGCCCTATATTTAGCGGTTCAGCTTCAACTAACAGCGTAAAATTGTCTTTAAAATTATCTTCTTTTGGTTCAATGATGTAATCGGGCTTTTTTAATCCTTCAAGAGTTGGTAAGCGGATCGATTTGCTTTGAGACCATCCGAGAAGATTAAGGAGAGGGTCTATCAGGTATTTCTTAGTAAACTCTTCTGGTTCTTGATTTAAGCTGTTATCACTGGAACTAAACGCTTCTCCGTAAATTAGAACGTTTTCAAACTTTTTTATGTCTTTAAATCTCGCCTTTACGTCCGATGTAATCTCATTTAGTTTTATTATGAGAGAATTGATGTCATCATCTGAGATTTTAATCAAAGGGATCTTCGCTTGATGACTCCGCGTCATTAATGCTATAAGATCTATCTGTTGATCAAAAAGCTGTCGTTTTTAAATGATAGCTTACTGTATTTTGAAGCATGAGCCTCTGTTTTCTCGATCTCTCGCCGGATTTCCGGCTTTATGTCTGTAAGAACAAGACGTTCCAGGAACTCAAAAATGCCACCTTCAATCAGGTCTACCCAATCTACTATTCCACTATTCTCGGCATCTTCGTACTTTGCCAATGCGTAAGCAATGGTCATCTTATGCGCTTGACGATCCAACTCTCTCAGCTCTACGGGTCGAATTTTGTCGCCCCACCACCGCATATCAGCAGCTCTGAAAATCTCGGTGACGAACGCCCTTTT
>Ga0187850_10002382_pt1 | contig 17522 bp, 11 predicted proteins | sample June2016WEW_4_15_FD_132436 | JGI IMG/M metagenome (GOLD analysis project Ga0187850, IMG submission 132436) | Peatland microbial communities from SPRUCE experiment site at the Marcell Experimental Forest, Minnesota, USA - June2016WEW_4_150 | ecosystem: Environmental > Terrestrial > Soil >... | reverse complement strand
TTTAGGTTTAACTGTAAATTCAGAAGACGGAAAATTGGTATTTACCGATCGGGACGGGAGGAAATATCATGTTGATGATGTTAGACAGGACGAATGTTTGGAAGGTTTTTCTGTTCCGATCATTGATATTAGATTAAAAGGCAATCAGGCCTGTGTGATAAAAACTAAGAGTCCGGTGGCAACAAATACCCCCACTTTAGGGCAACAGTCCACTCAGCAAAATACCCCGGAAGAGCATAATACTTCTGTTCCACCTACCCGTGTTCCACCCAGAATTCCTACAGCTGTACCTACGAATAAAGATGCCCCGATAGATAAAGCTACCCCGGGTCCAAAGCCAACTAAAGAAAAGATAGCAACTGACGTGCCTTAAATAATTATGAAAAGATTTTTAGCCACGCTGACCATATTTACCCTGACTTTTGTGTCCTTTATGGCTTTAAGAATTTCTTCCTATGCCCAAGAAAGTACGACCACATTTGCTTCGGGAGATATTGTTGACGGCAAGAACCTGACGGCTTCGGAATCTACCTATCATGACCCGGTTAATGCCAAAGCCGGAGAAACAATCAGGATGAGAATCAGGGTAGTTAATAATGGGACAATTGATGCTACCAATGTCAATGTCAAATTTGATTTAGGCAACCCCCAGACCCCACAGGGAATTATTTCTGCCGGGAATGCCGGCAGTGTTTCCGATGTGGTCACTTTAAATCCGGGGGGAAGTAAGCTGGATTTGGTGGCCGGTTCGGCTAAAAAATACGGCCCAAGTTGTCCCAGCGGTTGTACTATCTCTGATAATGTAGTTGGCAGCGGAGAAAACTTGGGGACAGTATCTCCCAGCGAAGCCCAAAGTTATCAATTAACGATTGAGGTTGCCGTTTCCGGTACCCCGGTAGATAGCCAAAGAACCCATTTCCAGTCGGGAAATATTTTTGACGGGGGAGACAGGACCAAATCAGGCAGCGTTTGGGTTGATCCGATTTCAGTTGATCCCGGAGATGCTGTGGAATTCAGAACCCAAATAATTAATACGGGGAGCGTCACCGCGAAAAATGTGGTTATTAAAGTTGATTTACCGGAAAATGATTCTTTATCTTTGACGCCCAAGGTTACCGTTTCTGCTTCAAATGCTGATGATGTGAGTGATACCGTGACAGTTAATGTCTCAGGGACAGTACTACAGGGCTTAGTCTATTTGCCGGGGCATGCCTTAAAATATGGTCCGGGCTGTGACAATGGTTGTTCACTGGCTGATGGAATAACAGTTCACGGAATTTCAATTGGGGATGTGGAGCCAGGTGCCCAAAAAAGTTTCCAGGTTACTTTTAAAGTTTATGTGTCAAATCAACAGGGATCTACACCTACCCCTACACCCACAGTGACGCCGACGCCAACTCCTACTCCGACCGTGACTCCGACACCGGCGCCTACGCCTACAGTAACTCCTACTCCGGGTCCGGGTTATTCCAGTGAGTGTACTCAGATGTCGGCAAGTGCTGTCAGCGGCAGCGCTCCTTTGACAGTTTCATTTAACGGTTCGGGTTGGGATACTGATAGCCGGATTGACGGCTACCAATTTAATTTTGGCGATCAATCCAATGGCCAATCCCAGATTGTCACCCAAACGGATAGCGGAGCTACTCATACTTACTACAATACCGGTAATTTTATTGCTACCTTACTGGTCAAAGACACGCATGGCAACTGGGTGGGAGATAGTTCCCGCTGCAGTTTAAATATTAATGTGGGAAGTGTACCTCAAGTCTTAAGTGCTCAAACACCCACGACTCTTCCCAAAACCGGATTTGATGCGACTTTGGGGTTGTTTATTTCTTCAGTTACTGCCGGTATTGGCCAATTTTTATTCAAGAGATTTAGGTTGATTTAAACCCATGTTCCCCAGAGGCATAATTTACAATCGGAAGAGACACTCCCTGCGTGGCAGTGTCAACTTACATGCCACCCGGAAACAAATGCTCTTCTTTAATTTTATTCGGGGCGCCGGAGCCGGGCTGATCGGCTTTGCGGTAATTTCCGTGATGTTTATGTATTGGCCGATTATTAAAGAAGAGGTGAGGTATAAAACTTCAGCCCCTCAAAATGTTATTGATACCACCGACGCCGAGAATATTTCTCTGGTCCAAAAACAGGCTGCCAGTTTAGGTCTTAACCCGGCCTTTGCGGTTTATATTCCTAAGATTGGGGCCAAGGCCAATATTACTCCCAATGTGGATGCTAATAATGAAACCCAATACCGGGAGGCTTTAAGCCAGGGGGTGGCCCATGCGGCCGGAACTTATTTCCCGGGCCAGGGGAAAACCATTTATTTATTTGCCCATTCCACCGATGCTCCTTGGAATGTGGCCCGGTATAATGCGGTTTTTTATTTACTTAAAGATATGTCTATCGGGGATAAGATTACCGTTTTCTTTGCCGATAAAATTTACAACTACCGGGTAATTGCCAGACAAATTACGGCCGCTAATGACACTTCCTGGCTAAGCGGCGGATCTGCCGAAAGATTGGTTTTGCAGACCTGCTATCCGCCCGGAACAACCCAAAAAAGGTTGTTGATTATTGCTGAACCTTCCAGTTGACAAGGCCTAAGAATTAGCTGTAAGATACTAGTTGTCTTCGAAAGGTTGTGATTAAAGTTTCCTTTTAGAGTCTATGGTTGATAATACTACTAGTTTAGTTCCCGAGGGGATTCCCGATGCCGGTCTGCCTACCGAATTTGTCCAGGGAGTTTTAGATATTGCCAATGAAGGCAGTGGCCTGTTGCGGCCTAAATTTGCCGCCAGTGATAATGATGTTTATATTTCCTCCTCCCAGATCAGAAGATTTAATTTAAGAGTGGGGGATTTGGTGGGGGGCCAGGCCAGAAGGCCAAAAGAAAATGAACGCTATTGGGGGCTTTTGAAAGTGGAGAAAATTAATGGTGTGGATTTTGATAAAGTGCCGGCGATGCGGAATAATTATGACGATTTGCTGGCGATTTACCCCGATGAACAGATAGTCCTTTCTACCACCGCCGATATTATGACCACCAGAGTTATAGATCTAATCTCTCCGGTGGGTTTCGGCCAGAGAGGTTTGATCGTTTCTCCCCCCAAAGCCGGCAAAACTTGGCTGTTGAAAGATATTATTACCGGTATTGCCACGAATTATCCGGAGGAGGGTAAAGGCTCCGCCCAAGGCGGATCCTCCTCGGGAGGAAAAAATAGACGGGTCCATTTGATGGCAGTTTTAATAGGGGAAAGACCTGAGGAGGTAACTGACATCGTCAGACATGTGAGAACTCTTACCAAGGGCTTAGGTGAAGTGGCAGCCAGTAATTTTGATGAGGAACCCCACAAGCAAACAGTGGTGGGGGAGTTGGCCCTGGAGCGGGCTAAAAGATTGGTAGAGGCGGGAGCTGATGTGGTTCTCCTGTTGGATTCGATTACCAGAATGGCCCGGGCATATAATTTGGCTTTACCTACTTCCGGTAGAACCCTTTCCGGCGGATTTGACCCGATGGCTCTTTTCCCGGCCAAAAAATTCTTTGGCGCAGCCAGGAAAATTGAAGACAAGGGCTCCTTAACTATCATTGGCACCTGTCTTATTAATACTGATTCCCGGATGGATGATCTCATCTATGAAGAGTTTAAGGGCACCGGGAATATGGAACTTCACTTGGACCGGAAACTTTCGGACAGAAGAGTTTTCCCGGCCATTGATGTATCGGCATCAGGTACCCGTCAGGAGGAACTGCTTTATGGCAAAGACATTTTACCTAAAGTTTTAACGGTTCGAAGAATGTTGGAGCTGGTCAATGAAGATGAAAGGACGGAGACACTTTTGGAAAGATTGAAGAAAACCAAAACCAATAAAGAATTTTTAGACAGTTTAAAGACAATTTAAAATTTGCCCTCCCTGTTTTCATATGCTAAGCTGACCTCTTATGGATGAGAATTTTCTGTCTCTTCTTAACTTCATTGAGGATGTCAAAAAATTTTTTGCTGAGCTTTTCACCTACGCTATAGCGAATCTGCATTTATCGTTTTTACATTTTGAAAAAGGTAAGGGCGTGATAGTGACAGCTTTATATAAACAAAGAGGCAAATTGGCCAGACGGTTTGTGCATACCGGTATGGCGGCCTTGGCGGCTGTGGGGATGATGATTGCCCCGGTGGTGGCCCAGGAATTCCCGGGCAGAAGTGTTAATCCCTGGGATTTACCCAACTCCACCGCAGTTCTCTCCGCTCAAACTGATGCTACCAGTACCATTATTTCCGATAAAGCCAGAGACAAATCCATACCTTACACTGTGCAATCAGGGGATACGGTGAGTACCATTGCCCAAAAATTTGGTGTGTCTGAGGATACTATCCGTTGGGAAAATAATCTGGCTTCCAAAAATTCCATTAAAGAGGGTCAGGTGCTCTCGGTTTTGCCGGTGACCGGAGTTTCCTATAAGGTTCAAAAAGGGGATACGGTGTATACCATTGCCAAAAAGTTTAATGCCAACGCCCAGGCAATTGTTGACTTTCCGTATAATACTTTTGTCAATGATGAAACTTTTGAATTGGCCATTGGCCAAACTGTCATTGTTCCCGATGGGACTAAGCCGGATGAGGTTTTATGGTCGCCGCTGGCTAATGTCCGGCAAATTACTCCTAACGCCGGAACGGTTGTGGCCTCGGGTATCTTTATTTGGCCCACCTCGGGAGTAATTACCCAGAGATTCTCCTGGTATCATCCCGGTATTGATATAGCCAATAATGCTTGTCCTGATGTTTTGGCTGCCGATGCCGGAGTGGTAACTGTGCCGCCGTTTATGGCCGGCGGTTATGGAAATTATGTGATGATCAATCATGACAATGGCTATGTGACTCTCTACGGCCATATGCAGGCAATCTATGTGACGACTGGCCAGACGGTTGAGCGGGGAGACCGGATTGGAAAGATGGGCACCACCGGTCGGTCTACCGGGGACCATACTCACTTTGAAGTCAGACTCAATGGAGTTGCTGTTGACCCCCTAAGTGTACTGAAGTAGAGTGGACCCGGCCGGAATCGAACCGGCGATTCTATCATGCGAAGATAGTGGTATACCACTTACCCACGGGCCCGTGGATGATGTTATTATAGCAAATTGACTAGGACTGTCCTTGTCAATTACGGTGTTGGCGAAGCAGCCGGCGGAGTGGCTTCCTGGGGCAGCTCAATGGCAGGAGTAATGGCTGGGACAGTTGTGGGTGCAGGAGAGGCTGCCGGTGGAGTAATTTCGGCACTGCCGATATTATCTAAATCGGTTTTGGCTTTCTGGTAGTCAGCTGAGTTTTTGTCGAGTAATGATAGGACGGTAGTCAGTTCGGTTTTGGCATCGGCCGTATCCCCTTTGGCCTTGTATGCCGCCGCTAAATTATAATGGGCGTTGGCGTAATCCGGCTTAACGGCCACTGCCAAGTCTAAGACCTGAATCGCCTGATCATTTTTATTTAAGGTTAAATAGAGGCCGCCCAAATTAATTCTTAAATCGGGATTCAGGGGATCCAGGGTAATAGCCTGAGTGTAAGTATCTATCGCATACTGATCTGCCCCTTGAGCCAAGGGAATAATTGTCTGGTAAATATTGGCCAGGGTGGCCCAATTGCCCGATCTCTGGGAGTTTAAGGTGACCGCGGCTTTGCCTTCTCTGATTGCCTGCTGGACCAGTTGAGAAATTGTAGATTTATCAGTGTCGCTCAGATTTTGATTTTGGGCCAGAGTCCCCGCCAGGGCCAGATTAACCTGGGCATAAGACAGGTGATAACGGTCAACATAAGAATCGGTATTAACGGCTTTGATTAAAGTGTTGTAGGCGGTTTTGCCGTCATTCTTGGCAATGGCCCTCAGGGCCTGATTGTAATCGACCTCCCCAAGAACCGCAGTGTAAGAATAAAACATCAGGGCAATCACCGCTCCGATAAAAGGAATGGAAAGTAAGACCGCCGGAAAATGGGAAGTGTGAGTATCGGCCTTAGCGGTCATATCCAGAGTCGAAATCTGGGGGGAGGCGACTAAAGACAGATAGATAGTAAATAAGAGCAGGAGAGTAGAAGTGGCTGGAAAGATTAATAATAATACGATAATTATCATTAATGATAGATAAGTCTCAGTATGAGCTATTACATCTTCGGGGGATACCCCCTTACCCAATCTGGAAAAGTGATGCTTGGCCTGTTTATAAATAACCGAAAACAAGATAATCAAAGCTGCGAGCCCCAAGAGCCCCGTTTCCGTAACAATAGTTAAATAAGCGCTCCGGGCGGAAGTGAAACGCAAATTCCAAGTAGAGGAATTGTTAGCCGTTAACGGCCGGTATAAATTGTAGGCCGTCAGGTAATTTCCCGGGCCGATCCCTAATAGGGGACTTTCTTTAAGGGTATCGATAGTAATGGACCAGGAAGTTTGTAATGATGGCAAATTGACGGAAACCTGACTGCCGGTAGGCAGTGCCTGAACGACGGATGCGGCAGTTCCGGCGACAATAATGGCTAAAGCCAGAATGCTTAAAATTTTGATTGAAATCTTTTTCTGGTTTAGCGCGAAATTTAGAACAATTGGTAACACACTAGCTAAAAAGATAGCTCCGGAAATGGCCGAGCCTTCCAGATTAAAATTGACATTCTTAATTACGGTAGGCAAAAACGGCAGGAAGGTATAGAGTTTAAAAGTGGTAAAAATAGTTACGCCGGAGAAAATTGTTGCTGAAATAGCCAGAGCTGCCTTAACTAATTTTTTGCTGTTTTCTATTTGATTGAGTAAAAAATAGAAAAGTACTGCCGAGAGGACCACCGTGGCGTTGCCCGGAACAAAAAAAGCTTCCAATTTATTAGGGGTTTGCCAGACAGCGCTGACCAAATAAGCGCCCCCCAAGAGGAGGAGCGGAAAATCAAAAATAGTTGAGGCCCAGGTAAAAGTGCCATTGATAATAGTTTTAGCAAATTTAAAGATTAGGGCGAGGCTAATCAGACCCACTAACAACACAATCTTAGTCGTAGTAAAATAATTGGGAAAGAAGGGTGAGACAGCCAGGGGCACCAACAGGACGGTAGCGATAATCAAATATTTTTCTATGGTGTCTACGGCTTTGGCGCGCATGATAATTAATAGTGCCTGTTTTGATTGGTCTTGTCAAGACTGGTTTGGTTGAGGCTAAAGTTAGACAATTTATGAAACTTGGACATCAAAATGTAGACATAAAACCCCCAATTAGTAAATTATATTTCAAGGGTGAATATGAAAATTCTATTTTTGATAATTGTGTAGCCATAGTAGGTAGTAGAAGAATGACTTCCTATGGTGAGAGAGTGATTGAAAAAATAATTCCGCCCTTGGTAGATGCCGGTGTAACGATTGTCTCGGGTTATATGTATGGGGTGGACCGGAAAGCCCACAAGGTAGCCTTGGAATGCGGGGGCAAATCGATTGCCGTTTTAGGCTGGGGGATTGATCTCGAGAAGCCGGTTGAGAATTTACTATTTATTAGTGAGTATCCGGGAGAGATTAAGTCCCAACTGTGGATGTTTCCCCGGCGGAACCGGATTGTGGCCGGAATTTCCCGGGCGGTGATTATAGTTGAGGCAGCTGAAAAGTCAGGGAGCCTGATCACTGCTGACTTTGCCATTAAATATCACAAGCAACTTTTTGCCGTTCCCGGGCCAATCACTTCATTAATTTCTGTTGGCTCAAATAATTTAATAAAACAAGGTCTGGCTAAAATGTGCACTTGTGCGGAAGATATTCTGGGCCGGCCTGCCGGCAGGCAGGAAGGTACTAACTCAAAGATAGTCACACTATTACAAAGTGAAACATTAACAGTCGATGAACTGGCTATAAAAATGGGGAAAAGCGCGATAGAAATTAGTGAGGAGCTGACAATTTTGCAACTGAAGGGTGATATCTTTGAACAAAACGGCAAGTTTTACCCCAAAATCTAGCCTCGTAAGGCCTCGCCTTGCGAGGCTAATCTATGAGCAATTTCGTGATATTGTCCAAATAATTAGTATCAGACGAATAAATGAATGATTCATAGGTTAAATTTGGATTAGATTTTGAAAAATATGAGAGAATTAGATCTTTATTTACCCATTCAAGTATTTGTTTCCCTAAATAATAGTCAAGAGTAGAAGGTCGGGACCTTTTAAAAGAAATAGCTTGGGAGTGGATATATCTTGTCAAATATAACAAATATGCTTCACTTTCAACCAACACGGCTTTATATACACCCTGGAATAGAGGACCCACCCTTTGATATTTTTTATTAAAGTACATGGTGTATCTGGTACAAAGTGAATTCATAAATTTATCAATTGAATCTTTTTCGTTTTGTTTAATGAGTAAATGAAAATGATTGGGCATCAGACAAAATGCCAAAAGTTCGATTTCGTCATAGAAATTATTCATCCTTAAAAGTCTTGTGATTTTATCCTTTTCTTTATAAGAGGTTTTTAGATTATTGAGTTGATCCTGGAGTTTGATAATGTCTTTAGGCAGGAGATATTCTTTAAGATACGATAAAAAGACCTTGTAATCCTGTTTATCTAGAAATATTCTCCGTTTTTCTACACCTCGGTTATAGATATGGTAATACCCATTTTTGACATACGTCTTTATTGCATTTCTGGCCGGCATATTTTAATAATAATGTATTAAATCCGCCTCGCAAGGCCTCGCCTTGCGAGGCTAAAAAACACGTACCCTATATTGTAAGGCTTCAGCAACGTGGGCGGGCAGGATTGATGGGCTGTCGGCCAGGTCGGCGATGGTCCGGGCGACTTTTAAAATCCGAAAATATCCCCGGGCCGACAGGTCATATTTATCAGCTGCCATTTTCATCAGCCGGGTGGAATCGGCCTCCAATTGGCAATATTTTTTGACCTGTTTATTTTTCATTCGGGAATTGGTGTAAATTCCGTCTTCGTCGGCAAATCTTTTTTCCTGTATTTTTCTGGCTTTTATGACTTTGTCTCTTATCACTTTTGAGTTTTGACTTTTAACTTTTGAATTTAGCTCCAGCTTGTTGATCTCAACAGCTGGAGCGAATACGTGCAGGTCAATCCGATCCAATATCGGCCCGGAGATTCTTCTTTTGTAGCGCTCAATTTGCCGCTGGCTGCATTGGCATTGGCGTTTGGGGTGGCCCAAAAAACCGCAGGGGCAGGGATTAACGGCGGCTACCAGCATAAAACTGGCCGGATATTCGACTCTTCCGGCTGCCCGGGAAACCACTACGCAGCCGTCTTCCATCGGTTGGCGGATGGATTCCAACACCGAGCGGGGAAATTCAGCCATTTCATCCAAAAATAATACCCCCAAATGGGCCAGACTGACCTCGCCCGGAGCGGGTTTGGTTCCCCCGCCGATTAAGCCCGCCAAAGAAGTGGAATGATGAGGAGAACGGAAGGGCCGGACCCTGACGACTGCCTCACCGGCCGGTAAGAGTCCCGACGCTGAATAAATCCGGGTGACTTCCAGAGTTTCTTTGGGGGACAGAGGAGGCAAAATTGAAGGCACGGCCCGGGCCAACATGGTTTTGCCTGATCCGGGAGGGCCGGAGAGAATAATGTTGTGTCCGCCGGAAGCGGCAATAATCATGGCCCGTTTGGCTTGTTCCTGGCCTACCACTTCGGCAAAATCATACTCGGCTTCCGCATCTGCCAAAATGTCAGATATCTTTATAGTACTTAATGGTGTGATACATTTAGTATGATTTAAATGATGGACTAATTCTGTCAAATTGCGGATGGGATAGACAGAAATGCCATCTACCACGGCAGCTTCTTGGGAGGATTCAATGGGAACATAAACTTGATTTAGTTTTTGTTCTTTAGCAAAAATTCCCACCAATAACACCCCTCTGGTGTGCCGGACCGAGCCGTCCAGAGACAGCTCACCATAGAAAATACTCTTGTTATCAATTTCGTTGATATCCCCGGAAGCCGAAAGAATACCCACGGCCATTGGCAAATCATAACAACCGCCGTCTTTGGGGATATCAGCCGGGGCCAAATTAACGGTAATTTTTTTCTGGGGGAATGAAAAACCGGAGTTAATAATCGCTGTCCGCACCCGCTCTTTAGCTTCTTCAACGGCCTTACTGGGTAAGCCCACAATATTAAAAGCGGGGAAGCCCTGGGTGGCCACATCAACTTCAACTTCGACGAGAACACTGGTTAGCCCGATATTGGCCACCGAATTGACCCTGGACAGCATAATTTAGCTTAATATTAGCTGATAAATAGGCAGAATTAAAGTGTTAGAATTTAGCTTCAAAAGACGACGTCTTTTGAAGCTAGTTTTGATGTTCTAAATGTTCTAGTATAAATATATGTCTGCTAAGAATTCAATTAAAGATTATGTATCAAATAGTTTTTATCACATTTACAACCGAGGTGTAGAAAAAAGAAATATTTTTCTTGATAACCAGGACTATGCGGTTTTCCTTTCTTATTTAAAAGAATATTTATTACCTAAAGATGAAAATATATTACAGAACAAACTGGCGGAAGAAGATCTTCCTTGGCGCGATCGGGCTGGTATAGTAAAAGCTTTGAGAATGAACAACTTTTATAATGAGATTATCTTGATGGCTTTTTGTTTAATGACGAACCATTTCCACTTGTTAATTAAGCAAAACGAGGCTAATACGATCGATAGTTTTATGAACTCAATCTGTGTCAGATATTCAATGTATTTCAATAAAAAATATGGGAGGGTGGGTAAATTGTTCCAGGGAGTTTATAAAGCTGTTTTGGTAAACAATGAGGAGTACCTATTATATTTAACTAGATATATTCATATTCAAGCAGTAAAAAGTGGGGTAGTAAGGCCATCCTCTCTCGATACATATCTGGGGAAGAGTAGTATTGAATGGTTGAACACAGACTTGATTTTGTCATATTTCTCCAAAACCAACAGAAATTTATCTTATGAATCGTTTGTTTTTCAGCCTGACGATGGGAATTCTGGAAATATATCTAGATTGTTATTGGAATAGCTTCAAAAGACGACGTCTTTTGAAGCTAAATTTAGTACACGCATTCATAGTGATTGATGCGGTTTACCGATAGGTCTTCGTTTAGAACTACAGCTACGATGTCGATCCTTTTTTGATTTGAACCAACTTTGTTATATAACGAGGCCATTCTTTGAATTTGCCTGAGTTTTCTGGGGTTAACCATCTCCTCCGGAGGACCAAAGTTTTCTCCGACTTTGGTTTTAACTTCTACAAAAACAGTGACTCCCTTGAGTCGGGCGATAATGTCTATTTCTCCCCACTTATTGCCCCAATTGCGATCTACTATTTGGTATCCTTTTTCTTTTAGTAGATTAGCAGCCAGGTCCTCACCGATTTTACCGACAACTTTGTTATCCGTGTGCATGTTATGTAAATAGCTTCAAAAGACGACGTCTTTTGAAGCTAAATTCTGTGCAATTGCTGGTTTATGAGTGGGTGGATTCTAGAGCTGTGATTCGATCTTCGTGATCAGATACTCTGTGAGACAAAACAGTTTCTTCTTGTCTGGAAGCGACTACTTCTTTTAGAATACGATCTAGCTTGTCCAGCAATTCACTCCGTTGTTGAGCAAATTTTGCGTCAATTTCTTCTTTTTGCTGTTCCAGTTTTTCATCAATAATTCCTCCAATTTTATTTAGATCGATATTTGTTAACATAATTACACTTTACTTAGTGAAGTATTGTCTGTCAACCGCAAATCTGCATCAAAAATAGCTTCAAAAGACGACGTCTTTTGAAGCTAAATTCTGTGTTGAATTTTAGTAATTGTTTAGAGCGTTGAACTCGTTTCCTGTTCCTCTTGGGAAAACTGTAAAGTTGTCAAAGGTGTTGCCACTGTAGGTACTGAAAACCCCGGCCAATGTGCCGGTGATACTGGCTGAGCAAGTTCCAGTGTTAATGAGGACATTGTTGTAATACAGTCTCACCGCAGTGCCATCTTTAATCACCCGCAGAACATATGTTGCTCCCCAAGTGGCTGTAGCTGCTGTAACGATGTTGGTATAGGTGCCACCTAAATTTTGATCTACCGTAGCTTTCCCCGTGCCATCAAGATATGCAATTAAAAAGTTATTAGGTGATGATGCCGAGTCGAGCCCAATCACCAGCCCAGCCTGAGTCCCCAGTGTATAGGCAGGTATTGTCACATCAGCAACAACATTGGAGGTCCCAACAGGAACAGAAGCAAAAAGAGTGGAGAGAGTGAGGGGCTTATACGATAAATTATCTATTGAACCAGTATTAAATGGCCATACTCCGACATCTGTTCCGGCCATCCGACCAGTCCTTAGATAGCTACCAGCACCATTTATATCCCAAGATGAGGCGCTTGTACCTTTCCAAAAACCAAAATACCCAGATTGAATATCGACATTCATTTGGTACCAGGCATTTGTTGTTAAGTCACCAGTTTGCGTCATATTATTTGTGGCCGCAGTTCCAGTAGCAACTCCTCCAGAAATTACCCATCCAGCTCCTTTATTCCAATTAGAATCTGTGTCAAATGTTCCATTAACTACTACATTGCTTCCTATCGTTGGTGTAATACTCATCACTCCACCTGCTTTTGTCCCACCAGTCCAATTTACTTGGGGAGTGGTTTGGGAATCAGGGCCGGTCTTTTCTGTCACCGTTGATCCGGCAGAACCAAAAGTATCATATGCCAAAGGTGTGGGCAGCCAGGTGGAGGTGGGGATACGGATGTTATCTGCTGTACCTGAAGTTGTATCATTACTTGCGGCTAAACCTGGGTATAGTGTTGCTGTGCTGTTTAATGAGGAAGGCCAAAGCAGTGTCCAGCTGGCGAATGTTCCACCCTTTATTAAGTAATATGCACCAGTTGACCTTAAAACCGTGGCAAAAGAGTAGTTTGTACCTGTGCTGTAACTACCAACGACAGGTGTTGCGGTACCATTGTCTAGGGAATACATACTGCCGCCTGTTCCCAAATATATTGCATTAGCTGAAAGGCTTCCTGACTGGTTTTCATCAAATCCAAATTGCATCCTCTCAGTTGTCGGATTATATTGTAGAACCATTAATTTACCCGCTGATCTGGTGGTTGCTGAATAACTTATTCTCGGATCGCCGGTATTATTTGGAGGAGTAGCGAAATTTAATACTCCATTTAAGATACTCAACTTTCCATTTGTATCAGTTACCGTTCTTACCCCTCCTGTTGGTTCGGCATAGGTGCCGTTCACCGAGCCCGCTGAGCGGGCTGACGTAAACTGATCGTTTAACAGATAGGCAATGGCAGTGGGGGCCCGGACCTCATATGCAAAATTATCATTGTACAGGAGTTTAACCTGGGCACTGTCGAGAGGGTAGCCAAATAATTTAACTTCATCCAGCATTCCAGGGAAAAATGCTGCTGATACTTTACCAATTGTGACTGTGCTGGCTGTAAATGCTGTGGCAGTAGTAATAGTAACCAGGTGCCAGTTTGTATCAGATATGCTGGATTTTAATACTCCGTCAACATAAACCGTGGGGGAGGACCAGCCCACGCTGGGAGTAATGGCATTTGAGGCCACTGTTACCGTATGTGTTCCTCCATCGAGATCAATAATGCTTTTGTTACTGGTGTTATTTTGCTGCATCCAGAAAGATATAGAGTTAATAAATTTTGATACAGTGGCTGAGACATAAGCTGTGGCCCCATTGAATGAGTATGCATTATTCATTCTACCTAATACATAATTCACTGCTGTATTCGTTCCCGTTGCCCCATTCATGCTGGCATCATTAGCTACAGTACCGGAAGTCTCATCAAATCTCCACCAGGCCACCGGCAAACCCTTGTTATAATCCCACGCAATCTGCGCAGGTGTCCTGGCATAAGTGAATAGTCTAATTTGATCAACTAGGCCTTGATAAGGACCACTACCACACATTTGTTCGCCTATCCTCATCCCTACGCTTGAGTTAAAAACAGCTGAAGTTACTTTATTGTCATACTTACCATTAATATAAATTTTTAAATCGGTTTGATCATAATAATAAACAACTTGATACCAATTGTTAGTTGAGAGGATTGTGTTTGAATCTAAAGTAAACACATGGCTAGCATAACCATCGGTAGTGCCATAAAATCGTACTATCCCGTTATTTAAAGCTATATCCCAATTTCTACTTCCATCACTGCCACAATTATAATATCTGCCTATTATGTACCCACTAGTTACCTTGGCAGGATTTACCCAAAATTCCAGACTCCACGCACCAGGCATGGATGTGCTTGGTAGTGATACATAATCATCCACACCATCAAACTTTAAAGCTTTACCGAATTTTCCAGTGAACCATAGGGGTTCTGAGGCATCAGGTGTGGCACCGGTTCCCAAAGTTCCCGTATATCCATTTCCGCTTGAGTCATATGCATACTGGCCGGAGCCTTCGTCGAAGGACCATTCTCCCACTGGATTGGCACAGTAGTCAGTCCCACCCGGGACACAGTAGGAATAATTCTGGGCCTGAGTCTGCAGGGCAAAATTATCAAATGTATTGCCTGAATAAGTGGAGAAGAGACCAAAACTGGTATTAGTATTAGCGGTCATAGTTAGAGTCGAGCCAACTATTGAACCGTTGTAATAAACGGTTAATGAAGTGCCATTTTTAATGGCCTTCAAATCAGCCCCTGCAGAGTAAGTGACTGTTGTGGCTTGCTTGTTGGTATAAACACCATTAACTACTTCATATACATACACATACCGCCCGGCAGAGAAACCTAAGTAAACCAAAATATAATTTTGAGGGTTAGTGGTGGAATCAAGATTTAATATTAACCCTGCATCAGTCCCATCAGTATAAATTATGTTTGCATCTGCCGTAACATTGGGAGTGGAGGTATTCACAGTACGGAAAAGAGAGGAAGTAGTTAATTGTTTGGATGATACATTATCTATCGAGGCAGTTAAACCTGCAGAATTGTATGCAGACATAGTTAATGTTTGCCCCCAACCACTTCTTGAAAACCCCGTACCTGTTATTGTACTTGGCGAATAGGCGTAGCTTGATTCATGTCCGCCTGGAAAAGTTGCGCGGACGCTGCCAGCTGAAATAGCTGTTACTGTGAATGTTGCTTGATACCAGTTATTTGGAGAATAAATTGTTTGGGCGAGTAATGCTGTTACCGCGCCTGATGTGGATACATTTGCTGTACCACCAGAAATGGTCCAATAATCACCTCTCGTCCACGCCGTTCCTGGCGGTTCGTCCGAGGAGAAATTCCCATTCGTTACCAAATCTCCTCCTGTAAATGTAGGTGTGTTACTTACTGTTCCTCCACTGACTATCCAAGTGCTCCCATTCCAGGGCAGGGCGGAGAGGGGCTGACCGCCGGGGCCAAGTTTTTCAGTATATTTGGAGCCAGCAGTGGAGAAAGTATCATAGGCAATATAGACAGAATCAGAATTGGAGGCGCCAACTTTCATTCCGGCCCCACCGTTATATTCAACTTTGACTTCATCCACCGATAATGGATAATTATAAAATTTAAATTCATCCAGAGTGCCGGTGAAACTATTACCAATGGTCAGGGCAGTGCCATATGTAACTCCGGTGGTGCCGGTAGCCGTTAAAATTCCATTCTGGTAAATCCGGCAAATTCCCGAGCCATCTGATTCGGCGACAATATGTGTCCAAGTATTTAAGGCTAGGGTGTTCCCCGTGCAGTTGCCATAAACTGGTTTGGAAGCAGCTGAGGTAGTCAAATTGGTAACCAGGGTCTTGGAAACCAAGCTGGTAGTGGGGTAAATCCAGAATGAGACAGAATTGGATGCCCCCGGGTCAACGATAGTGGCGGCGACTGTGGTATTAGCGGCAAAATTTAGAGCCTTGCCAATCTTACCATTCATATTCCAAGTGCCGGAAGTAATGGTGCCGGTATTAAAATTCCCCGAGCTATCGTTAGCCGAGGTTCCTTGGCCTTCGTCCAGTTTCCAGTAAACGACGGGCGCTCCGGGGCTGACTGCGGGCTCTCCCCCCAGCATATCCTGTGTTATCTGCTTGGGAGTTCTGGCGTAGTTATATATTTTGACATCATCAATCTGGCCGGAGAAATTACTGGTAATGCCGGAGTCATTAAATTCAGCTCCAACTACCACTGGATAGTTAACACTGTTGATGGCTCCTGACTGGGCCTCTGAATCTTTTCGCACCCCATTCACATATAGATATTGATTGGCACCGTCGTAGGTAGCAGTAATGTGGTACCAGGTATTGGGGGCTATTGTTCCCACACTGGTGTTACTGCCTATGGTAGAAGTAGTTCTGGTGTTCCAATACACAGTTGAAGCATTTAATTCCAATTCAAAGGCAATCGTACCCCCATGATCACGATTATTTTTACTAACAATTATTCTTTCACCAGCTGCAGTGGTTGTAGTTTTTATCCAAGCCTCAACAGTCATCATTTTGAGCTGGTCAAAATAGGGATCATTATCCGTACCATCAGTTTGGACCGTGCCATTGCCGTTATAATCTCTCCAGGCATAATCACCGGCAGTGGCTAAGTTAATGGCATTGCCAATTTTGCCAATAACCCGGGAACTTCCGGCCAAAGTTAGAGGTTTGGAATTGCCGGAAATGTCATTTAAAGTAGTGCCAGAGCCCTCATCAAAATTCCAGTAAGCTACGGGGCCGGGGGCATAGTCGTAGAGTTGCCTGACTTCAGCAGGTGAGAGTGCACGGTTATAGATCCGAACGTCATCAAGAGAACCTCCAACGAAGTAAGAACTATTATTTCTTGCACCAATCCTGGATACTATCCCAGTTGTTGTTACAGTGTTAATTGTTGTTCCAATTAGATTTCCGTTGACAAATAAACTTCTTGAGGAATTGCTATTGTAAACTGCTGTTACGAACATCCATTGACTATTTGTTAGAAGTGCGGAGATGGTACTGGAGCCATTTCCGCAAGTGCTCATGATCCAACTACCACTACCTGTGTATACTTGTGCATCGCCCTGTCCCGCAGCGCAGTTTGTTGTAGAACCAATAGGTGATTGTGCAGCTGTTCCATCGGTAATTTTAGCCCAAAAGGAATATGTAAATGGGGGATTAAGATTTATCGTGTTTGTTAGGTTTACATAATCATCGGTTCCATTAAATCCACCACCATTACCAAATTTACCGGCAGTATAGTGGGAAGCCCCCGTACCTGCCCAAGTTCCTGTATTACTATTACCTGATGAATCAGCCAGAGTACCAGATGTTTCGTTCATCCTCCACCAACCTACCAAACCCTGATTGAGACTAGATACTGGATACCCGATACTAAGGGCAACGCCTTTGTTGTAGTCTACTTTGATCTGATCGGAGGAATTGGCCGTGGCGGGGATAACTTTAAATTCATCAATATAGCCCAGCCAGCCATTGGATGATCCATTGCCATCAATGCCTAAATAAAAATTATCAGAATTGGAAAGTGTGCCCGTAGCTGTCAAAGCTGTATTTTGGCCGGCCAAAATGG
>Ga0187850_10002376_pt1 | contig 17565 bp, 13 predicted proteins | sample June2016WEW_4_15_FD_132436 | JGI IMG/M metagenome (GOLD analysis project Ga0187850, IMG submission 132436) | Peatland microbial communities from SPRUCE experiment site at the Marcell Experimental Forest, Minnesota, USA - June2016WEW_4_150 | ecosystem: Environmental > Terrestrial > Soil >... | reverse complement strand
GTGAACTGTACCATCTCTTTCAGCAGTAACGGACAAGCCCGTCATTGCTCTCTTTGACGCGCAGATCGCAGCCAACGTTCCCAAAATACAAAAAAACACCGCTCCTATCTCGGGTTTATGGTATTTCTCGGGCGTTGATTTTAGCGAGAAGATTGGCGTCATTAGCTCCGGATTTCTATTCCAATCACAAGATGGAGTCATGAGTGACGAAGTCGAACAAGAGCTCAAAAGTAGTAACCCTCTCGTCAGGCGGCTATGCGCGATTAGCTGATTTTCGCCTGAAGAGACTTCCAGGAACATTCAAGACGCGTAACTGTGAGAGGTGGCTGGAAAGAGTTTTCGGACTTCCCCGCAGATCGGTGCACCTGGTGTTTCCATCAGGCAAGCGCACACTGCGTACTTCAACCATCCGTACGTTGAGGAAGGCTTGGAAAAGGCCACGATAGTCTTTGGTCAGCTCGCCTAAGCTTTCGGAGTCCCCGATCTGGCACAATTACCTGCTCAGGGCTTCGCAGAAGATTCATTTACCCCTTCTTGGCAAATCAGTTGATTACGTCTCCCTACCTAGAACCAAAGAAGAACTGAAGGATCAAATCAATTCAGCATGGAAAACATCGAAGCTCTCGAACGAAGACTCTGGGATGCCGCTGATCAGCTCCGGGCAAACTCCGGACTCGGCTCCAATGAATACTTCATGCCGGTAATGGGGCTCATTTTCCTGCGCCATGCCAATAATCGCTTTCTGAAGGTAAAGGCAGAAATTGAACCTGTGCTGCCGAAGCGGCAAGGAGTCCCGCGTGCTTTATCAAAGGATGACTTCGCTAAGAAAGCAGCAATATTCCTGAGAGATGAGGCGCGGTACGACTACCTGGTTTCGCTCCCTGCGGACAAAGATCCGGGAGCGGCCGTGAACAAGGCGATGGAGGATATAGAAACCGACTATCCGGTTCTTACGGGCAACCTCCCAAAGGAATATGCCAAACTCGAGCCCGACGTGCTCCGGGGCCTTCTGCGGATCTTCTACGATTCGGCTCTGAACACGACAAACGGTGACGTATTCGGCCGGATCTATGAATACTTCCTGATGAAATTTGCAGCCGAAAAAGCGCACGATGCGGGTGAATTCTATACACCGGTCTCACTTGTTCAGACGATCGTCAATGTGATCGAGCCTGATCACGGAAAGGTCTTTGATCCTGCATGTGGCTCGGGGGGTATGCTCGTGCAGACGAGCCACTTCTTGGAGAAGGTAGGTAAACCGGCCCATGAAGCGGTGACGTTCTACGGACAGGAAAAGAATGCGACGACGATCCGGTTCACACTGATGAACCTCGCCGTTCACGGCCTTGAGGGAAACATTCTAGAAGGCAATACCTTCTACCAGGACCAGCATGAACTGCTGGGAAAAGCAGATTTCGTGATGGCAAATCCGCCGTTTAATGTAGATGGCGTGGATGCAAAGAAAATATCCAGCGACCCGCGCCTTCCGTTCGGTCTTCCAGGAGTGAACAACAAGAATGTAGTATCAAACGGTAACTATCTCTGGATCTCCTACTTCTACAGCTATCTGAATGCAAATGGGCGGGCCGGATTCGTGATGTCATCGCAGGCCTCGAGCGCGGGGCATGGCGAGAAGACTGTGCGGCAAAAGATTGTAGAAACAGGACACGTGGATGTGTTGATCTCGATCCGCTCCAATTTCTTCTACACTCGTTCGGTGCCGTGCGAGCTATGGTTCTTCGACAAAGGTAAGCCGAAGGTAATGCTGGATAAGGTGCTGATGATTGATGCACGGGACATCTTTAGAAAAGTGACACGCAAGATCTACGATTTTTCGCCCGAGCAACTGAAGAGCCTTTCAGCGATCGTTTGGCTCTATCGCGGCCAGACTGACCAATACCTCGAACTTGTGAAGGAATATCTAGAGTCTACGGTTGCACAGAGCAGCAATGTAGAAGAAAAGCTCATCGAGTTCGACAAAGCCCTTGATGCCTTGAAGGCAAAGATCGACGCCTTTGCACTCGTGATGAACAAGAACAACGACACAGATGCTGGGAAAAAGAAACTGCTGGTAGATGCTCAAAAGGAATGGAAGGAAACAGAAAGTCTTTGCAGGAAGGATGAAGCTAATCTCCTGAGGGCGACAGCAGAGTATGCGAAACGGTACAGAAACTCAATTCCGGACAAGAACGCTGCCCAACTGAAAGCATGCGAAGCATTTGAGCCGATTTCCGAGAAAATGAAGGGACTTATCAAACAGATCGATCTGCTTTTCAAGATCGCAGTACGGGCTGTGGACATCGTGGAAAAAGAACTCAATGGACGAGAGGATGACGAATGGGATGGTCGCGAGGTCAGTAAGCTGAGAAAAGAGCTCGAGGCTGTGCGCAAAGAGCCAGTCGAGCAACTGAGGCTAGCGACGTATTTTTACAAGCAGGCTCATTGGCTGCAATCTCGCTTTCCCGATGCAAAGCTGGTCAACGTGGAAGGGCTGGTCAAACTTGTAGACAGAAAGGAGATAGCGAAGAACGACTGGAGCCTGACGCCGGGGCGCTATGTTGGAGTCGCGCCCCCGGAAGAAGATGAGGATTTCGACTTTGAAGAAGCGTTGCGCGAGATCCACGTTGAACTTGCAGACCTTAACAAGGATGCAATGAAACTTGCAAAGACAATCGAGCGGAATTTTGAGGAGCTTGGAATATGACGCTGGTGTCGCCACTCTCCCTGGGGGATGTGACCATTTTGATTGAGGATTGCCTGCACGCGACGGCGCCCATCGTCGATGAAGGATTCCCTTTGATTCGGACGCCAAACATCGGTCGAGGACGGCTAGATCTCGATACCGCCTACCGAGTCTCACAGGAAATCTATGAAAAATGGACGAGGCGAGCCACACCCAAAGACGATGATCTCATCCTTGCAAGAGAGGCGATAGCGGGCAATGTTGCCATTGTGAAAAATGGGGAGCGAGTTTGCCTCGGGCAAAGGACGGTCTTGCTTCGTCCCAATTCCAAAAAGGTTGACCCTGACTTCCTATGCTACTTCTTGTTAGCACCGAGACAACAATCTGCTCTGTTAGCTGGTGCAACGGGAGTGACGGCGGCACACGTGAACATGAGCGACATCAGGAAGTTACCTTTAGAGGGTTTGCCTGATTTAGACATCCAGAGACGATTGGGGTCAGTGCTTGCTGCTTACGATGATTTGATCGAAAACAATCTTCGGCGGATTAAGTTGCTGGAGAAATCGGCGCGGCTGCTGTATGAGGAATGGTTTGTCCGCCTCCGATTTCCGGGCTACGAGCACACAAGAGTCGTAAAAGGCGTGCCCGAAGGCTGGGAAAGAAGGACGCTTGGGGATGAGATAGTGCTGAACTATGGAAAATCTCTCAAAGCGGAGGAAAGAATCGATGGACCGTTTCCGGTATATGGATCGAGCGGCCAGGTAGGTGCTCACGAGGAGCCGCTAGTCAAGGGGCCAGGTATCATTGTTGGCCGAAAAGGAAACGTTGGAAGTGTGTTCTGGTCGCAGAAAGATTTTTGGCCGATCGATACTGTGTACTTCATTGACGCAACCCAAAGCTCGTTCTTCCTCTACCACAATCTAGGTCGGCAGAAGTTTATCAGCAGTCATGGGGCAGTGCCAGGGCTCAACAGGGATTTCGCGTACAGTAGAACATTTTTGATTCCACCGAACGCACTGAAACGGGAATTCGAATTTCAAGCAAAGATCCTGTATGCTCAGGTATTCACGTTACTCGAAATGAATGACAAGCTGAGGATGGCTCGCGATACACTGTTGCCGAAGTTGATGAGCGGGGAAATCGAGGTATAAGGAAAACCATATGTTCAAACGACCAACAAAACCTGGGGCTGGATTTGCAATGATGCAGGAAGAGGATGTGGAGCATCCGAAGTATCCGAAGCCGAAGATATTGCTCATTGATATCAAAGATGACTCGGAAACCGTACTCAGGAAAGCCGGGTTCAATGTATCATCCGGTACATTCGGTAGACCATATCAAGTGCCAATGGGTGATAAGTTCCAACCCGTCATCCCAAATGGGTCACTACAAGAAACTGAGGAGCAAGAGATCGTCATCGTTGATCTAGTTGCAGACGAGCCACTTGAGAAACCCGAAGGGGCAAAAGTAACCTCAGAAGGTGAAATCGATTGGTGGGCAAAGTGCAGTGCGGGCATTATTGATCCAAGATCGCGCGTCATGCTTCAGCATCAAAAAACTTTCGACAGAATTCTTGTGCATGGCGGAGTGTTCGTCGTATTCGCTGATCGCAAAGAGCGTCAACAATTGATGCTCGCGCACAAGAGTACTTATGGCCTTGAAAACGGGAGAGATATTCCATTCGACAACTGGAGCTTCCTGTCTATCCTTGAACTTGCGGACGTCGTAGAGGATAGAGGTTGCGAAATACACATAGAAGATTTGGACGACGAGTTGACGCGTGTACTGAAACATCACGCGAGGAAAGCCAAGTTCCTGAGCAACATATCTTATTCCCACTGGAGCGTCAGGGATGAGTGGTTCCCGCTTGCAAAGAACAAGTACGGATTATCCGTCGGCGGAATACTCGTACCGAGCAAAGATCGGAAAGGCATTGTGTTGATACTGCCCCAATTGGAGAAGAAATCCGCCTTCCTCCTGGAGCTTGTTTCGAATGTGCTGCCCAGTTTTAGCCCAGAACTCTTTCCACACATTGAGGGTGCGCGATGGGTCGAGCGCCCCCAATACGAAATCCAGTCGATTTCTGCCCTAAGAGATGAAAAAGAACGAGTTCGCAGTGAATCACTGGAGAAGATGAAGCAGCTGGACGAGCAGATCAAGACTGAGCGAGTCAGGCACCAATACCTTCATGATCTCATCGGAGGCACCGATAGAAAACTGGTTGAGGCCGTGAAGAGCGCTCTGGCACTTCTCGGATTCCAGAAAATAGTGGACGTCGACCATGAAATGGAACAAGCCGGAGAGAACGAGAGGGACGAAGACCTTCGGATCGACGACTATTCTCCCATGCTGTTGGTTGAGGTCAAAGGTGTGAGCGGCTTACCAAGTGATGAGGAGGCCCTCGGTGTGGCCAAACACATAGCCCCAAGAATGAAAAAGCTAAAAAGGGACGACATATGCGGGTTGTCAATCATCAACCATCAGCGACACGTACCGGCGCTCGAGCGCGAAAACACTAAGCCATTTAGAGATACTGTAACAACTTCTGCCAAAAAGAAACACGACGTGGGTCTTCTAACTGCGTGGGATCTCTTCCGTCTTGCGCGAGGCTTCCTTAGGAATCAGTGGACACATGATCAAGTGAAGGATGTGCTCTATCAAAAGGGGAGGATTCTGCCCATCCCCGCCCACTATCATTTTATTGGAACGGTCGATGAGTTCTGGGAACAAGCCTCCGCTCTCAGCATTAAGATGGAAAATGGGCCGTTGACGAAGGGAGATCGAATTGCATATGAACTGCCGGTCGATTTCTTGGAAGAGGACGTTGAATCGCTCCAGCTGGATGATATACAGGTCGAGAAAGCATCCAGCAAAGATGTTGTTGGAGTCAAGACGGTTCTGAAAAAGGACCAGGCGCGGAAAGGCACTCGCGTCTACCGAATAGCTGAAACTACATCTAAGCGGGAAAGTCAATAAGATACATCCACGGAATGATCACAGAATGGGAAGCTGCAAGTCTTGCCGCTTCCGTCGCAATCACGGACAGCTCGAATTCATGACCAAGAACGAATACTCAGAAGATCGTCTCGTGCAGCAGAGCGTTGCCGACTATTTTCACGACAAGTTAGGATGGGAAAGCGTATTTGCATATAACGATGAAGCGTTGGGCGTAGATGGCACACTTGGACGGGAATCGGAACGGGACCTTGTGCTTGTTCGTTACCTTCGCCAGGCATTGGAACACCTGAATCCACGCCTTTCGGCTGAAACCTACGAATCTGCAATCAAGCAAATCACAGAGATAAGCGTCACCAAGTCACCCGTACAGATCAATCGTGAAAAGTACGAACTGTACAAAGAGGGTGTCCCGGTCTCATTCAGGAATGAAAATGGAGCGCTCGAAGAAAAACGACTACGGATATTTGACTATGAAAACCCGAAGAATAATCACTTCCTCGTTGTGCGTGAGCTCTGGATTCAAGGTCCGCTGTATCGGCGCAGGCCGGATATTATCGGATATGTAAACGGTATACCGTTGCTTTTCATTGAACTCAAAAACGTCCACAAAGATATCCGTCGCGCATACAACGAAAACCTTCGAGACTACAAAGACACAATCCCCCACCTCTTTGATCACAACGCCATCATCGTGCTTAGCAACGGTAACGGAGCTAAGGTCGGTTCCATAACGAGCAAGTATGAACACTTCCACGAATGGAAGCGCCTGGCGGAAGAGGAAAAAGGCGTTGTCGACATGGAAACTCTCATAAAGGGGATGTTTAGCAAACCGAACTTCCTCGATATCTTTGAGAACTTCATTGTGTTCGATGAAACAACCGGCAAGCTTGTCAAGATACTTGCCCGCAATCACCAATTCCTTGGGGTAAACCGCGCTATCGATGCCGTTCTTGATAGGGCCAACGGAGGAGGCAAGCTTGGCGTCTTCTGGCATACACAAGGCTCCGGCAAATCATATTCGATGGTCTTCTTCTCTCAAAAGATCCACCGAAAGATCTCCAGCAAATTCACTTTCCTCATAGTGACAGACCGAGAGGACTTGGACACACAGATCTACAAGACCTTTGCTGGCTGTGGCATTGTGGACAACAAGAAGGAGACGGTTCGAGCCTCGTCTGGCAAACACCTAAAAGTACTGCTTGGTGAACAGAAGGCATACTTATTCACAATGATTCACAAGTTCAACGAGGACGTGGACCCGGATGATCCTTACTCTACGCGTGATGATGTCATCGTCATCTCCGACGAAGCGCATCGCACTCAATACGGCCGGCTTGCGTTAAACATGCGTAATGCGCTGCCGAAAGCATATTTTATCGGCTTCACGGGGACGCCGCTGTTCAAGGACGACGAAGTAACCAAGAAGATTTTTGGAGACTATGTCTCTACGTACGATTTCCAACGTGCCGTCGATGACAAGGCGACCGTGCCGCTATTCTATGACAATCGGGGGGAAAAGCTTCATCTCACAACAACCGATATCAACGAAAAGATAGCAATAAAGCTTCAGGATCTTCAGTTGGATGCGGATCAGGAGGCGCTACTTGAGAAGGAACTGGGAAGAGACTATCACATTCTGACGGCTGAAAAGCGACTCGATGCAATCGCACAGGACACAGTTACGCACTACACGACCCGGTGGGAATCGGGAAAAGCCATGCTCGTGTGCATCGACAAGATCACCACGGTTCGCATGTATAATTTGGTCAAGAAATACTGGAATCAGCAAGTTAAGGATACCGAACAGGCGATCAGGACCTCAACGAACGACCAAGAATCTGTCTTCTTGCAACGCAAACTTGACTGGTTGAAGGAAACCGAGATTGCCGTCGTCATCAGTGAAGAACAGAACGAAGTTGCCAGATTCAAAGAGTGGGATCTGGATATCCTCCCGCATCGCAAGAAAATAAAAGAAGGATACGAGACTCCAGATGGCAAACGAATAGAAATTGACCTGGCATTCAAGGATCCTGACCACAAGTTCCGCCTCGCCATCGTTTGCGCGATGTGGATGACAGGATTTGACGTTCCGAGTCTCGCTACGCTGTATCTCGACAAGCCGCTCAAGGCGCACACATTGATGCAAGCAATCGCACGGGCGAATCGTGTGCATGAGGGAAAAGTAAATGGCTTGATTGTCGATTATTGCGGGATCCTTAAACAGTTGCGCGAAGCTCTTGCAACGTTTGCCACTGGAGCTCCTCCCGGTGGTGGGCAGGGGGGTGTTACCGGCGACCCGGTCAAGCCAGAGCAGGTCTTGCTTGGGGAGCTGTCCGAGGCAATCTCGGAAGCACAGGAATTCCTCATTGAGCGGGGATACGATATTGAAAACCTCAAGAACAAGAAGGGATTTGAGCGAGTTGCCGAGATCCCGAAGGCGAAGGAACTCATTAACCAAAGTGAGGAAACACGAAAACGGTTCGAGATTCTCGCGAGGGAGATCTTCAAGAAGTTTAGGGCCTGCCTGACAATTGATGGGGTCAACGACTATCGGTGGGATTACGATGCCATCAATGCTGTCTATCGGTCACTTCAGGATGACCGTGACAACTCGGATATTTCTAGCATTATCAGAGAGTTGCATACGATCATCGATAGCGCTGTTTCTCCGCAGCCGATCGGTGGCACCGTGGAGGACACCCGGACATATGATATCAGCAAGATAGACTTCGAGAAGCTTCGAAAGGAATTTGAAAAGTACCCTCGTAAGAACACGACGACATACTGTCTGAAAGAAGCCGTGGAAGAAAGGCTCCGGAAGATGATCGAGCGCAATCCGCTCCGGACAGACTTCTATAAACGGTATCAGGAGATCATCGCAGGTTACAACACAGAAAAGGACCGCGTGACAATCGAGGAAACCTTTGCAGCTCTACTACGGTTTTCCGATTTGCTAGATAAGGAAGAAAAGCGAGCTATTCGTGAAGGACTGGACGAGGAAACACTCGCGTTATTTGATTTACTTGAGAAGCCCAATCTGAAACCGAGGGAACGAAACAAGCTGAAGTCAGTTGCGAAGGAGCTTTTGGAGACCCTGAAAGCCGAGCAACTCAAGTTTCAAGATTGGAGTGAGAAAGAGGCAACGCGGGCGGCTGTCAGATCGCACATCCATGACTTCCTCTGGAGTGAAAAAACAGGATTGCCACCGGAGAGCTATTCACCGGGCGATGTCGAACAGAAAGCGGAGCTTATTTTTACGCATGTGTTTCGCCAATATGCTGATGCATGGAGCCGGGGTGTGTACGCTTCAAACTAAATAGCAATTGGAGATTGTGACTTGAACCCCACGGGCCTACATTCGTTGTGCGGCAGAATACTTAGGACAATTACGATTGTATTAAGCATAGTGAAACTAGGAGGACAAAATCATGAGCGACTCGAACCAAGAACAGCCGAGTGACCAAGGGGCCGATCAAAGCTCATCGGAAGCTCAGCGCCTGCTGGCCGAGATCAGAAAGTTGAGGGCTCAGGCCGAGGAACAGTTTAAGTTGGCAGAAACTGCCCGGAAAAATGCTGACAGCGAAGGCCTTTTTGCTGTGAACGCCAAGAAGGCGTGTGAGGACCATGCGACCGCCATTAGTCAGATCAAAGGATCCGTGGAGTCAGAAGTAACTACCATTCGATCTAGCAAGCAAACGTCTGATGAGTATCTTGCAGCGCTTACCACCGCTAAAGCGACCATGGAAGCTGACACCAAGGTCATTCTCGATCGGCGAAAGGAAGCAGAGCTAGCCGCTCAATCAATCGCGGCGACGAGCGAAGCCTGCACGTCGCGAATGCAAGAAATCGAAAAGACAAAGACGGCGGTTGCAGAGGCGTTGAAAATGACGACCGAATCGCGTGAGGCAGTGATCCAAGCACAGAATAGTGCAGAGGCTTCGCAAAAGAAAGCTGAGAGCTCTTCCGTGGATGCGCAAGAGAAAGTAAATCTAATCGAAAAGAATCGCGCAACAAGTGCTCAGCAGTGCCTCGATGTCCAGAAGGCGCTAGATAATGCACAAGCCAGCGAGACGAAATTGGGAACAGTATTGGCCCATATAGAGAAGAGCGATGAGATTTCTATCGGCTATGAGGCGCGACTTACGAAGTTGGCCGCGGAATCAGAACTTTTGATGAAGCGAATTGACAGCCTATTACCCGGAGCAGCGAGCGCAAGTTTGGCCTCTTCGTTCAACGCGCAGAAGTTACGCTTCGCCGGGCCCCAGAAGCGTTGGCTAATTACATTCATCGGGTGCATCGCGGCTCTTGTCCTCGTCGCGTTGCCAAGCTTTCTTGCTGCGTTGGGGATCCAAATTCCAGGGCACTCAAGCGATTCAGCTCTGTCCGATATATGGCGAGGCCTCATGTTGCGAATGCCAATAGCAATTCCGTTAGTCTGGTTGGCAATCTATGCAGGTCGCAACTACATGCTGTCGCTGAGATTAGAGGAGGAATACGCATATAAAGAAGCGGTCTCTACAGCCTTTGAAGGTTACAAGCGGGAAATGACTGAGATCGCTGCTGGAGACGCCGCAAATCCTTCACCACTCATAAAGCTTTGCACCAATATCCTTGCCGCTATTGCAGAACGCCCAGGTCGGATATACGAGGGCAAACATAGTGATATAACTATCCTGAACGAAACGCAAAGAGCGGCTCAGGAAGCGAAGGAATTGGCGACAAAGCAGATCGCTGCGAGGTGACCCATGACGATTGAATTTTCACTACGCCGAAGAGCAACTCAGTCACGCTGTCTGGCTCTGTTGTGGCTCAGCCTCGCTATTATTATACTGGTCGGCACATATGTGTCCATTCCATATATTGCCAGCAGAGCGCTCCTCTCAGTCAGTGCGAGTGTGCATACGAACAGCAGTGCGACCACTTCGCCTTTGGAAGGACAGGCATTCTACTGTGCAATGGGCATGCTTTTATTTGGCCTGTTTTTAATTGCACTTGCCTGCTATTTCCTTGGACGCAGCGCACTCATCGAACTCGAGTTGTCAGCCCGTTCGAACGGTTTAGCCGATGCGCTATGCATCTCTGAGGGTAACTTGGAGACCTTGGAAAAAGCTTCAAGTCTCCTCGTCCCAAAAGGACATTACTCCGCGATTTCGGATGTTCTGTCACGGAAGGACAAGGATTCAATTATCGAAATCGTAAAGCTCTTGCGCAAAGCGGGCTAGTAGCGCGTTGTGGTCTACGACTAATCCACTGTTACCTTCGAATCCGCGTCACTTCAAGCCATTTATTCATCATTTGTGACCGACTAATGGATGTCTAGTCCATTCTGCTCTGTCGCCGGGGGAGGTCTTACCCAGTTTGACGTAAAGTGGAAGAAGTGGAAGAAAGAGAAGTCGACATCCGGATGATATACGTTTGGGGGAATGCACATAGAAGTGGCGGCTTTAACCCTATTTTGTTAGCTTTACTTCACGTTTGAACCTACACGTAGCTCAACGTCGGCAGAATGATTGAGGATTATCTTATCCTCGATATCGAATCGCCATTGGAAAAAGGCTCGCAAAATCGGGTATTAAAGAGCCAGCAGGGATTAGCTTAAGGGATCAGATCAATAGTTCGTATGGCGGAAAGAAAACAGTCCCAGACCCTGCAAGATCAATTGAATCTCCTTTTCTCTCAGGAGTTGTTCGGAGAAACTGAGAGAAGGCTAGTGTTTGGTTCAGTTTTCCTCATCCCCAATGACATCAGTCGAATACCATCGAGGAAAAGAAGAAAAGGAAGAACACGGGATCATCCGTTTGTTGTCATTAAATACTTCAGGGAAACCAACAACATCGTCTTGTGTGCCTTGCGAACGACTGACCTAAGCCGGAAGGGTCTAATCACCCCCGAAAACGTGCTGCCGGGACTCGATAAGCCTGGTGTAATCGTGCTCGACGAACAATTCAAGATCGACGCCCAGAAGTTTGTCGAGTTCAACTGTCTTGGCATCTTGCCGGAGATGTACATTGATGATTTGAAGAAGATGATTGTGGAAAAGGGCTGGCTCTAGTTAGGGATTCATGAATGACTTTACAAGAACTGAAAAGAACATACCTTGAGCGAGGTCCCCACGACGAGAGGATCCTAAAGTGGGTTCTCAAAAACGTCGGGGCATATATCAGGCATAGGCGTTATCCACCCACGCTATCACCTGAGGGCGAGTGGACTGAGGATGCTTTTCAGCAATTGTGCGATGATTTTGTTTCAGGACGTGAGGTCACAGATAGAAAGACAGGAAAAGAAGAAGTAAAATCCAAATTCAATCTTCCAGAGGTTTTTGATCGCTGCGATAGCATTGAGAGTGCCAATGCCGTAGTTCAACAGCAGATTCACTTTTTCTTCCGGAAGACTCGTGAAATCGGAATCAAAGAAAACATAGTACGAAGGATTACAGAATTGTGTGGGCAGAATCCTAAACTGGGCCTTTGGAAAACCGTGGCCTCTACAACGTATGGTTTGCTAATATGGAAAGTTTCAGACCCCGGAACCTGGCAGGATTCAGATGCTGAACTATATCATCTTGTTTACTTGAGCTTGGGCACATACGTCCCCAAAACATATTGTGAACATTCCGCCTACAATTCGCCAGAAATTAGCAATAGTAAGCTGACCGAGTTTCTCATCAACATAGTCACCGCCGCTGACAAACGACTTACAATGAGCCAGTTGATGTATGTTCTCGGGTACAAGCTCGAAATCAATGAAATCCAACAAGAATCGCTCGATGAGGAAACGGAAAAGAAAAACCCCTTGTTAGAAACAATAGCTGCTGATGTGAGAAGTCCTGAAGAAGATCTCGTACAGCAAGAAGAAGAAGCAAAGCACAGGAAAAATGCTGACTCGTTCTTCACCGATCTCCCTGGAAACCTACAAGCGCTCTTGGCATATCGCCTTCAAGATCGGGGGAGTCTCGAAGATTATTCGAGACAGAAGGATGTCCCACTTTCCACGCTGTACGATCAATTGAAGCAGATCAAAGCAAGATTTGGCAAGTACGCCAAGACACCATACGAACAGAGAATGATCCAACAGAAGTTGTTAGAAAAGCTCTCCCCTCGCTGAAATCGTGCGTGACAATTTTGATGCTGTATCACCAGCAGCTTTGTCATAAGATCGGTAGCGTTCGTTCGGTTCCCTTCAGAGTATTGTGGTTTCTTCCGGTTCAAGGTAGACGCGAACATCACGAGCAGTAACGGAGGAGTCGCCCATGAAAACCTCAAACGACCTACTCAAAGGAAAACAATTGAAAAAAGGAATGACATCCAGTCTTTCGAGCTCACATACCTCAAGTGAACATCAGATCACGCTATGGCAATCTTACAAAGATCGACTGGAAGGGAATGCTATTCTAGACAAAAAGTCAGGCGAAATCTGGTCTACGATTGCAAGGCCCTTGTTTCCACAAGGAGTAAGAGCCAAATCCAATTCTCCTGTCCTAGTGCTGATTCTAGATCCGGACGGGGAGGTGTTATTTTACAAAGGAGTTGACTACCACAAGATTCTTGTTGCACCCATCTCTACGTATGTTGAAATGGCAACTCAATGGGATTTCGTCGTAAAAGGTGATGAGAGCCCACTTGGGTATCCATTCATGATCGAGATGTGGAACAAAGTAACAATGCTTGCGGAAAACCTTGGCCACGGCCTGGCCAGTCTTGATGATCGTTTCCGCGATCATGTCCTGAGATTGAGTATGGCTCAGACCGCAAACCTAGTTGACGAGTCGCCCCTTGATTCCGAATTGTTCAAGAATAATATCGGCGACGGAATGGTGGAAATGGGTAGCAGGATATACCATTTTCAGCGTAAGGAAATAGAGGACGCAGAATACCTGATTCAGCCGCTCAAGGCCTTAACAGAGGCTATTGTAGAATTAACAACTGAGGAACAGTCGAGAATCTTCGAGTCGCTCAAGAACAACTTGTCAAAGTCAAGTCCGCCGCCACCTGTAGATTCTCGACCGATAACACAGAAAGATAAAAAGATCCAATCTAACTATCAGCAACTCTCGCCGGTGTCCCCAATGAGTAAAACCAGATGGGAAATAGCAGAGGAACAGGTTCTAGAATTTTGGGCCTCTCTAGGCATTAAATCTCATAAGCTAGAGAGTCAATATCCGCTTACTCTCACCACACTAAAGAAAAGAGTCCGGAAAAAGCTGCCGATAATCGTTGAGGAGCTCGAAAACTTGTCCTCCTCGACACTTACAGAGTACCTTGAGGCCAACGAACTTCTAGGCAAGGACCTGGGAAGCCAACTCGATGAGAAGACCGAACTCGCGGGAGCTTTGTTTGCCATCGGAGATACTGCAATAATCTTCCTCCCGAGGAAGCAGAAGCCAAGGTCGCGAAAACTTTTTTCGTTGTCCCACGAACTCGGTCACTACTTCATCCAGGTATATAAACCATATCTGGATTCTGGCGGGCAAACCTATCCGCTCCTATTCAATCGCGATCCTGAGGGCACGCCTGTCAGAAAGAATGACGGGTCCCTTACCGAGGAGAGCTTCATTGAATTCAAAGCTAATCAGTTCGCCGCAGAACTTCTAATGCCTAGAAAACTAGTTTCGCAGCTGTACAACACTCTCCGAAAAAGCAAAAAGAAATTAAAGAGAGACTATCTTGTTAACCAAATCGCCAATAACTTCAACGTGAGCGAGCCAGCCGCGAGAATCAGAATTTTTGATTTGGGTCTGGAAGTAGTGTAAGAGCATATCCTGGCCCCGAAGGTTTCACTATCCCTGAGCAGACAGCTCAGGGATTTTTTTTGTCTCAGCGATTTCTCATTGCCATTCTCTGGAAAAACCACCTCGATATCAGGTATTACATGAATGTGAGACAAAAACGATGAACAAACCACGAAGGGAAAAACAATGAACGAGCAAAAGGAAAACATCCAATCGATAGAAGGTCCGGAAATCGAGCTCTTCGAGTCCGAAGAAGTCCAGAAACACCCGGACCGGGAGAAGAAAAGGGTCCTCCTCATTTACGTCAAGACCGTCGACGATCGACTTAGCTTCCGAGTCAGGGAAAATGAACTGATCGGCAAATTCAAGATTCACGCCATGCGTCGATTCGGCCTCGACGTTTCACAAGCTCCCCAATATTTCTTCCTCTATCAAGGAAGAAGGCTCGATGAATCCAAAACCTTCGAGCATGAGCAGATTTCAAACAAAGCCGAGCTTTTCCTGAAGAACGAACCGGCCGTGGGCTGATCCGATGAGCGGCGAAGAGCTTACCGAATTCATCCCGAAGCAAGTAGACCAACTGAAAGCTGAGGCAGAACATCTCGGGATTTCCGAGGTGTTCTGCCAGGGCCTTGCTGTGTTCGTGCGTTTTCGGTTATCACTTACAGACAAGACATACGTAATGAGGTGTTTGTACTATGAAAACTCGATGCACCCTATCGCAGCGGTTTGTTTTGTGAACCCAGCAACGCTTGCTGATGAGGGTGGCACAAATTGGCCCGACGACCGAAGCGGCGCTCTAAAGAGAACAAACAACCCACCGTTTGTATGTATTCCAGGAGTGTATGAATACCACTATCAGTACCATACCGGAGCGCCCGTACTGAGGCAGCATCTTGACTTGGTGAACGTTGTGTCTGACATCATAGGGCTGGTCAGCAAATGACATTCAAGCATTTAGGCATCGGTTCGGGTCCAAGGATATTGGTCCCTCTCGAGATCCAAGTGCAAACCATTGCCCACCTTCGTGACCGCGGCTCCAATCATGAGGAGGGTTTCTTGGCATGGTCTGGTATCCATCGAGATAGTCGCATCATTGTCAAGAGCGCTTTTATCCCCGCCGGTGAGGTACTGAGACACCATCTGGGCATTGGATTCTCCGATGACGCCATTGAAGTCATTGCCAATAAAATTCTGGCCAAGGGCGAGAAGCTCATTGCACAAGTTCACAGTCATCCATTTGAAGCATTTCATTCTGAGACCGACAATCGGTTTCCCCTTATTCATCGAAAGGGATTTCTCTCAATTGTCGTCCCATTTTTTGGCAAGTATGGCTTCGATCGATTCGATTACTTTCGGATATATGAATACCTGCAAGATAACCAATGGGATTGGATAGGGCCCGAAACCGCTAGGAAGCGTTTCATGCTGGAAGGAAGGGGAAGGGGGACCAAGTGGAAATCACTCAAGAATTCCAGTCTCGCACGAAAAGGCTCATAGAGGAACTCACTGTACGGTCTTCAAGCGATTTGCAGTGCACCTCAGGAGCATGGGAGGAGCTATCCGTTCACTTCTTAATTGCTCCCAACTGGTCGGCTGACTATGCTGGACAGCTTATGCTTCTCTCGAGCGTTAACCTCATAGGACGTTTCTGCAACAACCTTTCGCTTCCGGAATCATTGAAGAAAGTCAGATCCAAGGCTGCCTTCGCTTATGGATCAGGAGTTGACCTGCTTGAAAGTTGCATCGACATAGCAACCAGCATCAACCCAACATTGAAAATCAGAGTTGTCTCCTCGATGCCTGAGAACGCTATTGCCCTCGGTATCGGTGCAAAGGCCGACATCACAATTACCTCCGACGGTTGGTTCTCCTGTCTGAATTGTTCGCAGCTTTCGATTCCTTGCCGAGACAATCAAAATCCCTTCGGACCACTTATCGCATCCTGCCTCGGAGCCGCAGAAATCTTTCGCAAGCTACTTTCCAGACTCGGCGCGAAAGGATCAATCGCAAACCGGGCACTCTCAAACATCCGTTTCTCTGCTCTTGACTACTCATGCAATGACCCCTTGGCTGTTAACCCCGCCTTTCCTGAGTCGATTGACGTGGGGAATATTCTGTGCTGCGGAAGCGGTGCCGTAACCAACGGCGTGGCGGCTGCTCTGCGCTTCATCAACGGCTTAACAGGATCCGTGACGTTCTTGGATGATCAGAACTTAGAGCTCTCGAACATCGGTCGATATTACCTCGCGAAACTTACGGACGTAGGACAGCGGAAGACACAGCACCTGGTTCGGGTTTTCGACAATCATTCCCTTTCCGCCCATCCGCTGACAATGCCAGTTGAAGCGGTGACTCCATTAGATCTCACACGATACAAGACTGTTATTTGTGCACTTGACAACCGGGACAACAATCGAGGTAGGATTCATCTACAGAACATGCTTCCAGAAAGGATAATCCATGCAGCCACCCAAGGATTGGCAATTGCGCTTGCCAACATTGATTTTCTGGACGGCATCTGCCTTGGTTGTCTATTCTCCCCAAGGCAGGCCGAGATCAGCACCATAGCAGATCCATCATGCGGAGGCGTCACGATCCACGTCGAGAACCGAGACGAGATCGCGGCTTCAGTTTCGTTTGTGTCTACGATGAGCGGAATTTCTGCCGCCAGTGAACTCATCAAGCTTAGCGTCCCGGAACTTAACTCCTTTGCTCTTCGCAATTATCTCAGCCTAAGCTTGATGTCCCCAGATCTAGCCGATGTTCGATTCCGCGCAAAGGACCCGAATTGTGTTTGCCTCTGCTCTGAGCGATTCAGACAAGAAGCATACAAGGCTAAGCAACATGAGGAATGAAACAGGCCGCTGAATTAATTGTCCTTCAATGGACACCATTTGTTGTTAGAGCTCTCTGCGCTTTAAGCACCAGCCTGCTTGTGTGGCAATTGCAGCCTTCAGGCACTCGCCGAGTCACCCGCGTGGCTATTAGTTCTCGCGTTAGCACCTCTGTTAGCATTGAATCAAGATCTCTCTACTGCGAGCCATTCATTGGGCATTTGTGACTAACTAACGGATGTGTAGTCCACGATTTGGTCTGAGACTTCAGCAGCGCATGCGTTGTGGTCGGGAATTGGTGAACCCGTAATTCAATAGCAGAAAAGCCCCGAGACTTGGGGCCTTTCATTTAGCGTATT
>Ga0187850_10002372_pt1 | contig 17570 bp, 31 predicted proteins | sample June2016WEW_4_15_FD_132436 | JGI IMG/M metagenome (GOLD analysis project Ga0187850, IMG submission 132436) | Peatland microbial communities from SPRUCE experiment site at the Marcell Experimental Forest, Minnesota, USA - June2016WEW_4_150 | ecosystem: Environmental > Terrestrial > Soil >... | reverse complement strand
TAGTGCTGGGAGGTATTGTCATATGGAAGGTAGTAAAAATTGTAAAATGAGTGTAACGCTTGACAGACTTGAAACGATATGGTTAAAGTAAGTCCATAAGCTTAAAAAAAGCGATTTCGGTTTAATTTAAGAACGGGCGAGATCAGGGCCTTCTCAAAAGGCTTGGAGGACCTCGCCCGTTCTCCTTTTTGAGGGACCCTGACTCGCCCCTCCTCATCGGCAAGCGCCGTGGGTCGAATGGGGAGAAGCAAAAGGAGGTTTTATATGGCGAAACTCAATTTACTCCCAGATGTTGCAGTCCCCGTAGGCTTAGGTGTAGCCGAGATACTCGTCACGAATTATGACGCAACGACCGCAAGCACCGCAACCAAGTGGTCCCCGTATGTGGGTCTTGCTGCGGCCGTCCTCGGCGTCATTGGCGTAATGACCGGCAAGATGGAACCCGAATCCAGGGCCCTGGCTCATGCCGGCCTGCCTCAGGCCACCGCCCAGATCTGGAGCTGGATCAAGACGGCATTGCCGGCGTCTACGACTGCCTATGCCCAGCCGGTTGCCCGCCCGATGCAAAGCGTTAACCGCTATCCTGCTCCCCCGCTGCAGGCGCCTGACGCTTTTACCAACGTGACCCTATAATCTGAATCCGGCAAAATAAGCAAAGGTTAGTGCTAATCCAAAAGTACAAGGAGACAGATGAGTTATTCAATAGCAAGTGAAGATATCTCGATCGGCAGGATTGAAGCTTATCGCGATAGCAAGATCAAACCTGCGATCATCAAGGCAGCTGCGGACCAGAAGATCACGATCAATGTTGATGGACTGGTAATCCGTGAGGCCATCCCGAACATAGACTTTGGGCAGCCCGCAGGCTCCGGCTATGCGCAGAGCCGCTACATCACCGGCGCCATCGCCATCAATACCTGGACCTCGGTGTACGACACCGCAGTCGTCCCTCTGCTGCCAATTAACCGGATCGCGGTGTTTTACAAGATCTACGATGAGGCCGCGCTTCCCTCAATCACAGATGTGAGGTTCAAGCTGGGCAACAACGTAACAACCCTGGCCACCTTCCACATCGAGGAGATAATTAATACCTCCCGCAACCCCTGGGTGTGGCTGAGCGAGCCGGTGGTTTACTTCCCCCAGCAGCAGGTCTTTATCGAGTGTCTCGCACGCGTCGCCATCCCTGCAACCGGCGAGCGCCTCGGTTTTGGCTGTTTCATCGCTGAGCGCCCTGGTGACAACGTAAGCTAACCTTACACAAGAGAATAATCCGGGTCTCCGTTGATGGTCAGCGGAGACCCGACGACCCAACTAGAAAGTAAGGTCGAGCTTTCTTAGCCATTTATCAAGCCTCGTAAGAGGCTGGAAGGAAGGAGGTAAAAAATGGCTGATTTACAGCAACTTAAAGCACTTTGGCAAGCCCACTTAGGGTCTACGAACCAGAAATACAACGTGACCCCGGGCGCAACCGCGCTCGGCGCCACCGGCGTGCAGGCAATATCCGATGGCGCAGCGATAACACAGGTATGGTCCGCATACGTGACAGTTATTGCCGCCGCTACCATCCCTGACCCCTGCTGGCTGGTAGGAGCAATATTCTGGCTGGCTATCACCGATGCCCCGCTCAACTGCGATTTTGCTATCGCAACCGGCACTGCCGGTTCAGAAACCGATCTCGTCGAGTTACCAGTGGTAGCGTATGTCCCGTCTGCCGTGGGTATGGGTGTCGTCCCTTCAGTTTACCTACCATTCCCGATCAAATTATTGGGCCAACCGAGATTGTCGGTGAGAATCAGGAAACTGTCTGGTGCAGGTGTACAAGGCATGACCTGTAAACTCATCATCATGACGGGGCTGGGTATTTAAGGAGGAATGCCATGGATGCATATCAGGATATAAAATCACTATACCTTGCCAAGATAGGCTCAACCAACACCAGGTACTGGGTCTATCCCAGGGGTGCAGGCGGCACCCCGGCCGCACCCGGCGCACTGGGCACAGTGGGCGTACAGGCAGTATCCGACGCGGCAGCCGCAACTTGGGTATGGTCCGCCTACGTGACGATCGAGCTGATCAACAGGATACCCAATCCCTGCTGGTTGGTGGGAGTACTCCTACATAACTTCTTGATAGACGTGCCGTTCAACGGCGACTTTGCAATCGCCACGGGCGTCATCGGCTCTGAAGTTGACATCGCCGTTATTCCCGCAGTCGGCTATATCGGCACCGCAGTCGGCGAGGGCGTCACCCCGATAACCTGGCTGCCATTCCCAATCAGGATAGACAACTCACCAAGGATAGCCGCCAGGGTCAGGAAGCTTACCGGCGCCAACGCAGCCGGCGCAACCCTCAAGGTTATCGTTTGCACTGGCCTCGGTACATAAATAGTTATCGAGAAAGTTCCGCGAGAGAGAGAAGGAACGAAATGAACATGGAAACCTGATGCACAACTCCCGGAAGGGCCGAAAACTTGGGACCGGCCCTCCGGGAGGTTTTGTTTTTGCAAATCAACGCAGGCCACGTTTAATGGCCTAACAAGGAGGTACAATGAGCATACTAAAGAATAAGGATAAAGACAAAGGGGGAAAAAACAAGCCGGTTGAGCCCGAGATCGAGCAGCCACAGGCTGAAACTCCGGATGTCCCGCCCCATGTCTATCAGATTCCGGATGTCCCCCCGATTCCAGGGCCTCCGCCTGCGGGTATCCCGGTGAAGGATATCTCCCCGGGCGGCAAGTTCCTCCTGGATGGCCAGTTATATTGGAAACAAGGCACCAGCAGCAGGATAGTCGGTGTCAAGCTGATCAAGACCCAAGGTGGCGATACCTGGATGCCAGATGGGGCAGATGTGCTCGATCCCGATACCCTGGTAGAACCGTATTAAAAGGAGGAAGGAAAAATGCCGGATATTATGCTTTACAGGGCAGGCCAGATGCAGCAAGTATGCCTGCCAGGGGACCTGGTGGGGATCTGGGACCAGAAAGTGTGGACCTTCGGGAAGATAACGCTGGTTGAAGGATTGCCCTACGGTGATCCCTTTATCTTCAACTTGGGCGCCATTGCGGCCGGCGGGGTAGTCCAGCCGGTGCAGTTGCCCAATCTCGCCATGAGCGATCTCGAGTTCGGCCAGTTCCGTATGAGAGTCCTGGATGATGTTGCTGTTGGACTGTGGATGGGCACTGCTGACAGGAGATGGCGAACCAAAAATCAGGTTGCCCGGGTCACGCTGTTCAGCCACTTAATGGATGAAGATGCAAACAGGACCGAGTTTTTCGTCAATGAAGACGACTATGCCTACATAGGCGCATGGAACGAAACCAGCTATCCCCTGAATGTGGCCAGGGTCGCCTTCTGGGGCTTCCGCTACAGGTATGAGCCTGCACGCCAGTCCAATGGACAGCTCTACACCATAAACAACCCGCCGAGCACCTATACCCGCATCCCGGCGCAGGCGTTTTAGGAGGAAATGAGAAATGAGAACTGGAATGTATAAATCAATGTCAATCATCAAATCCTCCTATCCGGTCCTGATAACCGCGGCTAACACTCCCCAGAACCTGTTTCTTATCAGCGCCGGTGGTAATGTTCCCAGGACTGCCAAGATCGTCAAGATTATGGTAGGTGCGGTAACCCTCGCTAACAATTCTATATTGCAGTTTGGCACAGGCCTGGGTGGCGCCTGGGTAGCCATCTTACCACCATTCCTGGTTGTCAATGCTGTAGATAACCAATGGGCCGAGGACCAGATCCCCTCTGCGACAGTGGCAGCCAACATAACCTGCCAGTCATCCATCTTGGGGCTCACTGTCATGATTGAAGTCGAAGAATTCGGCGGATAGGAGGTGCCTTAATGGCACGAACTGAGCATGTACCTTTTCAACAGGCGGTACCTGCCCTGCAGGGATATACCCTGCAGGACGTAGTGCCCGTTACGGGTAAGATCACGCAGATCACCGTGCACTTTCCCAATGGCTGCAACGCGCTGGTAAATGTGGCCGTATTCTGGAAAAACACCCAGATATTGCCTATTGCCGGCTTTCTTGCACTTAATGACACCACCCCGCAATTCTTCGTCAATACACCGGTGCAGAAAAATGATCCTCTCATCGTGCAGATCAATAATGGTGACGCCGCCAACGCCCATACCGTTTCCGTGGTTATCTCGGTCGAGGAGGCCTAATGCAAGTTGCCCAAAAGGTAACGGTACCGGCTTTAGGGGCCGGGTATCCGGATTATGGGGTGGCTGTATCGAACCAACCCAACATAACGGTGGCCCAGCAGACTATCGGAGTCGCCAACACCCCTGACTGGCAGACCCAGCTGGGCAACCAGAAGCAGATTGTGCTGGCGGCCACCAACCTGAATACTTATACGCTGGATGATGCCCTTGACCGGTATGTAGCTTCAGCTCTATATACGGTAACGACAGGCAAGGCGCTCTATATCTGGATGCTGTCAGCCCTTATGACCTATATCACGGCGACGTCCACCTATAATTGGCTGGTGGAAATCTATGATGTTACGGCAGGCACCCGTCTATATGCTTATGCTGGCGGAGGACTGGGCGCCCAGTGCGCCATCCAGTTTACCCAGCCCCTCAAGATCCCTTCCGGCCATCAGGTCCAGCTTAACTTCTACAACTACGGGACACCCGGCCCCAGCAACCCGTTGGTTGGTATTAATAGTGGCACACCAGTTAGTTATGGAGGCGCAGCACAGACAGAGTTCTCACAATTCACTGCCAGGAGAAGCGGTGGTGCTGGTTACTTCATCACTTGGATATCCGCTAGTGGCAACTTTAATTTTGCTGTATTTGCCGATAACGCCGGTTCCCCGGGGACTTTACTTTGGACTTCAGGCACAGTAGCCCTGACTGCTAGTTCAGGTAATTGGTATTACCAGGCTATCAGCCCAATGATAGGCATAACGGCCAACACACTTTACTGGCTAGCGGTCTCTAGTAGTGTAAACTCAGTATATTATGTCACTATGGCAGGAAACAATTCTTACAAAGCGGTGTATACCTTACCGTTTACCAGTAACCCATCATTAGCGGGCTATACGGTAGTAGCAACCAGCTATATAATGGCGTACCTGGTCAATGACTACACCCTGACCCACGACGATAATATAGCGGATGCCCGCATTATAGGATATGAGTTATGAAGGCTTCGGAAGCGTATCGGCAAGGGCTATTTAATTTCTGCCAGTTCAACGGCAACGCCGTCACGGTGCTGGAGGAAAATGGCTTAAGAGGTGTCTTTACGGTGCAATTTGATAGCGATAATAATATCGCCCAGGTACTAACGGACAGTGAAATGTCATACGGGGCAATAGTGCCTTCGCCTACTGCGGTGGTACAGCAGCCCGCTATACCGGAATTATCACTGATCGTACTCAAGAAAACTTTATGGCAAAAACTATTTGGAGGTCAATATGGCAGATGAAAAAAAATCGAAGGCAGGCTGGCTTATAGCCCTGGTCCTGGCTGTGGGTGCTATCTTCCTATTAAAACAACCTGTACAGGCCAGCAATGATAAGATCGTAATCCAGGCTGTGACCTGGATTTAAGGAGGTGAAATTATGCCAAGAAGAGGCCATTATGTCTTTCCGGATGGCAGTAATTATCTGCCGGCAGGGCGCCTTTACAAAAATGTAGGTTTTATCGGTGCCCAGGAGCTTTATGCGGGCACCTTCAGGGCCTTCACACTGGTGATCTCCAACCCGACCAGCATTGTGCATACCTTTAACAATTTTTACTTGCAGATCGGGGGTCAGACATCGTCTCTCCAGGTTTCCCCGTTGACCCTGCAGCCGGGTGCACAGGGCACCCTATTGAGCCAGGCCTCGATAACCCTGCCGGAAGCCGGCACTTACCCGGCTTCCATCATCGGTGATATTGATGGTGACAGCTTCCAGCTGGATAATGTCAGCTCCATAGTTGTCCTGGCAGCCCCTGCCACATCATCCCTGCTAATGGGCAACGTTGCATTGCCAGCCACCGGGTACTGGCCGTCGGGCCATGATTCACCTGATTACCAGCACGCCTTTTACGTCTTTGTGCTAAACAAGTACATAGCCCTGCGGACAGGCACTATTACTTCGATGAAGTTCTATGTAGCTAAGAGCCCGGTCATATATGTTCAGGGCTCTCCTACTACTTACGGGGGCAATGCCTTTATGGCATTTTACCCGGATGTAAACGGTAACCCCGGCAACACCCCTCTCTGGCAAATCGGAAATCCAATAGGGATGAACAGCTGGATAAACTGTATCGATCCGAGCCTGGTCTCAAATCAAAATTGTGTCGATAACTGGGTGTCTGTCCCAGGTGTAAACTTCCCTGTTATAGCAGGCCAGGCATGGTGGATCGGTATCGTGGCCACTTATGGTGAAAGCCAAGATTGCCTGGGCAAAATCGCCCAGGGAGGGGAATGTTATAACTTCCAATACGACTGGGGGAACTGGCAATATTTTGGTAACCTCGACCCCAATAATGGTTACCAGTATGACTGGGATCTGAACAGAGGCAACTGGAAACACGATAATTCAAACGCAATGATTGCTTGCTACGGATTATAAGGAGGATAGCATGGTACATAGATATGGAATCGGTTATATCGGAGGGCAGCCTCCTTTTGTCACAGGTCAAGCCATCCAGGTCAAGCTCACGGTGAAAAACCCTTCGACTGCGGCCCTGACTTACATAATCAAACTGTCGCTGGGCCCCAACCTGGTCGGGACTTTTCCCTCACTGACGGTCCAGCCAGGGGCGCAGGTCGACACCGAGATCCTGTCCGGGACGGCGCCGGCCACGGCTGGTACATACCCGGTTTACATCGATGTAAATGCAGGCGGGGAAGACCTGGCACGGCTCCAGGCCGGGACCGTGGTGGTTAATGCGCCAGTAGCGCCTACCCCGGACATAACCATAGTAAGCCTGACCTGGTTATAAATAAATTGAAGGAGGGGCCCATGGAAGCCCTTAATACTATAATACTGGGGATAGCCAGCGGAGCATTATTAGCTCTGCTAGGATTAACAATTTGGGCCCTTAAAATAATTATGGAAGTTCGTGGGAATTGTGGCCCATGCCAAGCTAACGTTAAAAATATCGATAAGCGGCAAGGAGGATTGGAGAAACGACAGGATGTGCTGGAAGCCGACCATGGAGACTTGGCCCTTAAGGTCGGGAAAATCGATAGCCGGGTTCAAGTGCTGGAGGATATCAGAGGATGATAACCCGGGTTACCAATGTGCCTTCCCGAGGGGTAGGATTCCCAGACGGAAGAGGGATGATATATTGGGGATTGTCTTACAATCTGTCGCTGGGTTGCAGCCTTGTCCTGGACTTGCCTCATAATGAAGGCGCTGGAAGCATGGTGTTCGATACATCGCCTTACCACCAGGATATGATTGCAGTCGGCTGGCCTGTCCCACCTGTCCCGGGCTGGTTTTTTCTGCCCAGCGGGCAGCCTGCTATAGCCTATGACGGAGTGCATAACTATGGAGTCCGCCCGGCCGGGGCGTCGACGCCCCTTAATTTCACCAGCCAGGACTTCACCCTGCTGATCTGGTGCGGCTCTACCCTTGCCGGCGGCTCCTATATGCTGATGACCCAGGGCAAGGTGGATGTCTGCGGGTGGGAGTTCTACCTGTCGGGCGGGGTGAACACCATATCGCTCCGCACCAACCAGGCCGGATCCCACACCGGGATAAGCGCTGTCGGTGCCTTCATCCCGAGCGTCACCTTACCTATCTGGCAATTGGTCGGGGTGACGAGGAAGAGGGCCGGCGGGCAATTTTACGTGAACGGAGAACCTGTCGCCACAACCTTGGGCAGCGGCCTGCTCGATCCGGTGACGGGGGCCGGTCACCAGCTCCTGGTTGGCAAAGGCGAGCTGGGCAACTATTTCCTCGGCGCTATCTCCATCACCAAGATATGGGCCCGGGAATTAAGTCAGGACGAGATGCGGTCTGTCTTCGAGTCGGAACGCTCTCTATTTGGAGTGTAAATATGGAAATTGTGAGAACGATACCAGTAGCTTCGCAGGGGACCGGCTATCCGGATGGGGAAGGCCCGAATTTAGTAGTCTATCAGGGACTAACGACTGCTAATGGAGCTGTCGGGGGCAATACCATAGTGGATGATGGTTTGGCGTTGCTTCCGAACTTGACAGGGCTTCCCGTATGGCTAATCTCAGGCGCCTTTAAGGGCCAGAGCAGGCTGATTACCTCCCATATTGGCAATACTCTAACAGTGGACACCCCATACAGCGGACAGGTGGTGGCGGTAACCGCCTATATGGTACTGCCATTCTATATGCCTCTGGCTGGATTGGTCCTCGATATCGATGTGCCGGCTATTGATGTCCCAAATAATGTTCTGGAGCGCGACGTGATCGGTAATAAGGGCGACACCGCGGTAATCGTGCTGGGCGTGGTGGCCTCTCTGATGGGGTATGTAAAGGGCGTGCTGGCACAGGTGAACTGGGTCGTAGCGGCGGTTACTACGGTAGTCAACTGGATTGCGGCCTGGACAAGCTTGCAGGGTGTTTCCCAGCCCAGAAATGTGGTATATGATCTAAATGCAGTCGGTGGAGCCGGCACCTTTGATCTGGTTGTTGGAACAGCCCAGGACGTGCAGATCGATGCTGTGGTAGTGAGGAATCCGGTCAATGTAACAGCGGGTGCCACCACTTCATTTTCCATCCAAACGAATGATGCCACGCCGCAGATATTTGTTCTAAATACAATAGCAGTAAAAGCTGCGCTGACAGCTGGCGCACAATTTGCCTGGTCGGGCGCAGGCTGTATCTTGAAAGTTGGGCAGAAAATTCAGATTACGGTAAATGGGGCAGCCTCCGGTATAGCCGATGTCCTGGATATTGACATTAGCTATCATGCGGTAGTTTCGGGCGGATATGTAGCGTAGGAGTAATATGAAGAATGACATATGAAATTAACGGTCAGCCACAACTGGATGCCTCCAATATAATCAGTGGGGTATTTGCGGGTGCTAGGATTCCTCATTTCCCTATAGATAGACTTGCAGGAGTTTTGGCAACTCAGGCAAGTTGGGATGTAGCCCCGACTAATCTTGCTAACGCCACGGATGGTGATCCCGCCACATCGACAGATATAGGAACAATCAATAATGTTGCCTCTTATACGGCGGGCGCTGGATATATCTTGTTTGATATGATAGCAATTTACACAGTGGATATCAAGGGGCTCCTGTTAGCAGGGGGCGCAGGCGCATATCAATCATGTGGGCCCATAATAGCAGCTTCCCTTGATAATGTTACCTATCACTATGTCAATCCTGGGATTGTCAATAATATTGCTTGGGTATTCGCTAATAATGGCACCGTCTCGGTATCTGTCAGTGGATATGCTAGATGCCGGTATATTAAATTAACAATGGGCAATATAGGTATTATGCAAAATTTATTTCTTGGTATAACTGAAATTAAAGCTCTGGATTTTGGATTCTAAAATGAGAGCGGCTATTTATCAGCCAGCACCTACACAGTTCAGATATCTGGTTGATAAGGTAATAATTTGGGAGGATTCATCTACTGAACATGTGCAGGTAGATCAGGATGGAAATATTCATCTAAATGGGATGAGGAAGCGGTTGGTTGGATTTCATCTCGGGTCTAATTTCGTATCTGGTAGTTTCTCTGATTTAGCTAACCTAACCATACTGCACACTGAGTTAGATTACCTTATGGCCAAAGGCATTCGGATAATCGAAGTAGACTGCTGGTATTGTGGACTGAATGCTGAGAATACTTGGAACACAACGTTAGATTTACTCTACCAACACAAAATGCTGGTACTGATGGGAGTTACTCATCGACAGGATTACCCGCTCTTGTTTGATAGCTTGTCTACGGTAAATTTCTCTCTTGGGTCAGAAACAGTCAGCCAACAAATACCTAAATGGGTGGACAATGCGTTACGTTATTCTAATGTGATCGCTATTTCCTCAGAGAGTGAGCCAGAATTACCTATTGGCGCCCAGGCATACACGGTACCTTTATTTGTTAGTTACCTCCAACTCGTCAATTCCATTATTGCAGGGAAAACAAGCTTACCTATCATAGTTAAACAAAATCCTTATCTTTGGGCATGGATGACAGGAGTACAGGCAAATTTTGATTATAAAATGCGGGATGCAATATTGTCTTATTCTGCGATTCCGTGTGCCGATATTTATTCCGACTCTGTAACTAATTTCGGAAATATCTGTAATATTGTTCATAACTGGAGCTTATCGAGGAATCAGCAAATATGGATTACTGAAATGAACTTTATGAGCGGTGGGGTTTATAACTCCACGCTTTTAGCAAAGGCGATGATTGATGCTATGCTGGCTCGTAATGCCTCAGTTGTATTTCTGTTCGCCATGAATTTTTACGCAACTGCGGGTGTGTCATTCTTTAATACAGCAACAGGTGACGCTTTAGCAAATACCGATATCTTACTCGGTGCAGGAACACCGGGAGCTAACGTCATAATTTGGCAGGCACAATGGTAGATGCTATTGATTTTTCTAACCCGTGGTTTTGGTTCTTCATGGCGATATGGATGGATTTCCTGTTCATTGTTATATCAATGCTGAGGGATTGACACAAATTCAAGCCTGTAAGAGAATTGAGATAAACAAATTTAGGAGGTACATAATGATTAACAACACCTGGATAGACGGGTACAAGACCCTTCTCGTCAATTTCATCACGATCGTGGCGGCCGGCCTGGTATATTTCTTTGCGCCCGCCACCGCCAACCTGCTGCAGCAGATCCTCATGCAGGTCATCTTGCCGATAGGCATCATCATGCTGGGCATAGTGGCTAACGGGGTTATCGCCCATTGGTTGAACTAACAGAGGTTCAACGGAGGAATTGACATAGCACCAAGCTCGTAAGAGAATCAGATAAACATAATGTTAGGAGGTAGACCATGATTAACAACACCTGGATAGACGGCTACAAGACGCTGTTTATCACCTTTATTTCCATCCTGGTCGCTGGTTGCGTATATTTCTTTTCATCTGAAACGGCCAGCCTGGTCCAGCAGATCCTGCAGCAGTGCATCCTGCCGCTGGGCATCATCATCCTGGGCATAGTGGCCAACGGGGTTATCGCCCAGTATACCCGCGCCAAGATCCTGAGCGTCCCTCCCGGCTTGAGGCGGATGGTCAATATCACGCCAATCAACGGGTGGGAGCCGATCATCGACGCTATCGGCGCCCTGGCACTCGCCCTCATTACCGCTTTCATCAAGAACACCGGCCAGGCCACAACGCTCTCCCAGCTGGTATCATCGGTCTTTGTGCCCCTCGCCATGCTGGTTATCGGCGGCCAGGCTATCAGCCTGCATGTAAGCCAGAACAAGCTGAAGCTGGCGCCCATTACCAATGTCGCTGTAATCGGCCCATTGGTCCCGGTCCCGCCGAACCCACCGACCCCGCCGGTCCCTAACTTTCCCATGCCGCCGGCATCACCGGTCGTCAAGGCCGTTATTACCCCCCAGCCAGTTGATTACGTGACCATTAACCTTGACGCCATGGTGGCTGCCGCAAAAGACAAAATCGTGGCTGATGGCGGGACTGTGGACGATTGGTCAACAGCCTCATATTTCAGGGCCATGATGGTATTGGTTGACGGCCGCACCATCCCGGACTGCTATAAGGTCCAGGAATTTGCCCGATGCGTCAACCAGGCTGTAGCACTGGAACAGAAAGGGTTTACTTACTACACCAACATACCGTCTGCTCCCACGCCGGCGCAGGTAGCCAACTACAATTCCTATTACCTGACGCTGAAAGAGCTCTACATGAAAGCCAACAATATGCCCTGCGGCAACCGCACATTCGCCGAGCTGAAAGCATGGATCGAAGACATTAACAACCTTTATCAAGCTCAGGCTGGCCTTCAGAACCTGGCGCAGCTCCAATCTCAGGGCGGAGTTTGCAACTGGTCTATCTATGGCGGTGAGCAGTTCGGCCCGCAAGAAGTTGGCCTGGATTGGGTCGAGCTAACGACTTACTAATCGAACCTTTTTAAGCAAGCCGGGCGCTTGGAGTCCCGGCAAGAAGGTGACCATGTTGAGAATTCTGATAGCTCTGGCCATCCTGATGGCCCTGCTGATACTGGGACTGGTGGTTCCGGCCCCCGCTAACGCTATCCTGGGGGACAACGCTACTGGCGCAGGTTTTTACCTGTCCAACTGGGGTCATTCCCCCATGCCCCTGGTACAGTTTAATAGCCACGGAATAGGCCGTTACCTGTTCTTCAAACGGTAAGATGAGCAAGACCGCACGGGTACAGTTCCGGCCCAGCACCTCTGCCCCTTATTCATTTCGGGCGCAGGTCCGGATAGGGGGGCAGCAATCCGGCATCGCCAATCTGAACTTTGCGGGTGCGGATGTGCTGGCGGACTTCCCCATCGACTGGCCTGCCACGCCGGGAATCTACGACGTCAAGGTGGACCTGCTGACTGCAGCGGGCGACCTGGTCTGGGAAAAGATAGCCGGCCAGGTGGTGGTACCGGTAACGGTGCCGCCGGCACCAGTCCCGATGCTTCCAGCCAACGGGTCAGTAGTCTACGGTACCTCGATAACTTTCACATGGGCAGCGGTGGCAGGCGCCACCAATTACTGCATCACGGTCGTACGGCCAGACGGCACCTATCTGGTTCAAGCTCTCTCGGTGGGCAATGTCACCAGCTATACGGTAAACGGCTTCCCCAATGATGGGACCATGTACTACTGGTCAGTAGCGGCCTACGACAGCGCAGGCTGGGGTACCTGGGAACAAAACTGGAGCTTTACCAATGGAGCCACGGTTAAGGGAATCACAATTACCGGCTGCTCTGTGCTGGGAGGGCAAGAGGTCAGCGTGGTCTTTCCATGGGTCCATGTAAATGTTTATAGTGTCACAATCCACAATCCTGGCGCTGCGATGTTGGGCTACTTTGGTGACACGGGCGCTTTTGTGGGGCAGCCGGATCCCACCCTAGCATCGTATCTATCACCCAGTTTTTCTCCCCCTGTACTGATCGAGACCGGTACCAATATCTACAGGATTGAGGGTGGCTTCGAAAACGGCCCCGCTGGCGACTGGCACTTGGACTCTTCACTTACATGGCCCATGAGGTGGCTACTGGTAATGGCGAGCGATGCCGGCCTCACCGACATCAAGGCGTCGTTCTCAGGCGTTTTGACCGCGTACTCAACACTATAAGGAGGTAACATGAACAAGATAATACGCCTTGACGGATACGTCAAGACACCGAAGGAAGTCAGACAGCAGTTCCCCAATATCAGGGAGCTGCTCAGGATGGTCCCGATGGCCGCCCCTTTACCGGCGACCTACTCGACGGTCCCCCTGTCCAAGATAACCATCCTCAATCAGGGTAGCACGCCCGAATGTGTCAGTTTTGCTTCGTGTGGTATGAAGACCGACGAGGTTTACCGGGCCACCGGCACCACCATGCTGTTCGATCCCAGCTGGCTGTACAATCAGATTGCCCAGCCGGGCGGCGGCGCTTACCCGTCCGACGCCATCCGCATCATGTCGACGATCGGTATGAAACCGCAGAAATGCAAGGGCAAGGCCAGTATGCAATACGGCATTGCAGGCGGCTACGTCATCGACGCCTCCAATACGGACGATGAGATCAAGCAGGTCCTGATGCTGGACGGCACCATGCTGGACGCCTCCATCTGGTATGACAACTGGATGGGGATATTCCGGGTGTTTCCCAATCCTGGCAATGCCAACGGCGGGCACTGTTACCGGCATGTCGGCTGGGACGACAACTACGGGGGCTGGATAATCCCTAACTCATGGGGCAAGGGCATGTGGGGCAACTACTACCAGCTTCTCAGCGGTATTGCCATCATACCATACAGCATCTACCGCAACGTAATCCTGCCGCAAGACGATTGCTGGAAAATAATCCCACCCGGGATGGCCAATGGTCGAAATAATTAAGGACGGGATAGCGATCTGCGCCAACAACCAGTGCTATAATATTGACTGGCCGTGGATAGCGGGCATTTGTTTAATTCTGGCTGCCATAATCGCTCTATGCTTTGTGAGACCGCATGAATAAGAGCTAATTTGGGCAAAAAAAAGGGAGAGCCGAAGCTCTCCCTTTAACAAATTTTTTAGCTACCCGATCTTTTCCCTCAGCTGCTTGAGCGCCTTCATGCGGGCGTCCGAAAATGTGGTGGGGAGTGCCTTTGGGTAGCAGACACAGACGGTCCCGTTTACGTCCATCCACGAGTAATCCTTGAGTGCCGTCACGTACCCGTCGTAGAAGGCCTGGTTCTCGGTGGCCACTATGATCTTGACGAATGGCGATTCCTTGTAGTTGTCAAAAGGAATTTTACGTGGAGCTTTGCTGGCCACCGCCGACCTACCTGCTGTTACGGCAGCTGCCACCGCCATACAGCGGGGCATGTTCTGGATGGGGATATCCTTGGCACCAGGCACTTCTATTGCCCGCCCCGGGAGGGGTGTCCGCCCGGGACGGGCCTGCTTTGCTGGCAGGCGACTCGTCGCCCGATCTATCAGCCTAGCAAGCTAATTATCTGCTTCTGCGGCAGACGGGGCAAGTGAGAGCGTGTGTTTCAGCGTCGGTGTAGGCGGCGATAGCGCTCTGTGCCCGGTGGATCCTCTTCGGTTCGTCCATCAGGTGGGATGTGGCGAAGCTCACCAGATTCATCATGTCGTAAGCGTTGGTGGGCGGCTCCTGCAAAGCCCTGCTCCGGACTGCCTCTGCCACATTCGGGTCTAAACCGGCCTGCTTGATCAGCGCCTCGAGCATCAACGGTCTATCCTGATCCGGCACGTTCTCGTTGACCAGCTTTCGCCAGGCCTCGGCCACCTTGTTGTAGGAATGGTAGGCATCCCTCACGCTTTTCTTGAACCATTCCCACACATTGCCCTCATCACCGCCGCCGAAGCCGAACTCACGGAGTATCGTGTTTGAAGTAGCTCCGTTGATACAGAATCTGCGCAGAACGAAGGACTGGACGGACGGTAAAGTTATACCGATGGGCGACCACCTTATCAGCGCCCCTGCTCTCACATTGTCCCCTTTCAGCACCAGCAGCTCGTCCGGCCCTGTGACTTCCAGGTGGACGGTTTCCCGGTCGACCAGCGCCCGGTTGTACTCCACGTCCGGGATCACCTTCTCGATGGTGTTGAGGACTTTTTCAGCCGGGATATTGTGGTAGTGCTTGGGAGATGTAAAGTCGACGATCTGCCCATCCTTGATTAAAATCCCGTACTTCTCTTTGTGGAGAAGCAACTCCGTTGCCACCTTGCCCAGGGTGTCGTTGCTGAGAGTTTTGAAGAACGCCCCGGAGAAGCCGGCGAAACTGGCCAGCCCGGTCATTCCGTCCTCGGACAGTGGAAGGCTGTGCCCGCCGTTGCCTGGCCTGAATACGACCTCTTCAACCCCGACCTGGACGCGTGTATGGTTCTCATGGGTGACTTCCTTGAAGTTCAGCCCCATGAGCGGACTGATCTTTTCCATGACTGCTACTTTTTTCATTGATCCTCCGATTTATTCCGTGATAATTTCCAGTGTTTATCTTTGTTCCCCTCACAGCCGATGCACTCCTGGGAGTTTTCACGCGGGGGGATTTCATTGTATTTGCACCCTTCGGTATACTTACAATTGCTGGGCGTTGCTTTGAGCTTTGCCCTAATCTGAGCGTTTTTCATCGACAGAAATGCCATTCCCAGGCGGAAGGCATAGAGGAGCGTTTTGTTGACGCTTAGCGTGTTGAAGGCATCGTTAAGCAACTTCTCGATGGCCTCTTTCTCCTCTTTGGTGGGCGCCGGCATATTTTTTGCCGCGTCCGTCAGTGCTTTAGTGAACTCCACACTTTGCATGTTTCTCCTTACATAAGACTAATCGAAACGCGCCGATTTATTGTGTCTTGGCCATCGGCAGTTTGCATTTCGGGCAAATCCCATGTTTTTTGATCCAGTATTTCCCCACTGGCTCTCCGCAGTTGGGACACGGTTTGCCTTTTCCGTTGAGCTGTTTTTTTCCTTTCATTGTTTGGCCATCCTTATGATTTCTTCCAAAATCGGGACCGGTACGGTGGCCCCGGTGTCTGCAACATGATGTATGTCGATTTCTTCCTCATCCCGAATCGGAGCTGCAAAAATTGCACCGATACGAACTTTGCGCTCTTTTGTTTCTTCATCTTCGGTAACGACAATTCCTACCGGGTAAAACCATATCGAATAGACAATCTTCATGACCAATTCTCCCTAAAACCCATTCCAGGGGCTTATTTTGCCAAGATAGAGGCGTAATACAGTTGTTCTACAGTCTGGCAAGGGGGGCAACAGCTACCAGAAATTTCTTTGCCCCACAGGAGGAGAAATAGACGGTAACTGTCTCTGTCCCGGTTTCAGTAACTTCCCCTTTGCCGAAGTTGGCATGAATGACAGGATCTCCAACACTGAAATTTACGGCTGCCCGTGGTTTAACTTCGGCGGGTGCTGGCTTTGGCAAAACCTGTCGTATCTTTGGTATTGATGGTGGTTTTACTGTCACCGACACAGGGTCCGGTTTAAATGCCGGCACGGGTTTAATTCCATTTAAGTTGGTAGGTTCACTTTGTTTTTGATAAATACCAGGGAGCAATACGCCTATTAAACGCAGAAGGTCGACGTTACGCCCCCGGAAATCCTCGGCAAACTGGATAATGAATTTAGCAAAGTCCGGCCCCTCTACATGCCACATGGCCATCCCGGTTTTACGCGGGGTTTTCCCTGTATGGTAGTGGGCACTGAGTTTTCCTGCATCTATGTACGGCTGTATGGTATGATGGTCTACTCCCATGATCTCGCAGACATCCTTTTTTGTGTACCAGCCATCATGTTCACGGCGGGAAATATTGAGGCGCCTGAGCCTATTTATAATGGCATTTTCACTAATAGGCGTCCCGAACTTTTGGGTCATTAGTTTGCCCACATGCTCAGGAGAATATTTATGGCCCCACTTACGCAAGATGGCGTCCTGCTCGTCGTCCCAGTTGTGCATCTTGTGGTGACCAATACCCAGGATTGCTGCTTGCCTTGATATGCTCCAATATTTGAGGTCCCAGCCATACACAGCGTTGAGGTGATCAGCGATTGCCTGGGCGGATGTATGGCTGTGGGCATAGTTGAGCCGGATGAAATCATTAATTTCAGGGGTGTATTTGATTTTCTGCATTGTTCACCGCCTTGAGATACATAATCTGGACCATGTTCTCCTGCAGGCAGGACAGGTGGCACACCCACTCATGCCCGGTATCAGCGTTCAGGAATGAGACCAGAGGCTCGTCCTTGTTGCAGATAAAATCGCATTTACGGCCGGACAGATCCTCGTGCATGGCGATGGCGATACGTTGTTTTCGATAGCATTGACACCCCTCACACGAAGGTCCGGCCAAGCCCGGGTCTTTTTTGCAGGAAAGTCCGTTGGTTTTTGAAGTCCTTGTGCACCGTTTCATTTAATTTTCCCTCGACGTAAAACCTTCGATG
>Ga0187850_10002369_pt1 | contig 17576 bp, 11 predicted proteins | sample June2016WEW_4_15_FD_132436 | JGI IMG/M metagenome (GOLD analysis project Ga0187850, IMG submission 132436) | Peatland microbial communities from SPRUCE experiment site at the Marcell Experimental Forest, Minnesota, USA - June2016WEW_4_150 | ecosystem: Environmental > Terrestrial > Soil >... | reverse complement strand
TCCGCGATTTCTCGGATCAGCAGCAGCTTGGGGGTCTCTGTCTCAATGAGTGTGGGCATGATCGATTCCGGTGCCGGAAACGAATTTATAGCAGAATCCGACCCGGTTCCGCCACTTTCTGGCTGCGGCTACTCCGCGAACAGGCGGCGCCCGGGTGGCGGCGGGAACCAGCCTTCGAACAGCTCCAGCCTCCGCCGCAGCCACTCCGCCGGGAGGTGGTCCGGGCCGCTCCGCACGGTGACATCGTGCCACAGCGCGTGAATGTATTCGGCCAGCGTCGACGCGAAGGAAACCCCCGCGTAGCGGAGCAGGCGCCTCGGGCTACGGGCCAGCGTGCGGCTGCCCAGCAGTCGGCGCTTCTCCTCCAGCGCCTCCTCGTCGATCTCCCCGGCGACGTTCTCGCGCATCTCTGCGTCCAAGAGCTTCAGCCAGGCGGCGCGCTCCTCCGGGGTCGTGGACTCCCAAAGTGCCTGTCCCAGGCATAGGAGCGCTTCGAGCGCCAGGTCGTGCGGGTCGGCAGCCACGACCGCCACCTCCACCTCCAGGCCAGTCCCGGTTGCGGTCCACTGTGAGGTCGCCTCCGGATCCGCTAGGTGGGGCACCAACCGGACACGACACGGTCCCAGCCGCGAGGCCAGCCGGGCGGGCACGGCATCGAGAGCCGGAGCGATGACATCCCGCAGAGTTTTATCGGGCGCGGCCGAACAGTCGGTCACCTCGGCCCAGCTCATACGCCGAGATCATAGCGCGATTCACTCTTTCCGGCAGAATCGGAGCCAATACCCGCTTTCTATCTTGAGACCCCGGGGCGTCTAGGCATATACTCGGAATCGTGTCATTTGAGGGACGTAGGAGGTGGATGATGCGCGCGATTTCTGCATTGCTCCTGCTCGTGCCGGTTCTCGCGATGCCGGCACAGGCACAAGTGGCGGCGGCAACAGCCGGCGGCCCAAGGCAGGCCAGTTTTCCCAACAGCCAGTACAAGACGATCTTGCCGCACGTGGTCTTCGGCGGCGGCTGGCACAACAGGTTCATGTTCGTTAACTACAACGGAAACACGGTATCGGTGCGGCTGTATTTCTATGGGAACGATGGCAGCGCGTTGGCTGTCCCCATCAAGCAGTTCGGCACCGACACCTACGTGGATGTCTACCTGCAAGGCTGGGGTACGCGGGTGATCGAAACCGACGAGATCTCCGGTGATGCGCTCCATCAAGGTTGGGCCAAGGCCGTCGTATCCTGCTCAAGCACGACCTGCGAGGACATAGTGATCTACGGTGTATTCGCCACAGCCGTGGTGCCGGGTTATCCGGTCTTCGAAGCCACAGTGTTCGCCGGCGACTCCAGGAGCCCCGATGTCATGTTCCCGTTTGACAATCGCGATGGATTTATCACCGGGATTGCGATCGTGGCCCACACTTGCACTACATCGGATCCCGATGTCCGCATCAACTTCAAGTACGCCGACGAACCGGGCAACACCTTTTATCAGTTTCAGGTTCCCATGACGTGCCCAGGGCACACCTCCTTCGCCCTGCCGGATTTCAACTCGAAGTCCCAAAACAGGCTGGGCTTTGTGGAGGTGTTCTCTCATTACGCGTCGGTGTCGGCCATTGCCTTGCTGTTTAACCCTAATGGCGGGGCACACACCACGATTCCAGCGTCCGAGTACATTCCGTGAGGCCGGCTGCCGGCTCAGGCCCCCGCCGCTCCACGAAGGGGACGGTCGGCGCGGCACCGGGCCGTGCAGCGGTGTTCGGGGTACATTTCCGCAAACGAACGGCGCAGGAAGTCCCACGCTTCCCGCAGCGAGGTGAAGGTGCGCCCTCCTTCCAGTTCCCGGCCCTCAAACCGCGCGATCCACTGCCGGCTCCGCGACCTGGTCGCCTGCAACTGCACGGGGCCGTCGGTCGTAGCGTGGGTCCAGCCCACCGAGTCGCCCAGCGCGCCGAAAGCTTCGCGGACCGCGCCGACAAATGCATCCAGTTCCGCCAGCCGCTCCTGACAGTCCGCGCAGACCAGCAAGTGTTCCTCGATTCGCGCCCGCTTTGCGCCGCGGGCCTTGCCCATCACATGGCTTTCGAGGGCCTCTTCGTCCAGGTGGGTTTCCCAGGGGGTGCGCACATGTCCTCCACCGAACATATCGGCCAGGAGGCCCTGGCGCGCGGCGCAATTCCACGGTTTATTCGCTGCTTCTCACTGCATTGGAGTCAGCTTGTACAATCCCGCGCCGTGGGAGGGGACGGGAAAGACGTGCCCCCCGCGAACCGGCCCACTCCGCTTTCTCTCCCAAAGGTCGCGCAGTTCGCAGACCTCCGGAAGGCCCAGCTCGCTCCAGTTGACCCAAATGTCCGCGGGGCCTCGGTCGCCCACGTTGAACACCGCCAGGTACTTCGATTTCCGATCGGGCGCATCCGAGACCCAAGCGATCTGGTCGCCGCGCGAGAACAGCTCGCGGCTGGCGGTCGCCCTCTGGTTGACCCCCAGCACCTCGTCGTTGGTGATCAGCGCCAGCGTGGACTCGTCGTTCGAGGGCAGGTCGCCGCCGAACATGAGCGGGGAACGCGCGATGGACCACAGCGTCAGAAGGGTGCGCTGCTCCTCGCGCGTGAACCGTGTCCTGCGGTCGTCGCCCCGCTCCGCACGAATGCCGATCCGTCCAAGCGGCAGCATGTCCCCGTCGGGCCAGGAGCCGGGCCGCACATGGGGCGCCCAATCCCTGAGCAGGGTGAAGTTCCTACGCAGGTCCTGCCAGCGGTCCCAGAAATCGTCCGATACCCGCCACAACTGCGCGTGCTCGGCGTAAAACGCGGCCTTGGCGAGATCGGCCGGACCGGGTGACAGGCTCAGCACGATGGGCCGGCCGCACTTTCCGATCGCCTGGCTGAGCGCCGCGATCTCGTCGGCGTGCAGGGGCGAAGCGATGTCGTCGGCCTTAATGAAGTCTACGCCCCAGTTCGCGTACATCTTCACGATCGAATTGTAGTACGCCTGGGCTCCGGGACGGCTCATGGACACGCCATACATGTCCGTGTTCCACTGGCAGGTGGAATTCACAACGGCGATATCGGCAGCGCGGAACTTCGTCCCATAGACCGGCAGATTGGCACGGGCCGCCTGCCGCGGAATCCCGCGCATGACGTGAATGCCGAGCTTCAGGCCTTTCTGGTGGAGGTAGTCGGCGAGCGGCTTGAAGCCGCGCCCGTTGGCCGCGGAAGGAAACCGGTTCGGCGCCGGCATCAGCCTGCCGTACTCGTCCATCAGCAACTCCGCATTCGGCCGGTAGCCATGCGCCCTGGCGTTGGGTTCGTACCACTGTATGTCGACCACGATGTACTGCCAGCCGTGCTGCTTCAGATGCGTGGCCATGTAGTCCGCGTTGGCTTTCACCTCGGCCTCGGTCACCGCGGTCCCATAGCAGTCCCAACTGTTCCAGCCCATGGGCGGAGTTGGCGCCACGGATGCGGGATCCGCGGCCTGGATCGCGGAGCAACCCGCCGCGAGGAGAATCGCCAGCCAGCTCGAGTGTGTCATGGTAACCCCCGGTCCCCATTATCATGGAATGAATGACACGCAGGCGATTGCTGGCACTGATGGCGGCATCGGCGGGCAGCCTCCGCGCGCAGCGGGGTGGGATGGCTTCTCGGGGGGTCAAGCCCACACCGCGCGGCAAGCCCTCCGGCCGGCCATTCAATGCCCGCTTCACGGACATCGCCGAGCAGGCCGGCCTGCGCGCGCCCGCGATTTACGGTCCGCCCGACCGCGTCGACTACATCGTCGAAACAACGGGGGCCGGCATCGCCTTCCTGGACTACGACAACGACGGCTGGCTCGACATCTTCGTGCTCTCCGGCACGCGCATGAACGGCGCGCCGCCCGGGACCACCAACCGCCTCTACAAGAACAACCGCGATGGAACCTTCACCGACGTCACCGGGCAGGCCGGTCTTACCCGCACCGGCTGGGCGTGCGGGGTGACCGTGGGCGACTACAACAACGACGGCTTCGACGACATCTTCATCACCTACTGGGGCCAGAACGTGCTCTACCGCAACAACGGCAACGGCACGTTCACCGACGTCACCCGGAAGGCGGGCCTGCTGCGGCCCCCTCGCTGGGGCACCGGTTGCACCTGGCTCGACTACGACCGCGATGGCAAGCTCGACCTCTTCGTTTCCAACTACCTGGTCTTCGACCCGAAGGCGGTGCCCCCCACCGGCGAGGACGCCAACTGCAACTGGAAGGGCATCCCGGTGAACTGCGGCCCGCGCGGGCTGCCGCCGGAATCCAACCTCCTGTTCCACAACAACGGCGACGGCACCTTCACCGACGTCAGCGAACGCGCGGGGATCTCGAAGCTGAAAGGCAGCTACGGGCTGACCGCCGTCTCCGCCGATTTCGACGACGACGGCTGGCCCGACATTTATGTCGCAGGCGACTCGACTCCCGCCCTCCTGTTTCACAACAATCATGACGGCACATTTTCCGAGGACGGGCTCGAGCGCGGCATCGCCCTCAACGACGACGGGCAGGAGCAGGCCGGCATGGGCATCGCCGTCGGCGACTACAACCTGGACGGCCTGCTCGACATCTTCAAGACTCACTTCACCGAGGACACTCCGGCTCTCTACCAGAACACCGGGAAGGGCAACTTCGCCGACGTCACCATTCGCGCCGGCCTCGGCGTCGAGACCCGTTTCATCTGCTGGGGCACGGGTTTTGCCGACCTCGATAACGACGGCTACCCGGACATTTTCGTGGCCACTGGCAGTGTCTATCCCGAAGTCGAGAAGAAGTACCCGGAGCAGCCCCACAGGACGCCGCGCTTCATTTACCGCAACCTCGGCGATGGCAAGTTCGAGGAACTGATCGAGCAGGCCGGACCGGGGATCGCCGCGCCCCACGCCAGCCGCGGTGTGGCGTTCGGCGACTTCGACAATGACGGCGACGTGGACGTGCTGATCATGAATCAGAACGAGCCTCCGTCGCTGCTGCGCAACGATGTCTCCGGCGGCAACCACTGGCTGAAGGTGAAGCTCGAGGGCGTGAAATCGAACCGCAGCGCCATCGGCGCCCGCGTCACCGCGCACTACGGCGGCAAGAAGCAGGCCCAGGAAGTCCTCGCCCAGTCCAGTTACCTGTCGGTGAGCGACCGCCGCCTCCACTTCGGCCTGGGCCCGGCGGAGGCCGCCGAGCTGGAAATCCGTTGGCCCAACGGCAACCTGGAGAAAATCCCCAAGGTGGCTGCCGATCGGCTGGTGATCGTGCGAGAGGGAGCCGGAGTGGTAAGCTCCATGCCGTTTCCAGCCTCCCGAAGCACGGGGTAGCTAGCACTCGTGGTTGCTCAGAAGCCACCGCTCCCTAACGGTCGCGGTTCAGTGCTTCGGGTCGCCCGGCAGCACTGAACCGCGCGCGTGAGCAAGCGGTTTGCGTTCTGAGAAAGCGTCGAGGCAAGAAAGACCGCATCGGAGCCGTTGGAGCGGACATGCACAAACGGCCCCGATGCGATCCGCCCGAGAGATCGGGCTGAGATCCGGCGTCGGCTGGCTCGGTACGCTACCCGTCAGCAGCGGTTGCTCCTGGTGAGGCCCGCGTCCAACTTTCCTGCACCTGGATACCACAACCCTGGCCGAAACCTGGGATCTCCGGCGAGGAGTCCAAATTCAGTGCTACCGATGCTAAGACAGGCGAACCGCGATTTTGACGACAGCAAGCTCGCTCTGTCGTTAAAATAGAGCGCAGGCTGTCTTTGAAGCAGTAAGGAGGATTACCGGTGTGCGGATAGGTGTCGTTTTCTTAATGGCATGCCAAATGCTCTTTGGCCAGGCTGGCATCGCGTTGGTCGGCGCCGGCTACGTCAACCCCATCCCGGTGCGGGTGGCCCCTGGGCAGGTGGTGACATTCTTTCTCACGGGGCTCCAGACCGTGCTGCCGCCGCCGGCCCGCGCCGAACGCGCGCCTACGGTGCCCTTGCCTCTGGTGCTGGCGGGGATTTCGGCGGTCATCCGCCAATCCGGCCCCGGCACGTCCCTTCCGGTGCCCTTGCTCTCGGTGGAGCAGCTCAACACGTGCAGCGATCCGCTGGCGGTGTTGCCGGAGTGCATGCTCACGGCCGTGACTTTGCAGGTGCCGTTTGAGCTGAAGCCCAGGAATCCGCTGATCATGACGCTGATCGACCTGATCGGAACCACGGACATCACCTTTACGGAAAACGGAGTGCCCGGCAGGTCGTTCCAGCTTTCCCCGGTAATGGACTCGATCCACGCGTTGACCAACTGCGGCAACGCCCGAACCGACGATTCCGGATCGCTGCCCTGCCAGTCTCTGGTCACCCACGCCGACGGCGCCCTGGTATCGGCCTCGCAGCCGGCGAAGTTCGGGGAGGAACTGGTCATCTATGCCTATGGCCTGGGGACCACCACTCCGGCGGCCGAGACCGGGGCTGCCGCGCCTTGGGGGGCGCTCGCGGTTCCTGTCCGGATCGATCTCGATTTCCGCCCCAACGCCGGCACTTCCCGCCCCGGCTCCGGTACGGCGGCCACGTATCAGCCGACCTATGTCGGCCTGGCGGCGGGTTCGGTGGGCTTGTACCAGGTCAACTTCTTGGTCCCGCAGCCCCCATCGAGCACTCCCCCATGTGGGAGCGGCGTCGATTCGAACCTGACCGTGACCATACAAGGCTTCCAGTCCTTCGATGGGGCCAAGCTCTGCGTCCAGACGCAGTAGCGTGCCCTGGCTTGCGCCAACGTCATGCCCGACCCAGCGGCCCAAGGCGGGATGGAGAGTTTGAACTTGGCCGAATTGCGTCTTGAGCGAGCGGCGACGACCTTGCACGACGAGGTCGAGCGGTTGTTCCTCGAGGCGCGCGACGATGTGTATCGGTACTTGCTGACGCTGGGCCTCCATCCCCCGCTGGCACAGGATGCCACGCAGGATGTCTTCCTCAGCCTCTACGTCGCGCTGAGGAAAGGGGAGAGCATCCGCAACACGCGGGCCTGGGTATTCCGCGTGGCCCACAACCACGGGCTCAACCTGCGCGAAAAGCAGGATTACCTCCGTCCCTTCGAGGCCGGAATCGAATCCTGTCTGCCGGCCCCCGAAAAGAGCCCCGAGCAGGCGCTCATCGAGCGCGAGAGGCTGGTGCGGCTGCACAACGCCGTCGAGGGCCTCTCCGCACAGCAAAAATCCTGCCTATTTCTTCGTGCCGAGGGTCTCCGTTATCAGGAGATCGCCCAGGTGATCGGGGTCGGCACTTCAACGGTCGGTGAGTTCCTGCGCCGCGCGATCACGAGATTGAGGAGGGCGAGCCATGCTTAAGTTCGGTGCGCTCCACCCTGGTGAGGAGCAGTTGCTGCGGTTCGCCGATGGCGAACTGCGGCCGAAGGAAGCGGCGGCCATTCGCGCCCACCTGGAGGCCTGTTGGAGCTGCCGTACGCAATTCCAGGGGTTGGCGCGAGAGATCGGCGACTACGTGCGCTACCACGAGGGGGCGCTGAAGCCGAGCCTGCCCCCGCCGCCCCAGCCCTGGGCCGACATCCGCGTGCGCATGCGCAGACTCGACCAGGCGCGCCCGGCCGCCCCCAGCCGCGCCCCGCGCCGCTGGCTGACCGCCGCCGCCGTGCTTCTGCTGGCCTGCCTGGCGGTCTACAGATTCGGGCGGCCGCCCGTGGCCAGCGCCGCCGAGTTGCTCCGGAAAGCGGTGGCCGCGGACTCTCCGGTCCCGCGGGAGCACCGGCAGATCCGGGTGCGGACACGGACTCATTCTTTCATCCGCGCCGCCTCGCACTCCTCCCAGACCACTTCCGACGCCGCTCCGCTGGAAACGCTGTTCGCCTCCGCACGCTTCAACTGGCAAGACCCTCTGAGCGCCCGATCCTATGCCGCATGGCGCGAGCAGCTCCCCGATAAGCGCGATGAGGTCGAACCCTTTGGCGCGCCAGGCATGTACCGCATCCGCACCACCACCGCTCACAGCGTGCTGACCGAAGCTACCATCACCCTCCGCGCCCAGGACCTCTCTCCCGTCAGCGAGACGTTCCAGTTCGGCGGGAGCGAGTGGGTCGAAATCACCGAGATCCCAGGCGAGCCGCTGGTTCCCTCCCCGGCCGCGCCGGTGATCGCACAGGCCCGGGCGCCCGAGGGCGCGCCGGAGCCGGCTCCCCAGGCGCAGTCCCTCGAGACGGATACCACAGCCACCCAGGAGTTGCAGGTCATCGCCGCGCTCCACGAGATCGGCGCCGACCTGGGAGAGCCGATCGAGTTGACCCGAAGCGGACGGCAGCTCGTCGTCACCGGCACCGGAATGGAACCTGAGCGGCAGGAACAAGTCCGGTCCTCGCTGGCCCGCTTGCCAGGCGTAGCCGTGCGCTTCGACGACCCACGCCCGCTGGGCCCGGAAGCCGGCGCCGCCAAAACGGCCATGTCGGTTGCCGCGGCGCGCGTCCCTCTACAGTCCGAGATGGAGAAGGCCGTCGGCGGCCGGGTGGCGTTCGAGAAATTCGCCAACCGTGTTCTGGAGCTCAGCGAGGCCACCATGGCCCGCGCACATGCGCTGCGGAACCTGGCGGAACGATTTCCCCCTTCCGCCGAGTCGCAGCTCGCCGATCGCGACAAAAGTCTGCTCGCCACCCTGCGGCGCGAGCACGCGCAGGTGCTCTCCGGAGCGGCAGCCGAAATCCTGGACTCCGTCAAACCCGCGCTCGCGGCTCTGGGCGCGGGGGACGAGCACTCGCCGAGCGAGACCGCGCTTGGGCCGGACTGGCGGGCGGGCGCCGAGCAGGTGTTCGCTTCCGCCCAACAGGTGGATCAACTCTTGAACGTGTTGCTGGCCGGCGCCGACACCCGGCTGGCGCCGGCTGAGATCCCCGGCAGGCTCGCTTCCGCCTCGGCGCGTTTTCGAGCGCGTGCCGCGGCATATCGCGACACCCTGAAGGAGGGCACGCGATAATGCGTCTGGCCTTGGTCGTCTCCGGCTGTCTGCTTCTCTCGGCTGCGCTCGAAGCGCAGCAGGGTGCGCAGGTGTTCGGGCTGATCAAGGACCCTTCCGACGCCGTGGTGCCCGGCGCCACCGTGACCGTAGTGAGCCAGACCACCGGCATCCGGCGTTCCAGCCGTTCCAACCATGAGGGGATGTACGTCATCGCCTCGCTCCAGCCGGGCCTCTACAAGGTCACGGCCCGCAAGGAGGGCTTCCAGACCCTCGCGCGGCTGGGGGTGAGGTTCGAAGTCGCCCAGAATGCCCGAATCGACTTCACGCTTCAGGTCGGCAGCACGGAGCAGGAGGTGACGGTGCAGGGTGGTCCGGCCCCGGTCAACCTCCAGGATGGATCCGTCGGGATGGTGATCGGACGGGAGTTGATCGGAACCCTGCCCCTGAACGGCCGCGGGCTGCTGGGTCTGCTCGAGTTGGCCCCCGGCGTCCTGGTCACTCCCGCCACCGCCGGAGAGGCCGGCCAGTTCACCACCAACGGCCAGCGGGCCAACACGAACTACTTCACGCTGGACGGCGTCAGCGCCAACACCGGCGTCAGCGGTACCGGGATGCCCGCGCAATTCAGCGGCGGTTCCCTGCCCGGGATGACCGCCTTCGGCAGCACGCACAACCTCATCTCCATCGAAGCGCTCGAGGAGTTCCGCATCGAGACCTCCAGTTTCGCTCCCGAGTTCGGACGCCTGCCGGGCGCCCAGGTTGTGGTCAGCAGCCGGTCAGGTTCGAACGATTTCCACGGGAGCCTGTTCGAGTACCTGCGCAACCAGCGGCTGGAGGCCAACGACTGGTTCGCCAACGCCGAGGGCCTCAGCCGCGGCCCATTGCGCCTCAATGACTTCGGGGCCGTGTTGGGCGGACCGGTGCGCCACAACCGCACCTTCCTCTTCGCGTCCTACGAAGGACTCCGTCTGATCCAGCCTTACACCTGGCTGGAGGCCGTGCCGTCGCTTCTGGTCCGCCGCTATGCGCCTGGACCGGTCCAGCCGATCCTGAACGCCTTCCCGCTTCCCAACGGGCGGGACTTCGGCAACGGGCTCGCCGAGCTGACTGCCAGCACCTCACGATCCTCCGGGCTGGATGCCGGGAGCCTGCGGCTGGACCACGCCCTCAGCGCGCGCCTGAGCCTGTTTGCGCGGTACAGCCGGACCCCGTCCACAACCGAGTCCGGGTACTCGCAGATCAACGTCTCGCGCTTCCGTTCCGATATCCTGACCGTCGGGCTCACTGCCTCGTTCAGCCCCAGCATCAACAACGAGTTACGGCTGAACGCGGCCCAAACCAGGGTCGGCGCCGAGTGGCGGACGAGTCCCGAGGGCGGCGCAATCCCCCTGGACCTCTCGCGCCTGCCGTTGCCGATTGCCGTTCCGTCGGGCGAGTCTTTCTATCGCCTGTCGGTGGGTGGAGTCGGGGAGCTCATCACCGGCACGGCCGGCACAAACAGCGAGGGACAGTTCAACCTCGTGGATACCACGGCGCTGACGCGCGGAACCCACCAGCTTCGGTTTGGCGGCGATTACCGCAGGCTGGCGCCCCGCCGTGGGGACCCCCCTTATAGCGTAGGGATCACCTTCGAGAGTTTGGCCGACCTGGTTGCCAACCAGAACATGCTGGTGACCTACTCGGAAGCCTCCCAGGTCTCGAGCGTGGTGCGAAACATCTCCCTGTTTTTCCAGGACACCTGGCGAGTGCATCCCCGGTTGACCCTCACCTACGGTTCCCGATGGGAGCTCAACCCACCGTCCGAGGCCTTGCGGAGCGCCGAGTACGTTCTGTCGGAAAGCGCCAATCAGTCCTCCGTTCAGACGCTGGCCCCGGGAGCCGCGCTATGGCGAATGGGTTACTTGAACTTTGGCCCAAGAATCGGTGTTGCATATGGACTTACGCGAGATGGACGGACTGTCCTGCGGGCCGGGGCGGGGGCCTATTACGACGCCGGCTTCAGCGCTGAGGCCGACGCCGTTAACGGCGCCCCCTACAACAGCCTGCGGATGTCGATGGGAGCGCCCTATGGCTACGCCGCCGCGACCATGGGCATCCCCATCCGCTATGGAGTGATGCCCGACCTGCGACTGCCGCTCTCTTTGGAATGGAACTTCACCCTGGAGCGGGCGCTGGGCGCCAATGGCCTAGGCGCTGTCTCTTATGTGGGCTCGTCGGGAAGCGGCCTGCTGCGGCGCGAAGCATTCCTCAGGCCGGACATCGGCGCGGTGGACATCGCCGTCGCCACCAATCACGGAGCCGCCCGCTACAACGCTCTTCAACTCCAGTACCGGCGCACCATGGCTCGCGGGCTCCAGGGCATCCTCTCTTACAACTGGTCTCATTCCATCGACACGGTTTCCTGCGCATCGGCGCTCCAGTTGGTGCAGCCCGGATTTGGAGCCGCCGAGGACCGCGGCTCCTCGAGTTTCGATGCCCGGCATGCGCTCACCGCCGCCTTCTCCTACGAGATCCTCGCTCGGCGCCTCCATTTGCTGCGAGGCTGGGCGGTGCACGGTATGGTTCGCTCCCGGACGGGCTTTCCCATCGACATTCTTACCCGGCAGGACGCCTTTGGCCTGGGGTTGAGCAACGTAATCCGTCCGGATCTCCGGCCGGGCACCTCGCTCTGGCTCGCCGACCCCTCGGCGCCCGGCGGCAAGCGCCTGAATCCCGAGGCGTTCTCGCTGCCGCACAATCTGGCCCAGGGCACCCTAGGGCGGAACGTGGTGGAAGGACTTGGAATGTACCAGATCGACCTCGCGGTGCGCCGCCAGTTTCACGTCTCCGACCGGGTCTCGCTCGACACCCGGATCGAGGCGTTCAATGTCCTCAATCACGCCAACTTCGGCGATCCCGTGCGGTACCTCGCCAGCCCCCTGTTCGGGCAGTCAGCCTCCATGCTCAATCTGATGATGGGCAACGGCAGCCCCAATAGCGGCCTGGCCCCTGCCTTGCAGGTTGGTGGCCCACGGTCGATGCAGTTGGCGCTGCGGCTTCGCTTCTGAACGAGCGCCAGTCGGGCCTGTTGCCTAAGTAATGATAGAATGCCGGCAGAGTGTTCTTCGAGGTCTGCGGTGAGATTGCCGGTGTGGAAACATTTGCGGCCGGCAACTCCATTCGCGAACTGCCCCGTCTGCGGAAGCTGTACGGCCCAGGACGGTGGCGAAAACGCAAGGGGTATGCGGAAGTGAAGCTCCCCAATGGTACGATACGGAAGGCGGAGCTCCATTGGTACGAAGCGTCGGGCATCGGAAAGAAGGAACTGAAGATAAAGCGTTTTGTGGACTAGCCATGCGGACTCATAGGGCGAGAACAGAGGGTTTCGCGGTGTGCCTCCGGAATCGCGGCTATGCCGCGTCACTCGAGGTCCGAAAGTTGTATCCGGTCGTGAACGACCCAGAAGCAGCGGCGAACGATCTCATCCGTGTGATCGACGAATCGGGTGAGGACTACGTGTACCCAGCCCGTCTCTTCCAGAAGCTCGCGCTGCCAATCGAACTCCAGCGCGCCCTGCGCGCGGCTTCATAGCGAGATCAGGAATTCGAAAGGTATCCATGGTCGCCAGCCCCCTGTTCGGGCGGTCGGTCTCCATGCTCAATCTTATGATGGGCAAGGGCAGCCCCCAACAGCGGGCTGGTCAGATGAACTTGTACTGGCCCGGTACCGGCACGGGCGGCGTCTCGATCTTGGCATTCATGTCGAGAACCTTCGGAAACAGGTCTTGCTGGGACTTCATGATCATGTCCCAGGTAATCTTCATGCCGGAGTAAGCCGCCTCCCGGGCCAGGATGCCGGTAAGGGTGCTCTCTGCAATCCGGATTCCCTGGTTGATGTAGGGCCGCTGTCCAAGCACGCTGTCGACGAGATCGATGTGCTCCTGGACGTAAGGGCTCTGCTCTCCTTGCGCGAAATCGGTATCCTCCACGCGGACATTCGACATGTCGTGGCAATTGCTCCGGCCCTTGGCGCCCACCACCAGCTCACTGACGTCGTGGTGCCGGGTGGAGGGAGGATACTGGCGCCCGTGGCTCATCATGTGCACGCCGTTCGGGTATTCGAAATCGCAGACGTTGTGGTCATAGATGTTTCCGTAGACCTCGGTGCGCGGCCGCCAGGCCACGCCGCCCGAGGCCACAGCGCTCACCGGGTGCGTGCCCATGACCCAGTTGATCACGTCGAGGTTGTGGAAGTTCTGCTCCACCACCTGGTCGCCGCAGATCCAGATGAATTCGTACCAGTTGCGGTGCTGGAACTCCATGTCGGTCCACTTCGGGTCCCGGACCGCCGCGCCCTTGAGTTCGGGCGAAACGTCGCGGCGAAGATGCAGGATCGCCCCGCTGTTGACGGCCCAGTTGGCGTAGGCGGCGACGATTTCGCCGATTGCTCCGTCATGGATCTTCCGGATGGTCTCAAGATACTGCCTGTGCGAGTGGCGCTGCGCGCCGGAGACCACCACCAGCTTCAGTTCCTCCGCCTTCTTTGCCGCCGCCATCAGCTTGCGCACGTTGACCGGATCGGTGCCGAAAGGCTTCTCGCAGAAGATGTGTTTCCGGGCCTCGACTGCGGCGATGAAGTGCATCGGGTGATACGCCGGCGGTGTGCAGATCATGATGATATCGATGTCGGTCGCGAGCACCTTCCGGTAAGCGTCAAAACCGATAAACATGTGCTCCGGATCGACCTTGAACTTCTTCTCAAACTGTTGCGGCGCCTTTTGCTTCAGGTTCGCGATGCCGCCTTCCAGCCGGTCCCGAAACAGCTCGCCGATTGCGACAAGCCGCACGTTCTCGTTTCCCGCCCACGTGTCCAGGACCGCTTGCGACCCGCGCATCCCCACGCCGAGAACACCGAGCTTCAGCATGGCCTTGCCCACGCCGTGGACCTGTTCCGGCTTCACAATGCTGAACGCGGGCGTTGCCGCTCCGGCCAACGCCGAGGATTTCAGAAAAGACCTGCGTGTCACGCTGCTGGCGTCATTTGACTCCATTCCTGCCCTCCCGATAACTTACGGTTCTCAGCATCTGCGCTTTGGCATCCTGGCCGCCTTCGATTCTACATCAAACCACTTGCGCTGGGGCCGTGTCCCCACCAGGTCCGAGGCCCCGGCGCCCCTCCCTCCTCCCTGTCTTACAATTCTTTACTCCGACTGCCCTGCCGGCGGTAACCTTCACATTCTCCGAGACATCCTTACTTCGAGGTTGGACTCTCAAGGAGGAGCGTGAGGGCTGCCGTGATCCACAGATTCCTCATCATCGCCGCGATTGCGGCTGGGACGCTGGCTGCCGCGGACGAGCGCGGTTCGGTTACGTCGGCGGGACTTCCGATCCCCGGAGCGATCGTCACCGCCACGCTGGGCGAAGTCAAACTCGTCACCAGCACCGACGACTCGGGTAGCTATGTGTTCGAAGACCTGGGCCCCGGTGCCTGGACCATCGAAATCCAGGCGTTCGGCTTCGACAGAAGCAGCCGCATCCTCAACGTGCCGGCCGCCGGGACGTTGGCTTGGGACTTGAAGCTGAGGCAGCGGCAGGCAGCCCCGCTTCAAGCCGTTGCGCCGCGGGCAGCCGCGCCGAAGCCGGTCGAGCTAAAGCCAGCCCCAGCTCAGGCGGCTGCGGCCAAGCCCGCCCCACCGCAAGGTGCGCGGCCGAACGCCCCCAACGGTTCCTTCCAGCGCTTGGGCGTGAACCAGACGGCGCAGGCCGACGCTCTGGCTGCCCTGGCGGCACAACCGGCTCCCGACATGCAGAACGGCGCCGACCTTAGCCAGAACGCCAACGAGTCCTTTCTGGTCAATGGCAGCCTGAGTCGCGGTTTGCAGATGCCCCGGCAGGAGGGCGACATGATGGCGTTCGGGGGCTTCGGCGGCCCTGGAGGCCCCGGGATGCCCGGAGCCGCGCCCGACGGGAATCCTCCCGGCTTTGACAGCGGACAGGGACCAACGGGTGGTCCTCCGGGAATGGGCGGCGGACCGGGCGGACGCGGAATGGGCGGCCCCGGTGGGTTCGGCGGTCGCGGAGGATTTGGCGGGCCCGGCGGGCGGCCCGGCGCGCGTGGTCCCGGCGGGCCGCAGCGCCCCGACTGGCAGAACCGTCAGGGAACCACGGCCTTCGGCAACCGCATCGGGCGGGGCCGGGAGACTTTTCGCGGCTCCATGTTCTTCAGTCTGGACAACTCGGCACTGGACGCCCGCCCCTACTCGCTTACCGGGCAGACCGTCGGCAAGCCCTCCTATGCCCAGTCCCGCTTCGGGTTTTCCGGCGGCGGCCAACTGCGCATTCCCAAGCTGATCAACAGTCCGAAGACTTTCGTCTTCGTGAACTACACCGGCACTCGCAGCAAGAGCCCGTACAACGCCACGTCTACGCTGCCCTCGCCGCTGGAGAGAGTGGGCGATTTCTCGCAGGCGATGGCGAACGGACCAATCACCATCTATGATCCGTCCACCCACCTCCCGTTCCCGAACAACCAGATTCCCTCTTCGCGGATCAACCCGGTGGCCAGCGGTCTGCTCCAATTCATCCCCCTGCCGAACCAGCCCGGCCTGGTGCAGAACTACCAGATCGTGAGATCCGTGCCTCAGAACACCGACAACCTGGCCCTGCGCATGTTCAACAGCCTGACGCAAAAGGACCGCATCGGCGGCTCGTTCAACCTGCAATCGCGCGGATCGGAAACCGAACAGCTATATGGTTTCCAGGATACCCTCAACGGCCGCGGGATCAGCCTGAACCTCTCCTGGACGCACAACCTGAAGACGGGCCTCATCAACAACCTGAACTGGAGCTTCTCGCGGAACCGCAGCACCACTTCGCCGTTCTTCGCCAACGGCCCCAATGTGGCGGCCCAACTGGGCATCGCGGGCGCCTCCAGCAACCCGCTCGACTTCGGCCCGCCCAACCTCTCGTTTACCAATTTCGGAGGTCTGTCGGACGCCGCCGCGGCGCTCATGCGCAACCAAACCTCGACCATCGGCGACAGCGTGATCCTGGTGCGTGGGAAGCACACCTGGACCTTCGGCGCCCAGTACCAGCGCCTCCAGCTCAACAACCGCAGCGATCAGAATGGCCGCGGCTCATTCACTTTCTCTGGACTCTCCACCAGCGCCTTCGATTCCAACGGGCAGCCGTTGCCTTCGACCGGCTTCGATTTTGCCGACTTCCTGCTGGGGTCGCCCAACTCCAGCACCATACGCTACGGCAGCGCCGACACCTACTTCCGGGGCGCCAAGTACAGCTTCTTCGCGCAGGACGACTGGCGCGTGCGCTCCAACCTCAGCTTCAATCTTGGCGTGCGCTATGAGTTGCCATCCCCCCTGACGGAGAAGTACAACCGGATGGTGAACCTGGACATCGCCCCGGGATTCACCGCCGTGGCCCCAGTGACCCCCGGAGCCACCGGCCCGTACACCGGTGTCTTCCCCGCGGGGCTCATCAATCCGGATCGCAACAACATCGCGCCCCGCCTCGCGGTGGCCTGGAAGCCGTTCCCGAAAAAGGCCATGACGGTGCGAGCCGGCTACGGCATCTACTTCAACGGCAGCGTGTACAACCAGGCGGCCACTCTGATGGCCCAGCAGCCGCCCTTCGCCAATTCCTCGACCTTCCAGACCAGCCTGGCAAACCCACTCACCTTGCAGAACGGTTTTACCGGCTCGTCTACCACCGAGATCACCAACACCTACGCGGTAGACCGGAACTACAAGGTCGGCTACGCGCAGACCTGGAACTTCTCGGTGCAGCGCGACCTGCCGCTTTCCATGGTGGCGGAGCTGGGCTACCTGGGCACCAAGGGCACGCGGCTGGACATTCAGGGGATTCCCAACCGGTCCGCTCCGGGTTCTCCGCTGACGGCCGAGCAGCGGCGCCAGATCGGCAACGCGGTGGGCTTCACCTTCGACAGCTCGAACGGGGACTCGATCTACCACGCCGCGCAGGTGCGCTTGAGCCGGCGTTCCCGCCGCGGGATTGCAGGCAACCTCCTGTACACCTTCTCGAAGTCCATTGACAACGCCTCGACCTTCGGCGGCGGCGGCAATGTGGTTGCCCAGGATGCCAACAACCTCCGGGCTGAGCGCGGCTTGTCGAGCTTCGACCACCGCCACACGCTAAGGATGTCCTACGTGATTTCGTCCCCCGGCAGCGGGACCACGAGCAGCGTTGCGGCCAAAGGCTGGCACGGCAAACTGATCAGGAACTGGACTCTGAGCGGCGCTATCACAGCTCAGACCGGTTCGCCGTTCACCGCAACGGTTTTGGGCAACCGCTCCGACGCGGGCGGAACCGGGGCGGTGGGCAGCTCGAGGGCGGAAGCCACCGGGTTGCCGGTCGAAGCAGGAACCGGTCTGTTCAACCTGCTGGCTTTCATGCTGCCTCCGTCGGGCCAGTTTGGAAATGCGGGCAGAAACACGATTCCGGGGCCGTTCAGCTTCACCACCGACATCTCCCTCGGCAGGAACTTCCCGCTGGGGGAGAGCCGCCGCAGCCTGGACCTCCGAATGGACAGCACGAATGCGCTGAACATCATGAACGTCACCGCCCGGATCGGAACCACGGTGAACGCTTCCAACTACGGACTGCCGCTCGCGACCGGCAGCATGCGGACGATG
>Ga0187850_10002367_pt1 | contig 17589 bp, 40 predicted proteins | sample June2016WEW_4_15_FD_132436 | JGI IMG/M metagenome (GOLD analysis project Ga0187850, IMG submission 132436) | Peatland microbial communities from SPRUCE experiment site at the Marcell Experimental Forest, Minnesota, USA - June2016WEW_4_150 | ecosystem: Environmental > Terrestrial > Soil >... | reverse complement strand
GGGGAGGGGAGGGAGCCGGCAGGACCAGGGAGGGATGATCCGGCCGGCTCGGGATTACGAGGGAGATTCGGAGGCGGTCGCGGTGTAGACGTAACCGCTCGGCGAATAATTGAGGAGCCCTTGAATCAGGCTTGCCAGTCTTGCGGCTTCTGCGTCCTGGAGAATTGGCGGATCAGATGTGATCACGATTTGCCATGTCGGGGCCGTGGTTGGAGGCTCGGCCGGCGTCGGGTCGGGTTGTGCGATTGGCGGAACGGCGTCCATTTGCACTCCTTTTGAGATCCTTGAATCTGCGCTCGTATGATTTGAGCTCTGCGAGGCACGGCTTGAGCTTTGCAAGAGTTTCCGGCGGCGTTGGACTATCGAGGGCCGGGAACGATCGCTCCAGGTGCGCGATCGCTGTCGCTAGGTGAACTTCGGCAAAGCCGAGAATATACAAGATCTCTCTTCTCTCCGCTTGATTCACTTGGGGCCTCCCTGCCCCTCCGGGAGCGTCAACTGATCTTCCTCGGGTAGGCTTTTGATTGCGGCGGTCCCTCGATCGGCGATCTTTTGCGAGAGTCGGGCCCGACCATTCTCGTTAATCGTCGCGTCGAGGCCGATATATTCGAGGAGTTCGCTCAGAATTGCGTCGGTCCGATTCTCTTGTCTGCGAATTGCGCTAACGTCCTCCCGAAGCCTCCGGATTTGATCGCTCAAGTCCTGAATGATCGCTTGCGCTTCGCGTGCTAGATCCGCGCTCACTTCTCCTCCTTCTTCTTGACAGCGAACACTCCCGGCTCGATCTCGCAGTAGTCGACGCCGAGGTATTCTAGAATCGCGACGTGAATCCTCGTACTACTTTCGATCTCCTCTTTGAGATACGAGATCTGGTTTTGGAGGCCGGCGAGGACGTACTTAATCTCGCCTGAGCCGAGATCCCTTTGAGCGTTTCTCTTGCGGCTCATTTGCGATTGCTCGATTTCCTGGCCGGTCACTTCTCCTCCCCTCCGCTTAGCTTGAGCCACAGATACGCGGCGGCGGCTAGGACAGCGATCGCGAAGCCGACAATATACCCGGTCGCGAAGTCCAGCAGGAAAAGAATCGATTCCGCTTTGCGCTCCATTATTCCTCCCTGGCCTCGGCGGCGTGGTAGTAACCCGAAACGGCGATCTTTCGGACGAGCTTGTACTCAAATACGATGTGGGTTTGGCCGACCCATGCGAACCTTCCGGGATCTCGATCCCAGTTCCCGGAGGGTTGCTCTATGATTCGATTGTCGTCCGGCTCGACGAGATCCGAGTCTTCGATTCGCGTGTAAATCAATTCCGGAGCAACCATTTTTACGAACTTGGTTTTCGCCACTTCTCATCCTTTAGTGGACGTTTTGGGGTAGCTGGATTCCGGCGCGCCCGATTGCGTCGAGCGTGTTGATTGCGATTGGCGCATGGGCAAGCTCGGTTATTGCCTTGAGTATCGCGAACGCGGCGGCGAATTGGCCCGGATCGCAGAGCGGAGAGACATAGAAGTTAACCTCGGTCGAATGAATGTCCTTCCACTCAAAGACGATCCTCGGTGTTGATCTTGACGGTTCCTGGGTACGGTCGGGCATGTTTCCTCCTCTCGTATTGTCCCTAAAAGGTGATCAGGCCGAAGAAATATCGGCCGAACGTGATCCCGTTGGCTCGGAGCCGAGCCTTTTTCCGGGGAACCTGGAGCTTTTGATTCCTTACGATCACTCTCCCTCCTCTCTCGGTTTGCGGCGAACTTAGCGACCCTCTTTTGGAGCCATGACGCGCCGATCGGTTTTTGGATCTTCTTCGACTTGTGGGTCTTGAGCTCTCTCCGCGATTTGTGTTCCCCGACCTTGTACGATCCGAGCGCGTGAACCCATCCGGGGCCTTCCCACTTCACGCGCGGGCTCAGGCCCCAGTCGAGGATGATTTGACAGATCTCGCGCGCGCTCTTCGCGTTGGTTGCTATGTACCCGTCGTTATTGACGTAGACCGCGCCGGCGGCGATCGCGTCGGCTCCGATCGAATTGAGAATATCACAAATCAAGCGATAGAGGGAGAGATTCGAGAGTGGGTTTCCGGGGAAGATCGGCTCGGGTAGCTTGGCGGAGGTCGGATCGTATCTCTGAATCCCATGCGAGAGCCCGGCCGAGACGAGACAATTCCGCGAGATCTTGTGCTCCGGAAAAGGAAAATCGACCGGCGGTTCGGCTTGCCGGCCGAGCCACTTCCCCGGCCAGTAATCGGCCTTCCAGGAGATTGTCTGCATGATGTTCCAATAGGTCGCGCGAATGTCGATGTAGAATCCGTGATCAAAGGTACACGGCTCAGAGAATCCCGGGGGAGAGACAATGCCGGCGCGGAGTCGTTGAATCTGCGTGTGCTTAACGCGCGGTCCCTTGTGATATTTCCAGGATAGGAAGTCGCGCGCGACGGCTGAAGGGGATTCAATACAGTCGTCCAGGCGAACGCAGTCCGGAGCCTTGAGGAGTCGAGTCTGCGAGATCTGCTTGACAAATGAGTACGTTCCGAGAATCGTCGGCTCTTGGAGTGTCCGAAGCTCCGGGAGTTTCACTAGCTCGACGGTATGGAATCGCTCGCGCCGGCGATGCGCGGAATCGATCAGGTTGGAGAGGGCCTCTCCGCTCATGCGTTGGGGTCGTAGTACACGTTATACATATCGTCGTCGGTGCGCTCGATGCAAAAGTAAACGCCGCCGGCTCCGACCTCGGCGACGTAGTTAAGCGCGTCGGAAAGGAATGCTTTTTGCGTCCTGAACTCCAGGCCGCTCGGTAATTGCTCGGGGGTTTTGTAGAGCATGATCTCGATGCCGTTTGGGGCCTTCACGATCTCGGGCTCGTTCGAGGCGAGCTTCTTCTCGGCCGCTCTGAGCGCCGCTCGGTCTTCGGGAGTTCCGCCCGTGTGGGTCACTCTCTGGAGGAGCCGGCGCGCCGTTGACTCGCTCTTCTCGGTCGCTTTCGCGATTTGCTTTCCTTTGAATCGCTCGGGGAGCTCGGCGGCTCGGACGCGGGAGCGGATATGAGTCGTTCGCTCCTTCCAAGCCTCCAGGCCGCGAGAGGAGCGAACGATCGAACCGAGCGGTTTTCCCTTGTCGATCGCGTTCCGGATTTGAGAGACGCGCCGCTCGGATACATGAAAGGCTTTCGCGGCCTTCTCGTCGCCGTACTTGTTCGCGGTGCGCGCGACGCGAGCGAGGACTTCGCGCGTTCCGGCCGGGGCCCTACGAGCCATTGGCTATAACTCGCCGAAGGAGCTCGGCCTCGATTTGCCGGCAGGCGTCGATCGCGATCGACACGACGGCCTTATAGAGATCGACGTTCACTAACAGAGAACTTTCTCCGGGCTCAAGCCTCCGGAATCCCGGAAGGATGCGGCTCTGGAATGCCGAGCCGATCTCGCCCTGATCGTCGAGGATCTTGAGAATCACTTGGACTCGGGGCTTGCCGGTCATAAGGCCTCCTGGGGATTTTGCGGTAGCACGTCGGCGGGAGAGTGGGGGCTGGATAGGATTCAAAGAAGAGACTCAAGTAAAACTCTACGGCATGGCGGAGTTCGCAAGCGAAGGAGGAATGCGAGGCGCGAGCGATGAGTCGGAGGTCGCGGATTTGCGAGGGCTTGAGGCCGTTCGGGTGAAGGATCTCGTCTGCGAAAGTGCGCGGCCGGCCGCGCTGTTTGGTCATAGGCTCCTCCTCTGGAGATCTTCATAGTACGCCAGTTTGGGGCCTGGGTCAATTCCCATAGGGATAATTGACAAAACTTGTCGGGTATGGGATAATCATTGGGAAGTCCGATAAGACTGGATCGGATTTGGCGATTTCATTCGCACGGAGGAGGCGATAAGTCGATGGATCAAGAGGCTAAAACCGAAGAGCAAAAGGAGGAGGAAGAGCTCGAAGGGGAGCCGAAGCCGGCGGCTCCAGATGCGAAGCCGGCGGAGATTGTCGAGCACGTTCCAGAGAGAGGGGAGCCAGCATGGCAAGTCGCGATCGCAAAACTACGGGACGAGCTTCGCGCGGGACTCGAAGCGCACACACAAAAGACGGAGAAGGTTCTCTCCAGGCTGAGCGAGCAAGTCGAGTCAATCTTGACGCCGCCCGAGCCACCCAAGCCGCCCTCGCTGAAGGACGAGCCGCCCTCGCCTCCAGCGAAGAGGCCGCTCCTCACGAGATCAAGCCGGAGCCGAGCTCGCCGATCGACGTAGACACTCCGAGCGCGGAGGAGCAGGCTCAGGCGCACGAGGCCGCCTCGAAGACTGAGACGGGGAACTGGTACACAAAGAAGAAAGCGAAGGAGCAGTCCGAGCGCGACGCGGCCTCGATCCTGAATATCTGCAACACGCTCGCGACCGGGTTAATCTCGCCGGCGGCGAAAATGTCGGAAGATCGCCGGCTCTCGATTCAGGAGCCTCTCGCGCGCGAGATCGAGCGGCTCTCGCCGAAGACGAAGGATCTCATTCAGGCGTACTCCGACCCGCTCGCGATCATTACCGGATTCGGAATGTGGTCCTATGAGATCTCGAAGATCCTTCCTCCTCCGGATCAAGGTCGGGGCCCGAAGCCTCCGGAGGCCCCGAGGCCTGGGCCCGGTCCCTCGGCCGAGGCGGTGAAGGGCAACGGCGGATCTCGGACGAAGGAAGTCGAGGAATCGGTCGTTCCGGTAACGCCGCTCCCTCAGAACTTGGTCGATCAGATCAATAAGCTATGAACAACGAGCCCACTCTCCGCGAGAAGTTCTCGGCCGCGATCGAAAACCTTGAGCCCGGACCACTCAAGACGATTCTCGCTCTCGTGCTCCCGCTGATGTCCGAAGAGATCTTGCGCGGCTTGTGGCAGGAAGTAATCGGATCGGTCCAGGAGATCGAGGCCGGCCGAGGCGATGCTCTCCTGGATTCTTTCGCGAAGCGCGGGGCTCCCGCCGAGCTCCTGAAAGATCTTCGCGGCGCGATGGCTCCGGAGATCGCCCCGGAACCCGCGTCCGGGGTTCGGGCCGGGGAGCCGAATGGCCGACATACGGATTCGAAGTAATGATCGAGTGCTTATTGCCGGGAAGACGGGATCGGGGAAGACCTATCTCGCGAGGTTTCTCACGCGCAAGCTCCCGCGACTTATCGTTATCGACTCGAAGGCTTCTCTCGGCGAATGGAATCTCGATCCCTGGAACGGCGATGCGCGGAGGCGGCTTAAGAATAACGAGCCGGTTCGGGCCCGAGTGCTCGACGATCTCCAGCGCGAGCCGGAGGAGCAGTACGCCGAGCTCGCGACCCTGCTCTTGCAGTCCGGGAATGTCACGCTCTACATTGACGAGCTTTACGCGGTGGTCCCTCCCTCCTCGCGAATCCCCCCGCCGATTAACGCGCTTTGGACGCGCGGCCGGGAACCGGGGATCGGGGTATGGGCCTCGACACAGCGGCCGGTTTGGATTCCTCTCGTTGCTTTATCGGAGGCGGAGCATTTGTTTTGCTTCCGGCTCTCGCTTTTGGACGACCGCCGGCGCATGGCCGAGTTTATGACCGAGGAGGTTCTATCGAGGATTTCAGACGTTCACGGCTTCTACTACATGCAAGCCTCGGAGGATGAGCCGCATTTCATCCCCGAGCTCAAGACGGGGAAGGAGCCGACGATCGAGGCGACTCGTTCCCGAGCGAGGCCGACAGGCCTCAAGGAGTGAATCTATGAATCTCGATATGGCAGATGTCCGGCCGAGCGTGATCTCCTTCCTGATGGTTACGCTCATGGCGATCGCGGGGATCGTCCTCGCGAAGTATATTTTCAACCGCTTCTACGTTCGCGGGCTGACCGAGCTTCTGAACTCGGTCTAACTCACAGGAGGATAACCCATGTGGCCGAATAACACGCGACAATTCTTCACCGATCTCGGCGCGAAGGCTGGCCCGCTGGCCGGCGGAGCGGTGACGTTCGATGTCCCGCGCGTCGGGATTCTCTCCTCGATTCACCTGATGATCACCGGGACCGTAGGCGGAACGGTCAACACACCGAACCCGCTCGGGTTTTCTGCGGCCGTTTCCTCGGTCGTAGTCCAGGCGAACTCAGGGCTCCAGCTCGTGAGCCTTTCCGGGCCCGGTTATCACTACCTCTTGCGCGATCAACTCGAAATGCTTACCGATGTTGCGAGCGCGGAGGTAAACGGCCGGACGGCCGTCACGGCGGCGGCCTTCGACGATTCAATGTTCATTCCGATCGCGATTAACTCGCGCGACCCGATCGGCTTGATCAATCTCCAGAACGAGGACACGCTTCTCCAGATCGTTGTCAACTTCGCGACCCCGGTCGTAACCGGCGGGTCGACCGCGACCTTCACTGCGCTCTCGGCCCAGCCGTTCCTTGAGCTCTTCTCGATGCCTATCAACAAGGATGACATGCCGCGCTTCGACTATGCTCACACGATCACCGAGGAGCAGGAGTCGATCGCGGGGGCCGGCGTGTATACGAAGAACTGGCTCCGGGGAAACATTTACCTGGAAATGCTTCACGGAGTCGGGATCGCCGTCGCTCCTTCGGATGCGTTCTCGACCGCACAGGTCCGGGTCGATCAAAACCGATTCCTCTACCCGAACATAACACCGGCCTTCGCGGATAAGTATTACGCGAAGTACCGCGGCCGCGCTCGGCTCAAGGGAGTGCTCCCGATCGACTTCTTCAACTCATCGGGCCTTGGGAACTATGCCTCGATGCGCGATGCAATCGACAGCGCGCAACTCACCGACCTAGCGACCCTGATCACGGCAACCGGCGCGGTCACGCTCTACTCGATCAAGAGGCAACTCGTGAAGCTCGGCCAAGCTCCGGGCCGGTAAGGAGGGACAATGGATCAGAGCCGACCGTCTTTCACTTCCGCCGACATCTATCAGCGAGGAGCCGGGAACTATGTCACGCCGACTCAATCCGCCTCCTCGCCGATGCTTGTCGCGCTTAATCCTACCTATTGGTGGGTCGCGCTCTTCGGGATCTTGGTCCTGGCCGGCGTGATCTACCACATGGCCCCGGAACGGTAAGGAGGATTCCCATGATGAGTTTTCTCAAGAAGCCGATCTTCCAGGTCGACGGGATTACTCTCACCGTCGGACTGGGGATCTTGATCGTCCTGGTGATTTGGTTCTTGCGGTCCCGAAGGAAAGCGGGGTAGCATGGGCCGCGCGCTCCTGATTCTCGTGCTCGGAGGAATCGTGATGTGGCTGGCCGTGACCGGGCGCGCCGCGAATGTGTGGAACGCGATCACTACGGGAGCGACGAGCTCCTCGAAGTAGAAACGGGGGAGCGCCGATGTACTCGCAGATAAATTTCTGGAAGTTTCTCGTCGGCCTCGGGATTGTCTCGATCCCTCTCCTCGTGACGGACGATGCCGAGTGGAAGATGTATTATGTCATCATTCTTCTGCTCGGCTTCGCCCTCGTCAACGCGACCGGGCTTAATGGCTTCTTGACATTCGTCCAGAAGCAGACGGCGAATCCCTCCGGGCCGGTTCTCAGCTAGTTAGGGAGGATCAATGTCCGAACGACTTCAGCAGATTTTGCAAATTACTTTCGTTCTCGTGGCTCTGTACCTCGTGCTCGGGAACGCGAAAGCCTTCGCCGGGATCGTCGGATCGCTCTCCTCGGCTTATACGGGCGGGGTGAAAGCTCTCCAGGGAAGGGGAACTTAAATGGATATGCAGCCTCCTTCCTTTTGGTATCCGGGGCTCGATCAGATTCAGCACTTCCCGACGCACGACTTCGCAATATCGCTCGCGATCTCCAGGACGATATCGAAGCTAACGAGCGATTGGAAGAAGAATCATCCCATGCAAGAAACGTGGGCCCCTCAATTCGTCGGGCTCCTCGGAGGTCACGGCGCGAATACGGCGAAGCCGCAACAGCCGACGACCGGCCGGCCGGGGACTCTTCCGTTCTTTAACTCGGCGATAACGAACGTCGAGCCGGGGAGGTAACAATGCTTAAAAAGATTCCGACCTGGGCCTGGATCGTCGCCGCCGCCGGGGCGGGGTATTGGTTCTGGAAGAAGAGCTCGAAGTCGAAAGTCGCACCGGTGACTCCTTCCTTCACGTCGACGCCGATCGGATCGACGCGCAACTTCCCGAGTCTGATTACTCTTGGAGGCGGGGGAGCCGGAGTTACGCGCGAGTTCTACGGCACGGTCAAGCCGACTTAAGGGGAGCGTGACCTATGGCAGACGAGGTAACGATCCCGATCGGAAAGAAGGGAATCAAGCTCCCGAAGTGGGCGCTCTACGTCGGGGCCGGGGCCGTGGCGATCGCCGGCTTCTTGTATCTGAGATCTCAAGGGGGATCGACCTCGACCTCGGCCGATCAGACCCCGACGGCAACCGGAGCTACCGGCGGAGGCCTCGGCAGTCCGGCGAACTCGATTAACAATCCGCAGGGGTTGAATCCCGTAACCTCTCCAACGCCTTCGCCTCCGGCAAAGGTCGTAGTCGTACAGCAACCGGCGGGACCGGCGGGACCAGCGGGACCGGCGATCGTCTCTCCGGCCGACTTCGGATGGACCTCTTTTACCAAGTGGAACGCGGCCGGCGGGATTCTCTACGGCGGCGATAATCCGAAGATCGACGAGCCGTTTGCGCTCGGAGTTCCCTCTTCGGTAAGCGAGCAACCGAAGGGCGCGACCTCTAGCGCAACATACAACGCGGCCGGCGGAATCGCGATGTCCCCGGTCACCGAAGCGACGAACTGGCGCACCCAATAGGCGCGAGCGATGCCATACGAAGATGTTCCGTACTTCGGACAACCGGAGTCGATTCCCACGGTTCCGGAATTGACTCCCTCGGCCGGAGCGCCGCTCATGGGTCTAACGACCTATGCAAACGGCGCTCCGGTCACTTCGATTATTGACATCAAAGAGGCCGGATACTCATTCGTCCGGCAAAAGGCAACCGAGGGGGTTGCCTACACTGATCCGACCTTCTACAATACGGCGGATCAAGCGGTAAGCGCCGGATTCCCGATTATCCCCTTTCACTACTTCCGGCCGAGCATTAATCCCGGAGATCAAGCCCAGTATTATTATTCGGTCGCCGGCGGAAAAGTCAACATGCCGCCGTCGGTCGACTTCGAGACAACGGACTATCTCGATCCGGGCGCGGCGCTTGATCAGCTCGCGGGATTCGAGGAGGAGTCGCGGGGCTTGTGGGGTAGCTACCCGTCGATCTATACCTCGCCGTCGTTCTGGAATGATGCTTACTCTTCCTATCTGGAGCGCGCGCGGCGAAACGGGAAGACGCCCTTTGACTTCTCTCAAGTCGGGCTCAATATCGCCCAGTACGGGGTCGCGGCGCCGACGATTCCGGCTCCCTTCCAGGGGGCCTCGTTTTGGCAGGCTCAGAAGGAGATCTCCAACGTGCCGGGGGTTGCCGGCCGGCCGGATCTCGAATACGCGACGAGCGGGGGGATGCTCGGGGCCGGCGGGGGTGGGCTCGGAGGGGGGCTCCTTCCGGCGGCGTATACGAGCATTCTCACGAATCCGATCATCCCGAATCCGACGCTCGCCTGGGGAGGCAACGTGACAGGACTTCTTGATTCGATTCAGTTCTCTAACTCGAACGCTCCGAGCTCGGCGCAAACCGCAAAGGCTCAAGCTCCCTCCTCGGGAGGAGGAACGACCCCGGCGGCTTCGACGAGCCCGTTGATCACCTTCCCGAGCTTGACGAGTTTTATCGGGAACTTCTCGCTCCCGACGCCGGCCGGGAATGTCACCGTCTCGAATCTGATTCCCTTCGCCCTGGGAGTTCTCTTGGTTATAGTCGGCCTGATCGCGATCGTGTTCGCTCCGGCTCCGACGAAGGGGCCCGTCTTCGAGCAGATTCACGAGGGGCAGAAGGCAACGATCGCGCGCGGAGAGGCCGCGACGCGAAAGGTCAAAGCAACGATCACGGGATAAGGAGGAGCGATGAGTCTTCCCTGGAACAGTCTTCGCCAAGATATATCAGAACAGCCGGCGGTCATGGGGCGGGACAAGCCTCCGACTCCGGGAACGACCCCGACCCCGAAGCGGAATCCGCTCGGGCCCTGGCGCGTCCGGAAAGTGATTCGGATGATCCGGATCGGAGCGATCCCCGCTTCTCCGCCAACGACCTATCGGCTCCGATTCGCTCTCGTGCCGAAGCATAGAATCTGGAGGATCAAGACAGCGATCGCGAGCTATTCGGGAACGATTACGACCGTCAACCTCCGGCTCGAAGCGCAGAGCGAGAACGCCTCGGCGTTTCCGATCACTCCAGACGTTCACGCGCCAACGACCGGGCTTAACTTCAATCTCCTTCCGGCCGATCTCTATCTTGTCTCAGACGATTCGATTGATTTCGTGATCGACAACCCGACGGCCGGAGATCTTGTGTACTGCCTGATCAGTGGGATCGAGTACGACGTGGAGCCCGAGGCGGAGGAGTAGACGTGCCGCAGTACGGCGCGCAAATTGTGATCCCGGCAAATACGGCGATCTCAGCGACGAAGATCAGCGAGATCGCCGTCACCGATCCTCTATTAATGCGCTATGAGATCTACTCGCACGGCGAGGCCTCTCGGCTCGCCGGCGTTCGGCTCAAGAATGCGGGAACGCCGTTCGCTCCGCAACCGGGGAGCCCGATCGGAGATTGGTTCCTTCTAGACGGCCAAGCCGTCATTGGGAACTATATCCGAGGCTTCGAGCTCAAGGGACCGCACACCTCGGTTATCGTCGAGGCCTTTAATAGCGACCTTTCGTACTATCACGTCGTAACGGTGATCATTTACTGCGAGGCGAAGGCGTGACCGCTTACGTCTATTCGGTCGGAGAATGCAATAGCGCGGGACCGACTACGATCGTCGGATTCGCGGTCCCTCGGCCGAATATGCTTCTTGTCTGCGACGCGGATTCGCGCGAGGGATCGGTGACGAGCATCGTCGCCGGTGGTACAGATATGGGCGCGGCCGTGATTTCGCAAGCGAACGGGACTCGCACTGCGAGATTCTACGCGCTCTATAATCCTCCGCAGGGCTCGATTGACATCGTTCCGACTTTCAGTGGCGCGAGCTATTGGATTGTCCGGGCCCGGCTTTTCGATCTCGTCGATCCGACGACTCACTATTACGGCGCGGCCGGCAACACTGGATCAAGCACGAATCCGAATGTCAATCTAACCTCGGCGAACGGCGATCTCGCGATCGACACCGAATGCGATGCGGCGACTGGGGCGACTGGAACGCCGGGAGCCGGTCAGACGCGAGACGGGACCGATACAAACTTCGGAGCGAACGGCTTCCAGACGAACGCAAGCCATAAGCCGGGGAGCCCGTCAGCCGTTCTACAGTGGACTCTCTCGGGGGGGGTCGCCTGGGCGATTGTCGGCATGACAATTCAGTCGGCTCCGGCGGCTCCGGCTCCGCCGGCAACAGCCGCGAGTCAGATCCGAGGATCTCCGGAAACCGGAAAGCACGACATCGGCGATCGGCTCCAGGGATGGGAATCGGTCGACAACGAGGGCGAGCTTGTCTTCGAGGATAACTTCAGAAATGACATAACGGGATGGTACGCCTCGGCCGGCGGGACTGGGACCGCACCCTCGAAGGTGACAACGGCAGGGCTTGTGCTCATTCCCCCGAACGCCGTCAAGCTCGCCGTCAGCAACGCGGCCGGCCAGCGATCGCGCTTGATCCGGAGAGTGTATCTCGCGCTCGGTCAGATCTTCGGCCTGGAGGCATGGTTCCGGGTTACCGATACGCCCTCCGATACTCAAATGACTTTTGACTACACGCTCCCGGACGGGTCGGCCGGGTACATCATGGGAATCGGTTACTCGAAAGGGAGCGGCGTTCAGTTCTGGAATGGTAGCTATTGGCAGAATATCCTAACCTCCCTTACTTTCCCCGCCTCGGGCTCGGATTATTGGCTCGGGCTTAAAGTGGTCGGCGATTGGATCTCCGGAGACTATATGCGGGTATGGGTCGGAGAGCAGAAGATCAGTATGATCGCGCCGACAATCTACGCGATGGGAACGGCCGGCCTCGCGCTACCCGGAGTCGCGCAGATCATTATCGGAACGACTGAGACGGCCGGCGCGTCGACCGAGAGCGAGGTCGGATTCGTTTTGCTTACCCGCAACGAGCCGAAGGAGGCAACGTGAGCGCGGGATTTGATCCGGAGATTCACGTCAGCGGAGGAAAGGAATCCTCCGAACTCAAAGGGACGCCGAAGATCGCGATCGCGATCGCGATGAGCCGGCTCCAGGGAGAGGAAACAATGGAAGGAAGAGCAAAGATCGGATTCGGGATCGGGAACGATCACTATCCCTATCGCAACCTGAGCGCGCGCGTTCGGACAAACTATGAGCTTCGCGTGTACTCGAAGGAAGGGAAGCTCAAATGGACCGAGAACTTTCACAACCTCCTCACGACAGAGGGGTTGAATCAGCTTCTCGATGCGACGCTCAAGACCGGGCTCGCTTCTCCGGCATGGTACGTCGGCCTCGTTTCCGGAGCAACGACTCCTGCGTATGATCAAGCCGACGTGATCGGAAAACATGACGGATGGACCGAGTTTACGGACTACGCCGAGGGTGATCGCGTCCCGCTCGTGCTCGGCGATATTGCGGACGGCATGGTCGACAACTCCGCCTCGCCGGCGAAGTTCACCATCTCAAAGGCCGGCTCGATCGCGGGATGCTTTATCGTCGGCAAGGACGGCGGCGGAGGTACAAGCGGCGTTCTCTACGGCGAGGGAGCATTCTCCGGCGGAGCATTCCGGGCCGTGGAGCCGGACGATAACGCCCGAGTCACCGTAACCTTGTCACTAGGAAACTAATCCAGGAGGCAACGTGAATAGCTGGCTCGCTCTTGTGCAAGCGGTCTTCTCCGACCCTCAAGTCAAGATCCTCGGCGCGGCGATTTTGCTTAATGCAGTCCTCGCCGTGGCGCTCGCGATTGTCGGAAATAGCTTCTCGTGGCCGAAGCTCGTTGACTTCGCTCGGAAGCAAGTTATCCCCTATATCCTGGTTTGGGCCGTTCTCCGGGCCTTCGATCAATTCGCTGGAAGCTCTATAGACCTGGCCGGGATCGGGAGCATTGGAGTCTTGTCATCGACCTTCTTTGCGACCGTCCTCGCGACGCTCGTTGCGAAGGCCGTTGGAAACATTCAAGAACTTCTTAATCCGCCGGAGGCGAAGTCGTGATCGCTCGCGAGATCCCCATGACTCCCGAGCAGGAGGTCCACCTCGCGCTCTTCCACCCTAAGGATGGATTAATCGCTCGGGTTGCCGTGATCGAGAGCAAACTCGCCGCGATACTCGCGGTCGGTCTTGCAATTTTCGTCTCTCTACTTGGCCTGATCGCGACGCTTCTATCGCGCGGGTAAGGAGGGGATATGCCTCGCTCGAGAGAGAGGGCTCGCGGAGGAGCGATCCGCTACCGGACGAAGAGGATCTCGCGAACGAAGTACCTCCGGATCGCGATCCTCCGCCGGAAGGGGCCGCGCGGAGGCCGGACGATCGCGACGGTCCATACGATCAAGCGAAGTCCTCGGAGAGGACGCGGAAGGAGATAGCATGGCGAGGAAGTCGATTCACCGAAAGCGCGCGGCGCACAAGTTCGCGATCTTGACCTCGCCCGTCCGATACGGGAAAACCAATCGGAAGCGCGTCACGAAGGCGCGGAGGAAAAAGAGGATCGTTCTCGGTCCCTCTGCGTTTTGGTAAGGAGTCGCTATGGACGAGAAGCTCCTTCTCTCAGTCTTCACGGCGGTCGAGGGCGCTCACGCCTTCTCCGCATTTATGCCGAGTTACTTCACCGTCCGGAAGTTCGCCTCGACGCCGAGCGATCGCGCGGATCTCCGGAGTGGGTACGCGCCGGCCTTGATCTTTAACCTCGCGCTTGGGGGATCGCTTTCAGCCTTGATCAAGGACGCGCGACCGCTCGTGATCTCAGCCATCGTTTCCGGGGGGATGATTCTTCTCTACGAGCGCGCATTCGTCGGATTCAAAGGACGCGGATCGACAACAAGCGAGGAAACATGAGCCTCCAAGGAATCACCGCTTACAGCTACGCTCCGATCACCGATGGTCACGCGCTCAAGTCGGCCGGATATGTCTTCGCGATGTACAAAGGGACCGAGGGGATCGGGTACAAGGATCTCACCTATCCGAAGGCGCTTGCCGAGTGCGTCGCGGCCGCGGTCGCGCTATCACCGTTTCACTTCTTTCACCCGATCGCCGATCCGGTAATCCAAGCGCGATTCTTCTTTAACTACGTCGGGATTCAATCGCTCGCGCCGTCGATCGACTTCGAGGAAGATGACGGCCAGCCGGCAACCGCAACGGCGAAGCTCGTCGATCACGTCCAGGAGGTCCGGGCTCTCTTCGGAGTCTGGCCTTACGTCTACTCGAATCCCTCCTTCTGGAGCGAGCACTACGCTCTCTATCTGCGATCGACAAATGCGCCTTTCGATTTCACTCTCTGCGGCCTGATGATCGCGAACTGGGGAGCGATCTCGCCGAGGATTCCGGCTCCCTGGAAGGACTGGGCCGCATGGCAGGATGCGAAGGAGATCTCGGGAGTTCCGGGAGTGAACGGCCATCCGGATCACATGCTATGGAACGGCGCTCTTCCGATCCCCGGAGGATCCTCGCCGGCTCCCGCTCCGCCCGATGCAGTCGATCGGCTCTGGAGGCGAGCTCTGCTGGAGTGGCCCGGAGTATGATTAGATAGAAGGCAGTACGCGCCGCCGCCGGGAAATAACCCGGCTTTGGACCTCGTAACTCGGCGGGGCTCCGGCGGTCCCCTGGCCGGGGGGCAAACCGGCCTCTCCTCCTCTAAGGGGGCCCGTCCAGTCAACGGGCCCCCTATCTATTCCGGCAAGATCTGTCCGAATACATAGCACAAGCGTTTGGGTTGCGCTCCTGGCGGGGACGTGGTACATTGGAGTCGCGGGGGACTGGCCCCGCTCCACAAAAGAGGAGGAACCATGACCACCGAAAGAAGGATCACACCTTCCCCGTTCGGAAAGATCTCGATCGCGCATGAGCCGATCCCCTGTTCGCTCTGCAAGAAGTCCCGGACGGACTGCCTTGAGATCGGAGTATGGCTCAATTCGCTTGAGGCGGTCGTTCTATTCGTCTGCCCTCGGTGCATTCGCGCTCGCAAGATTCACGTCTAGGGTGAGCGATGCAGACCCATTACTCGATCCGAAACGTATCGCCGACTCACGTCGCGACCGCTTGCGGCCGGCGCGTACCTCGCCGTATGACGCGCGTCGATCCGAATCATATCTCGTGCGGTCAATGCAAGTCGTACCGGCTCTCCGAGATCGCCTCGCGCTATCATCCGGAGTTCCGATCGTTCACTTTTGACGGCGAGCACGAGCACGCCGAATACTAAGGAGGAGATATGGCTAGATCAACCTGGGACGCGGAAGACGCGGCCAAGGCCGCACAGGAAGCGGAGAAAGAGATCCCCGGCCTGAAGACGGCCGAGGACGTCGCGAAGTGGGTCGCTCAGTATTACATGCGATGCGGATACAAGCGGCTCATGCGACCCTTCCTTAAGAAGTTCTACTTCACCGAGCCGAAGGAGGAGCCGGCAAATTAGGGGCTCACGACCCCGACGATCCGCCGATCGAATGACAAGATGAGGAGATCCAATGTCCGACAAGTCAGCAATCGCCGTTATCCCGTGGGAAGCCGGAATGAAAGCGGTCGGCTTCTATTCTACTTTCCCGCCGAACAACCCAAAGGCAACGATCGCCGCGATCAACGACTCGGAGCCGCTCGAGGGCTTCCTTAACAAGACGATCGTCGTCGTTCACGTTGTCATGCACAGCGTCGCGCTTCCCGACCCGCAGACCGGAGAGCTCAAGGATCAAACGCGGATCGTCCTCGTGACAAAGGACGGAAAGAATCTCGCCTCGATCTCAAAGGGAGTTCTCCAGTCCCTCAAGTTCGTCGCCGCGCTCGACAGCCCTCCGCCCTGGCTTGAGGGAATGGCATTCAAGGTCCAGCAATCGCCAGCGAAGAAGGGCCGGGTCTTCAAGCTTATTCCCGTTTAGATGATCCCCGACGCTCGCCGGCGCGACGGCGCTTCGGAGATCTCCAGGGCCCGGTCGCGTTCCGTGCTCTGGCTTTTAGAGAAGGAGGAAACGTGGTAACACCGTACCGAAAACCCGAGAAGGACATTCAAGTCTACATGACTCCGAACGCGGCCGAGGCGGTCGGCCGAGGCATTCACTATGCCCTTGAAAAACTTGAGCCGGACGGCATTACTCCAGGCTACGGGCGTTTCTATCGTTCCTTCCTGGAGATCCTCGAGGACGCGATCGACAAGGCGCGCGCCGGAGCGACCGTGCTCCTGGTAGCAAAAGACCATCACGTCCATCTCGCCGGATGGGGTCACGTTACTAAGTATCCGCTCTTCCAGATCTCGCCGCGAATGTGTTTCCTGCTAGGGACTGCGCTCTCCTTCCTGGAGAATAACGCAAACCTCCAGCCCGAGACAATGGCCGATGTAGCGCGAGCACGGAAGGAGCTCGGCGCGGCGGATTCCGCCGAGGGGGAGCGAACGATCGAATGGATCAACAAGGAGAGAGCATGAGACTCTTACTTGTGCTCGCGATCGCTTGTTTTGCGTTCGTTCCGCTAAACCTCGCTTGTATCATGCTTCTGGTGATAACGCACGACCCAAAGCGGTATATCGGATTCTTTAATGCATTCGCGGCTGGCATTTGCCTAACGGACGGCCTGAGCGCGCTCCAGACGTACCGACAGATTCGCTAGAGAGGAGGGGAAGTGATAGTCAATGGAGAAGAAGCAGACAAGTGGACAAAGGATGGATTAGCTCAAGATATAGCATGGTATATCGTCGATCAGTTTCCAGAAAAACACGCATGGCTAAGGGGCCGCGCAGGAAGCCCGTCGGACACAATGCTCAATGATAATCCAGCGGATTCGGTTTGCCCCGACTGCGGGGTAGCTATGGATAAACACCACGAGGTAGGTTGTGATATTGAGCGTTGCCCGTTTTGCGAAGGACAAGAGATCTCGTGCGGATGTAAATTAATAGCCGTTCTAGGAGCTCCGCCGAAGGAGGTAAGATGAGCGCGCGAGATCTTCTCTCACAAGAGATCGGAGAGGATGCGACATTGAGAGAAGAGATCGCTAGACTCAGGAGTGAACTTGATCTCTATCGGGCAAGCCTAGCTCCGCTACAAGAGCGAATAGAAGGATTGGAGCGCGAACGGGATTCGGCGCAAGATCTCGTGAATCAACTCGGCCTAAGAATAACGAAGGCTCTCAATGCGATCGTTCGGGAATCAGATCCAAGCTCCGGCCGGCCGTGGCTCGTGAGCCACGTCTGGAGTCTGCTAGATCCAACGAGCGAACCTCCGAGCGAATCTCCCTCGTAATCCCGAGCCGGCCGGATCATCCCTCCCTGGTCCTGCCGGCTCCCTCCCCTCCCCACGAGACAAGCTCCTCCACCAAACCCGACCTTCCCGGTCGGGTTTCTCCCTCCCCTCCCCACGAGACAAGCTCCTCCACCAAACCCGACCTTCCCGGTCGGGTTTCTCCCCTCCCCTCCCCACGAG
>Ga0187850_10002361_pt1 | contig 17626 bp, 16 predicted proteins | sample June2016WEW_4_15_FD_132436 | JGI IMG/M metagenome (GOLD analysis project Ga0187850, IMG submission 132436) | Peatland microbial communities from SPRUCE experiment site at the Marcell Experimental Forest, Minnesota, USA - June2016WEW_4_150 | ecosystem: Environmental > Terrestrial > Soil >... | reverse complement strand
GGTTCTTCTGGAACGTCGATCAGCACAAGAAGCTGGCCGAGCGGGTGGCGGACCTCGCCCACGTCACGTTTCAGACGAAGTTAGGATCGTATCTCGAGAAGACCAAGCGCATGGTGAAGCTGGTGCGCAGACTGGGCGGCTCGCCACACGCGGTGCGCGCCGCGGAATTGTGCAAGTGCGACCTCACCACCGAGATGGTGAAGGAGCTCACCGAGCTGCAGGGTGTCATGGGCGGGCTGTACGCGCGGGCACAGGACGAACCCGAGGAGGTCTGGCAGGCCATCTACGAGCACTACAAGCCGGCCAGCATGGAGGATTCGATCCCCGCGACGCCGGCGGGTCGCCTGGTGGCGCTCGCCGACAAGCTCGACACCCTGCAAGGCTGTTTCCGCGTTGGCCTGATCCCCAGCGGCTCGCGCGATCCGTTTGCGCTGCGCCGCGCGGCTCAGGGCGTGGTCAAGATCCTGGTGGAAGGGAAACTGGCGCTGCCGCTTCCCAAGCTGCTCGGCAAGGACCCGGCGCTGGCGGAGTTCTTCCTGGACCGCATTCGATACTACTTCAAGGACGTCCGCGGATTCCGCTACGACGAGGTCAACGCCGTCCTGACCGCCGGCTACGAGGACCTGACCGATGTCGAGAGCCGGCTCGCGGCCATCCAGGCCGTGCGCCCGACCAACGACTTCGAGCCGCTGGCGGCCAGCTTCAAGCGCATCAAGAATATCCTGCGGCAGGCGGAAATCGAGGTGGCTCAGGCTCCGCCCGCCATCGATGCCGCCCTGCTGGAACCCGGACCGGAAGCCGATCTGTTTAACGCCTTCGAGCGGCTCCGCCGCCGGGTCAAGCGATTCCGAAAGAAGAAGGAGTACCAGGCGGCGTTGGAGGCCATCGCCTCCCTGCGGCCGCGGGTGGATCTGTTTTTCGACGAAGTACTGGTGAACGCGCCGGAAGCCCAGATACGGCAGAACCGGCTCACCTTGCTACACAACCTGTTGAAGGAGTCTTCGGCGATCGCCGATTTCTCGGAAATAGTCACATCACAGTAGGCAGAGGAGAAAACTAGAGTTTTATTAATAAATACGTCTATTCGTTCGGCGGTGGCACGGCCGACGGCAGCGGAACGATGAAGGATGTCCTGGGCGGGAAGGGCGCGGGCCTGGCAGAGATGTCGCGCGCCGGCGTGCCTGTGCCGCCCGGGTTCACGATTTCGACGGAAGTCTGCAACATCTACTTCCAGAACAACAACCAGGTCCCGGCCGATATCGAGAAGCAGATCGACCAGGCGCTGGGGGTGCTGGAGGGCCGCATGGGCCAAAAGCTCGGCGACACCGCCAACCCGCTGCTGGTCAGCGTCCGCTCGGGCGCCAAGTTCTCGATGCCCGGCATGATGGATACCGTCCTGAACCTGGGGCTGAACGACCAGACGGTGAAGGCGGTCGAAGGGCGCAGCAACAACCCGCGCTTTGCCGCCGACTGCTACCGCCGGTTCATCCAGATGTTCGGCAACGTGGTGCTGGAGATCCCCAAGAGCGAATTCGACCACGTGCTGGAGGGCCGCAAGAAGAAGGTGAAGGCGAAGCTCGACACCGATCTGACCGCGACGGATCTCCAGGCGGTGATCGCCGAGTACAAGCAGGTGGTTGAGAAGAAGACCGGCAAGCCCTTCCCGCAGGCCGCCCACGAGCAGCTCAAGATGGCCATCGAGGCGGTGTTCCGCTCCTGGTTCAACCCGCGCGCGCAGCACTACCGCAAGATGAACAAGATCCCCGACGATCTGGGCACCGCGGTGAACGTGCAGGCGATGGTGTTCGGCAACCTGGGCGAGACCTCGGCCACCGGCGTGGGCTTCACCCGCAATCCGGCCACCGGCGCCAAGGAGTTCTACGGCGAGTTCCTGACCAACGCGCAGGGCGAAGACGTGGTGGCCGGCATCCGCACGCCGCACCCGCTCACCGAGCTCGACACGCTCATGCCCCAGGTCTACAACCAGCTCCACACAATCACCAGCAGCCTCGAGAAGCATTACCGCGACGTCCAGGATTTCGAGTTCACCGTCCAGGACGGCAAGCTGTACATGCTGCAAACCCGCAACGGCAAGCGCACCGGCCCGGCCGCCGTCAAGATCGCGGTGGATATGGTCGGAGAGGGCCTCATCACGAAGAAGGAAGCGGTGCTGCGGGTCGATCCGCAGCAACTGGATCAGCTTCTGCACCCGGTGATCGTGCCCGAGTCGCGCAAGACGCTGCAAAAGCTCGCGGTCGGTCTGCCGGCTTCGCCCGGCGCCGCGGTGGGCAAGGTCGTCTTCACCGCCGATGACGCGGTGGTGGCGGCCACGGCGAGCCCGGTGATCCTGGTTCGGGCCGAGACGGTTCCCGACGACATCCACGGCATGGAAGTGGCCAAGGGCATTCTGACCTCGCGCGGAGGCATGACCAGCCACGCGGCCGTGGTAGCCCGCGGAATGGGAATTCCGTGCGTGGCCGGCGCCGGCGCCATCCTCGTCGAGGAGCACAAGAAGCAGATCACCGTCACGCTTCCCGGCGGCACGACCGTGGCGCTGAAGGAAGGCGACTGGCTGTCGCTGGACGGCTCGACTGGCGAGGTGTTCGCCGGACAGGCGCAAACCGCCGATCCCGACCCCCGCTCCGGCGTGCTGGCTACCTTCATGGGCTGGGCGGACGAGTTCCGCGGCAGTTTCGGCGTGCGCGCCAATGCCGACATTCCGCGCGATGCCAAGGCGGCCCGCGCGTTCGGCGCCGAGGGCATCGGGTTGTGCCGCACCGAGCACATGTTCTTCGCCGAGGACCGCATCGCGCACATGCAGGCCATGATCATGGCCCGGGACGAGAAGGCGCGCCGCAAGGCTCTCCTAAAGCTGCTTCCGATGCAGCGCAGGGACTTCGCCGGGCTGTTTATGGCCATGGACGGTTTCCCGGTGGTCATCCGCACACTGGACCCGCCGCTGCACGAGTTCCTGCCCAAGCGCGAGGAGTTGATGGTCGACCTCGCCAGGCTGCCCCACCTCGACTTCAAGGCGAAGAAGGAGATGGCGGGCCGTTACAATATCAGCGTCGGCGAGTTGAAGACGCGGCTGCCCGAGTTGCTGCACCGCGTCGAAGAGTTGCATGAGTTCAATCCCATGCTGGGGCTGCGCGGCTGCAGGCTGGGCATTCTCTATCCCGAGATCACCGAGATGCAGGCGCGCGCCATTTTCGAAGCCGTGGTTCTGGCGGCCAAGAAGGGCGCGAAGGTCATTCCCGAAGTCATGATCCCGCTGGTGGGCTCGGTTAAGGAGCTCGAGAACCAGAAGGCGATCGTGGTGAAGGTGGCCGAAGAGGTGCTCGGCAAGGCCGGGATGAAGGACCAGAAGTACATGGTTGGGACCATGATCGAGATCCCGCGGGCGGCGCTGACCGCCGACCAGGTGGCCAAGGAGGCCGAGTTCTTCAGCTTCGGCACCAACGATCTGACGCAGACCGCGCTGGGCATTTCGCGCGACGATTACGTGCGGTTCTCGAAGGTCTACCAGGACCTGAAGCTGTTCCCGGCGGACCCGTTCGCGGTGCTGGACCAGGAAGGGGTGGGCAAGCTGGTGGAAATGGCGGTGAAACTGGGCCGCCAGACCCGGCCAGACCTGGAGATCGGCATCTGCGGCGAGCACGGCGGCGAGCCCAGCTCGGTGGAATTCTGCTACCGGGTGGGGATGAACTACGTGTCGTGCTCCCCGTACCGGGTGCCGATCGCCCGGCTGGCCGCGGCGCAGGCGGCGATCAGCGGCGACAAGAGCGAGACCACGCGCACGGCGTAGGTTTCACTGCAACTCTGTATTCCACCACCGCCCGGCCCTCGCGGGCCGGGCGGTGGTGTTTTTGGCGCCTTCGGGGCGTGATTCCGCCCGCGCGGGTACCCCAGCAGTTCGAGATTCGGGCAGAACCTGTTTTGGGATTATTCCACAATCGGTTCTATGCTTGTTCCCTTCAGGCCACACAACGTGGGGAACGAAGCGTCAAAGAGGTTCCGGGGACTTCTGATCGAGGCCAGGAAGCGCGCGGGCCTCACACAGTACGAGTTGGCTGCCCGTTTGAAGCGACCGCAATCGTTCGTCTCAAAATTCGAGCGCGGCGAGCGGCGGCTCGACGTACTGGAGTTCCGTGAAGTTGCCCAAGCGCTGGGAACCGACCCGATCCGTTTCCTGCGCAGGCTCTATCGAGAGGCGCCATGAGGATCGTGCGGGTCGAGACCCTCTTGAGTCGCGGTCCATACCCGAAATCCCGCCACTGGAAGCGGACTCGGAAGACCATCCATGAGGCGGCCTCGCGGTGCTGCTGGCCGCCTGGGAGCGGATCCTTCACGATCTACTCGGAGAGCGGGAAGAATCGGGGAGAGCGCAACGGAGTCCTGCCCATCAAGAGGGAGTTCGTCGAGCATCTCAGGGACAAGGGCTGGGCCATCGAGGGCAAAGCCAAGAGTGCTATGGGCCGCTGTGTTCGCCATTTCGACGCCGTGATCGCCGGACCGGACGGCCCGATTGTGGTCGAGTGGAAGACGGGCAACATCTCATCCAGCCATCTCTCCATGAACAAAATGTCGCTGCTCTTGAGTTCCGGGCTGATTGCTGCTGGAACCATGGTGGTCCCGTCCCGCGAACTGTACAAGCACTTGGCAGACCGCGCGGGAAGTATCCCGGAACTCGAGCCCTATTTCCCGATTTGGAATTCCATTCCATGTGAGAATGGGCTGCTCGAAATCCTGGTTATCGAACACGACAGGACAAGCTACGACGTTCCGAAGATACCAAGGCTGATCTCCGGCAGGGCCAGGGGTTGGCCCTCGACATAGTCGCCACTCTTGTGGTTGTGGATACCGCCTCCCTCGAGGCGTTCCACGATTTCGACGGCGAAGTCGATTTCCATTCCAAGCCAACGCCGGTTCTTCTTTTCGCAGACGGCAAGGGTGGTGCCGCTCCCGCCGAAAGGATCCAGGACCAAGTCGCCAGGGCACGTGCTCATTTCGACTACCCGGTCCAAGATCTTCGTGGAGAGGGCGTTCGCCCGCCGCTCTCTCGACTTGAACTTCCAGTGTCGCACCGGGGGTATGTCGGTCCATACATCTTTGAGGTTGACGCCTTTCGGGTTCATTGCGTCGCGGTGCCCACCATAGTCCTTGACTTCTCCTCCGCAATGACGGCACGTCAGGATCGGTGTCCTGATCCGCCTGAACGTCTTGGCCCTGCCTTTCGTGTAGTAAAGGAGGCTGTAGTGGCTGGGGTGGAGCCGTCCCGGAATCGGGAGACAAGTCGAGATCTCCACAGCAATCCAGTGGCGGAAATCCATCCCCAACGAGGTCAGGTACGCCCCGAGAAGAACGTTCCATTTCGGAAGGTTGTAGAGAAAGAGCGCGCCACCCGGTTTCAGGGTTCTTACGCACTCCCGAATCCACCGATGGCACCAATCAAGGTACTCACTGTCCGGGCGTTCGTCTGTACAGTTCTGTCCATACTCCTTGCCCAGATTGAACGGCGGGTCTGCAAAGACGGTGTCCACTACCGCGTCTCTGATGGCGGGGAGGATCTCCATGCAATCACGATCGAAGAGGGCGCCCAGGGCCGTGATGTAGTACGGATGGACTGACTCGTCCTTGAAGTATTCAGGGACTTGGAAGTCACGGTCCTCCCACTGGAGCCGGGGCTAACGAACAAGCTGCATGGCCGGAATCATCATTGTACCTCACCTCGCGGGAAATGACGAACCAGGAAAACCCAAAACCGGTTTTCCAGTAAGGGATCGGCTGGGGCGGGGAACGACTTTAGGGCAGCCGGCACGAAGGCCGGCACCGAGCGTCCGTGCTGGACCAAGAAGGAGTCGACAAGCTGGTCGAAATGGCGGTGAAGCTGGGCCGCCAGACCCGTCCGGACCTGGAGATCGGCATCTGTGGCGAGCACGGCGGCGAGCCGAGCTCGGTGGAATTCTGCTACCGGGTGGGGATGAACTACGTGTCGTGCTCTCCCTACCGCGTCCCCATCGCCCGCCTCGCCGCCGCCCAAGCCGCCATCAGCGGCGACAAGAGCGAGACCACGCGCACGGCGTAGTTTTCACTGCAACTCTGCATTGCACCACCGCCCGGCCCCGCAAGGGCCGGGCGGTGGTGTTTTTGGGCTGGGTTCTCGCCCAGGCCAGCAAAGCCAGACCTTTCACGGGCCTTGTTCGGTATAAGATAGAGCCATGAGTACAGCGGATGCGGTGATCGTGAGTTCGCCCGACGTCCTTGGTGGGACGCCCGTTTTCAGGGGTACACGCGTCCCGTTCCAGACCTTCATGGACTATCTCGAAGCCGGCCATCCCCTCACCGAGTTCCTGGAAGACTATCCGAGCGTGGCCCGCGAAGCGGCGGTTGCGGCACTGGAGCAAGCGAAGGCCTTGCTGCTGGCACGCGTTGCATGAGAATCCTTTTCGACGAGTGCCTGCCGCGGCGCCTGAAGAACTGCCTGCCGGGACTCGACTGCCGGACCGCTCCGGAGATGGGGTGGGCGGGGAAGAGCAACAGTGATTTGCTCGCCCTCGCGGAACCATCGTTCAGTGTGCTCATCGCGATGGACGCCAACCTCGACTATCAGCAGAACCTTCGAGGCCGCCGTCTGTCCGTCATCATCCTCCGCGCAAGATCGAATCGGTACGAGGATCTGGCGCCGCTGGCGCTTGCGATCGCCGAGGCAGTGGAGGCGATCAAGCCGGGAGCGATGGTCCGCGTTGCCTGAAGGAGACTGCCGGGCGGGCAGATCGCGCTGGCCACGGAGACCCTCGTTCAAATCGGGTGGAGAATCCAGGTAGCATAAGGGGTGCGTTTGTGATTCAAACATGGGAAACGGCAAAGACGTTGTCATCGGCATAGACAGCAGCACCACCGCTACGAAGGCGATCGCCTGGAGAGGCGACGGCGGGATCGCGGGGATCGGGCGCAGCCCGATACCGCTCGCCAGCCCAGCCAACGGCCGGTATGAGCAGAACCCGGAGGACTGGTGGCGGTCTGCCTGCAAGGCGTTGGGAGACTTGTGGGAGCAGGTAGCGCCAGAACGGGTTGCCGCCGTGGCGATCTCCAACCAGCGGGAAACCTTCGCGCCGCTGGGGCCGCAAGGCGATCCGGTTCGGCCGGCCATCGTGTGGCTCGACCAGCGGTGTGAACAGGAGGTGGCCTGGCTCGCCGGCAGGGTCGGCAAGGACGAGATTCATCGAATCTCGGGAAAACCGCCCGACATGGCGCCGGTAGCCTACCGGATTGCCTGGATGCTGCGCTGGGAAACGGAGCTGTTCCGTGCCACCGCCATGTTCGCGGACGTCCATAGCTACCTGGTTTGGCGGCTCGCCGGGGCGTTTCGAACGAGCTGGGCGAGCGCGGACCCGCTGGGCCTGTTCGACATGGAGCGGAAAATCTGGTCTCCGGAGGTGATGGCCGCGCTGGAGTTGCGTGAGGAGCAACTGCCGCAGTTGGCAGCCCCCGGGAGCGTGGTCGGTGTGGTCGGCGACTCCGCTGCCGCCGCAACCGGGCTCGCTCCGGGTACGCTGGTAGTCGCCGGGGGCGGTGACGGACAGGCTGCGGGTCTGGGGGTCAACGCGCTGGTTCCCTGGCGCGCCTATCTGAATCTCGGAACCGCGGTCGTCTCGGGCACCTACTCTCGCGAATACCGTACCGGCACGGCGTGGCGCACCATGGGGAGTTGTTCGGGCGAGGGCTACTACTACGAGACGAGCCTCCGGGCCGGGACCTTCCTCCTGGATTGGTTTGTGCGCCACCTCTGCCAGGCGCCGGAGGGAGACCGCGGCATCTACGAGAGGCTGGAGGCCGAAGCGGCGAATGCCCCCATCGGCAGCGACGGGCTGCTCACATTGCCGTACTGGGGCGCGGTGATGACGCCTTACTGGGACCCTCAGGCCAGGGGATGCTTCGTAGGGTTCACGGCATCCCACCGCCTCGGTCACATCTATCGATCCCTCCTGGAGGGCATCGCCTTGGAACAGACGCTGGTGACCGGCATGATCGAGGAGCAGACCAAGGCCGGGGTCCGGGAGTTCGTGGCGATTGGGGGCGGCGCTTCGAGCGACCTGTGGTGTCAGATCTTGGCGGACGCTTCCGGCAAGGTTGTCCGCAGATCCCGGACTGTTGAGGCCTCCAGCCTGGGGGCGGCCATTTGCGCGGCAGTGGGCGCGGGTTGGTTCCCGAGTGCGGCCACCGCTGCCGAGGCGATGTGCGGCGAAATCACTCGGGTAACGGAACCCTGCCCGCAACGCGCCGCACGTTACGCCGAACTTCTGGGGATCTATCGGGAACTCTACCCGCAATTGCGCGAGACGTTCGCGAAGCTGGCGCGATTCACGGCGCGCTAGCACGTCTTATACCTCCGGCCGAGAATTGCTTCGTGCCCCAGCATCATCAGCAGACCGGCGATCCAGGCGACATGGCCGATGTCGACGGCCATGTGTTCTATTGCGAGGAAGATCCAGGTCGGCGGAATGAGGACCAAGGCGACGATCGCAATTCTGCGCCGCAGCCTCCCGCCTTTTTGGCGGACCCGCAGGTAGAGGTAGGCCAGCACCATGGGGTTGATCAGCCCAATGGCCAGGAGGAGCAAGCCAGACAGGGTCCACGCCTTCGGGTTAAATGGGGGCGAGAGGGCCAGCAAGGCACACCCCCAGCCGGGTATTGACTCCGAGTAGCGCGTGACGATAACCGCCGGCAAGAAGAAACTTGCCAGGTAGACCATCACGCCCAGCCACAGGCAGATCCGTTCGATAGAACTACTAGTTCGGCTGCCTGGGCTGGAAACGAAAGCCGGTCCGGGTTGTTCCATGAGGTTGTCCACGGTCCGATAGTAGGCCAAGGGGGGCTTCGGAGTCCTTCGGAAAGTCTTACAGAGATCTCACAAAGTGCTTGAGACGCCCGAGAATTGCCTAGGACGTCTCGTACTTCCGGCCGAGGATTGCTTCGTGCCCCAGCATCAGCAGCAGGCCGGCGATCCAGGCGACATGGCCGATGTGGACGGCCGTTCTTTGTGTTGCGAGGAAGATCCAGGTCGGCGGAATGAAGGCCAAGGCGATGATCGCAATTCTGCGCCGCAGCTTTCGGCCTCCTCGCCAGAACCACAGACCAAAGTAGGTCAGCACCAGGGGGTTGATCAGCCCGCTGGCCAGCAGCAGCAAGCCGGACACGTTCCACGCCTTCGGATTAAATGGGGGCGAGAGGGCCGTCCAGGCGCACAGCCAGCCCGGTACTGGCTCGGTGTTGGGGTAGTCTGGGACGTCAACCGCCGGCAAGAAGAAACTTGCCAGGTAGACCATCACGCCCAGCCATAGGCAGATCAGTTCGAGAGAACGCTCACTTCGACTGCCTGGGTTGGAAACGAAAGCCGGTCCAGGTTCTTCCATGAGGTGCTCCATGGTCCGATAGTAGGCCAAGCGGGGCTTCGGAATCCTTCGGAAAGTCTTACAGAGATCTCACAAAGTGCTGATGGCGCTCAAGGAAGAGGGCGCAGCATGGACTGGAAGCGGGGGTCGCGGCGCAGGGCGTCAAAGGTGGGGTCAACCTTGTAGTAGATGAGGTAGTCGGATCGCTCCTCGACCGCTTTCCGCAGCCATTCGAGCGCCTGGTCCCGGTCGCCGAGGCCGGCGTAGAGCGATGTGAAATAGAGGGCCGGGACGTACTTCTCCCGGGCGATCTCCCGAAGCCTCGCCAGTTGCTCCTCGGCTTTCGCCCGCTGGCCGGCGGCGGCATAGGCATGCCCGAGCCCGGCCACGGTGCTCGCGCTCGCACCCGACAGCGCCACCGCCTGGGTGAACTCGGCAATGGCTTCCCGGTGGAGCCCTTTCTGCTCGTAAGCCATGCCGAGCGTCTGATGGGCCAGCGCAAAGCCCGGCTCCAGCTCAAGGGTCCGGCGATAGGCCTCGATCGCCCGATCGTATTGCCGGGAGTAGTAATAACACCAGCCGGCACCGACGTTGATCACCAGCGACAGGGGATCGAGTTCTCGCGCCTTGTTCATCTCCGCAAGGGCCTTGTCGAGCTTTCCCGCGGCGAGGTAGTAGTGGCTGTACCAATGGTGCGCGGTGGCATAGCCCGGATTCAGCTCGATAGCGCGGCGGAACTCCTTCTCGGCTCCCGGAAGGTCCCAGTCGTAGGAAAGACGCGCATAGGCCAGCGAGGCATGGCCCTCCGCCAGGTCCTGGTCGATCTTGAGGGCCTGCATGGCGGCGGTCTTGGCCAACGGCATTGCCTTGGCGGGTGGCAGCGCGTCATAGGCGTTGGATCCCAGCAGCGCGTAGGTGTCGGCCAGCCCGGCGCAGGCCAGCGCGTAGGAGGGATCTTTGTCGATAGCCTGCTGGAAGAACCCGATGGCTTCGAGCAGCGCCGCCTGGGTGCGTTTGTTCCAGAGGTAGCGCCCTTTGAGATAGGCGTGATAGGCCTCGCGGTCGACGGGGCGGGAGCGGGCCAGCGACTCCTGCTCCTGGGGCGTCATCTTGACCCGGACTTCGTGGGCGATGGCGCCCGCCACCTCGCTTTGGAGCGCCAGCACATCCCGGAGGTCGCGCTCGTAACTGTCGGCCCACAGCAGCCGCCCGGTCTTGACGTCGATCAGCCGCGCGTTGATCCTCACACGGTCTCCCGAGCGCAAGACCGTGCCCTCCACTACGGCGCCCACCCCGAGATCCCGCCCAACGTCCACCAGCCGTACGGCCGGCCCCTGGAACCGCATCACCGAGTTCCGCGCGATCACGCGCAGGGTTCGAATCTTCGCCAGGTTGGTGATCAGGGCCTCGGTCATGCCCTCGGAGAAGTAATCCTGGGCCGGATCGTTGGAGAGGTTCTTGAGCGGCAGCACGGCGAGGGAGGCGCTGGCGCTGGCGGCGATCCAGAACCAGCCCGCCACGACGAGCAGGGCCACGGCCGCGCCTATGACGCCCGCCGCCCAGAGCCTCCTCTTCGACCGTCGCGGCGGTGCGAGCGCTGCCTCGCCCGAAATCTCGCTTGCCGGCGCGACAAAACGGTATCCCCGCTTCGGAATGGTCTCGATGTACTCCTCTCCCAGCACCTTCCGCAGGATCGAGATGTTGCGCGCCAAGCCGCCCTCCTCGACGAAGGTGTCGGGCCAGACGATCTTCATCAGCTCGCCCTTTTCGAGTACATGGCCGCGGTGAGCGAGGAGCGCCAGCAGCGTGTCGGCCGCCTTGGGCGCGAGCGGCACCACCTCGCCCGCGCGCAGCAGGAGATGATCGTCCGCGTCGAACCGGAACGGGCCGAACTCGTAGATACGCTTGGGCTGCTCGGGCATTGTCACTCTGGGTTGATCCAGGTTACCAGAAGCGCGTAGCTCGTGGCCGCCGCGGGATCATGGTTTCGGCTTCCTCAGGTCGTACACGTAAATCGAATAGCCGACCTTGGCCATCGGCGTCCGCTCGCGGAGCCAGCGATAGCTCGCCGAACCGAGGTAGACGTCGTGCAGGAGCGTGACGCTGATCGCGGCAAGGCAATCGACTTGGCCGCGGCCGGTGAGGTCATCGGTCGTCGGCAGGCCCTGGTACTCGATCCCGTAGTAGGTCATGCTCGCGCGGCCGAAGTAGGCGACGCAGACCGGCTGCTTCCAGCGGATCGAGTCGAGGTACTTCCGCAGTTTCTTCAGGTCCTGCCCCCAGTCGATATTGGAATCGACGAGGTACTCTGGGCCGCGGCCCGGACCGCCGGCCAGCGTGTTGAAAAAGGCCAGGTAGTGGGGGTAGATCCCCACCGACTCGGCCAACAGGACCGCGATGACGAGCGCCAGCAGGCCGGCGCGCGCCCAGCGAAAGCGGTCGAGCCGCTTGTGGAACAGGGCCGCGGCGAGCAGGACGAACAGAAACGGATACACGGGCAGCAGGTGGCGGATGCCGATGTTGATGTGGCTCAGCATGCTCAGCAGGAAATATACCGCCGGAGTCAGCGAGACGACGAGCCAGCGCAGCGGGATGGCGCGCAATCCTCTGAGCGCCACCAACGGGCCGGCGCGCGCCAGCCAGAGGAGGGCCAGCCCGAAGCACGCCGCGCAAAGCAGCAGGACGGCGGTTGGCGTTTTCACCGCGAACACCACCGGGAAGTAGTACCACCAGCCGGTCTGCGAGTGCTGGCCCATGAGGTAGGCAGGATGACCGAGATGGTCATGTACCGCCTGCGCGTGCAATCCGACCAGATAGGGATGGGCGGGCAGGCCCAGCCGCTTCCCAAACCAGTGCAGCGCAGCGCTCACCGGCGTGGAGCGATCCACCACCGCCGTCAGGCGCGGGCCGTGAATCGACCGCACGGTCTCCGGCCCGTAAACTACGCAGACCGTGGCCACGCAAATCGTCCCCGCAATGACGAGCGAGACGGCCAGATGCTTCGCCGAGAGCCGGCCTCCGCGGCCTTCCTGCCACCAGCGCAACAGGTAGAACAACAGCAGCAGGGGCAGCAGGAACAATGCCGAGAACTTGCTGACCAGCGCAAGGCTGAGCATGGCGGCGGCTAGCACCAGGTCGCGGTATCTCTTGGTCTCCAGAAACTTCGCCCAGGTGACCACTGCCAGGAAGATGAACAGCGTCACCATCAGATCGGCGGTCACATAGCGGCTGTGGGCGATCAGGTTGGGATCGAAGGCGAACAAAAAGAGCGCAAGCACCGCGGGCGCCGCGCCAAACTCCCGCCGCGCCCACAAGACGAGCAGCAGGCCGAACAGCAATGTCAGCAGGATGGCGCCCGCGCGACCGAGAAACAGCAGGGTGTCGGCCGGGACGCGATTCTGGTGCATAAACTGGTAGCTGAAATCGGCCTGGTCCGCGGTGTCCCAGACCTGGCGGTCCGCGGGCAGCGAGGGGTTCAGTGGCAGCAAGGGCAGGGCAAAGAGCAGCTTGAACAACGGAGGATGCTCGCGGTTCATGCGGTAGTCGCCGGTTTTCCAGTAGCTGTATCCGGCAGCGAGATAAATGCCTTCGTCCCAGGTTTGGGTCTCCTGGAGAGCCGAGAGCACCTGAACGGCGCCCATCGTCACCAGCAGCGCGGCCACAGCAGCCCAGAAAGCGGCCCGGACCAATCCTGGAGGTCTATTCATACCTCAGCGCTTCGGCCGGGGCGATGCGGCTGGCGCTGCGGGCGGGGTAAAGGGTTGCCAGGAAGCTGATCAGGATGGCCAGGGCCGCGATCCAGACGCTATCCAACCAGCGCGGGTCGAAGGGGACGTAGCTGAGGGCGTAAACCTCCTCGTCCAGTTGGATCCAGCGGTACTTGTCGGCCAGGAAGCAGAGGGAGTGCCCGGCCACCAGCCCGATCGAAGTGCCGATCACTCCGATCAGTAGACCCTGGAACTGGAAGATGCGGCGGATCTGCGCCTGCCGGGCGCCCATGGACACCAGGATAGCGATGTCACGGTACTTCTCCATCACCATCATCATCAGCGTGATCAGGATGTTGAGCGCGGCCACCAGCACGATGAGGCCGATGGTCACCCAGGTGACCACCTTCTCCATGTTCAGCGCGCTCAAGATGTGCTTGTTCTGCTCCATCCAGGTGGTGGCGGCCAGGCGCGGCCCCACCAGCTTGTCTGCCGCGCGGGCAACCTCGGGAGCCCGGTAGATGTCGTCCAGCTTCAGCTCGATGCTGTTGATGACATCCTCCAGAGACAACAGTTTCTGCGCCGACTTGAGCGAGGTGAAGACCCAGGCCGAATCGATTTCGAAGAAACCCGATTCGAACACGCCGACGACACGGAAGCGGTAGTCCGAGGGCCTGGGGCCCAGGGGCGTCAGCTCCCCTTGCGGGCTCATCACGTTCACGATGCTGTTCATCTTCACCCCGAGCGCCTGAGCCACCTTGGCGCCCAGAATAATGCCCGGAAAGCCCGTGTCGGCCTTGAGGTTCTCGATCGAGCCGGCCTTCAGGTGGCGCAGCATGTCGCTGGTCTCTACTTCCGCGGCGGTTTGGATGCCCTTCAGCACCACCCCGTCGGAATTGCCGCCCACGTAGAGATAGACCTGCCCGTACAGGGCGGGCGAGCCCGCGGTCACGTGCGGGATTTTGCGGAGCCTGGCAATCGTCTCGGGCCAATTCTCGATGCCGGTCCCGGGCTCCTTCTCCATGATGTTGACGTGGGCGTAGGCGCCCAGCAGGCTGCGCTGGAGCGTGTTGCGGAAGCCGTTGTTGATGGCCAGGGCAATCACCAGGGCCATGACCCCGGCGGCCACGCCCAGAACCGAAATGACGGTGATGATGGAGATGACCGCCTGCTTGCGCTTGGCTCTGAGGTAACGGCGCGCGACGAAGAACTCGAAACGGGCTGTGGGCATCTTCATGCGGAGGTGTCGGCCGCGCGGAGTTCGTCGGCCAGACCGATCGGCCCTTCCGGCCGCAAGAGGGGGAACAGGATCACGTCGCGAATGGACTTGGAGTTGGTGAGCAGCATGACCACGCGGTCGATGCCGATTCCCTCGCCGGCGGTGGGCGGCATGCCGTAGGCGAGGGCGCGCAGGAAGTCCTCGTCCATCTGGTGGGCCTCCTCGTCGCCCTGCTCGCGGAGGGCCAGTTGCTGGTCGAAGCGGCGGCGCTGCTCCAGGGGGTCGTTCAGCTCGGTATAGGCGTTGGCGATCTCCATTCCGGCGGCGATGATCTCGAAGCGCTCGACGAAGGCGGGCTCGTCGGGCTTGTTCTTGGAGAGCGGCGACATCTCGATGGGGAAATCGTAAATCAGGGTCGGCTGGATGAGCCGCGCCTCGACCACGCGCTCGAACAGATCCACCAGCGCCTCGCCGGGGGAACCCTTGGTGGAGTGGCACTTCAACCACTCGGGGTCCCGCACCTGCTCGAGGGTCGGCCGGTCCGCGGCCTGCCAGAACTCGACAATGGACTCGCGCATGCTGAGCCGTTCGAGGCGGCCGAAATCGAGCGTGTGCCCCTGGTAATCGACCACGGTCGAGCCGGTTGCGTCGAGCGCGACCTGCCGCAGCAACTCAGCCGAGAAATCCATGAGGCCGCGGTAGTCGGTGTAGGCCTGGTAGAACTCCAGCATGGTGAACTCGGGGTTGTGCCGGGTCGAGATCCCTTCGTTGCGGAAGTTCCGGTTGATCTCGTAGACGCGATCCAGCCCGCCCACCACCAGGCGCTTCAGGTACAACTCCGGCGCGATGCGAAGGAACAGATCGACGTCCAGGGTGTTGTGATGGGTGACAAAGGGCCGGGCGGTGGCGCCGCCGTACAGCGGCTGCATCATCGGCGTCTCGACCTCCAGGAAACCGCGCGCCTCGAGCTGGCGGCGGAACGAAGCGACGATCGCGCCGCGCGTGAGAAACACCTGGCGAACCTCGGGATTGGCGATCAGGTCCAGGTAGCGCTGCCGGTAGCGGATCTCGACGTCCTCCAGGCCATGCCACTTCTCGGGCATCGACAGCAGCGTCTTGGCCAGGAAGTACAGGCGCTCGACGTGCACCGACAGCTCGCCGGTCCGGGTGCGGAACAAGTAGCCTTCGGCGCCCACGATGTCGCCGATGTCGAGCAGTTGGAAAAGCTGGAAGTCACTCTCGGCGATCGAATCCTTCCGGACGTAGATCTGCAACTGCTGGCCGTTTTGGAGAAGGTGGGCGAACCCGGCTTTCCCCATGCGGCGGATGGTCTGGAGGCGGCCGCAGATGCGCAGCGGGACCTTTTCGGCCAGATCCTCGGCTGTCTTGGCGTCGTAGGCGGCGCGGACTTGGGGGATCGTGTGAGTGAAATCAAACCGCTGGCCGTACGGGCGATAGCCCAGCGCCTGGATGTCGCGGATGCGCTGGAGGCGCTGCTCCAATAGCTCTTGTTCCAAGAAACTCTCCTTGAGGCAGGACGAACTTCCGCCCTACATTATAATGGACTCCATTGGCTTCGATCTCCATCGTCATTCCCGCCTACAACGAAGAAGCCCGCCTCCCTTCCACGCTATCCGCGATCTTGTCGCACCTGGCAGCACGCGGCTGGGCGGACTATGAAGTCCTGGTGGTGAACGACGGCTCGACGGACTCCACCGCCGCGGTGACGGAGCAGATTCGGGCGGCGCACCCGGGAATCCGGCTGCTCGAGAACCCGGGGAACCGGGGGAAGGGTTATTCAGTGCGGCACGGTATGCTCGAAACCCGGGGCGAATGGGTGCTGTTTACCGACGCGGACCTTTCGGCGCCGATCGAGGAACTGGACAAGCTGCTCGACGCGGCGCGGGACGAGCAGGCCGCGGTGGCGATCGGCTCGCGCGCGCTGGACCGGTCGCTCATCGCGCTGCACCAATCCTGGTTCCGCGAGACGGCGGGCCGCATCTTCAACCTGCTGATGCGTCTGGTGACCGGGCTGCCCTTCGCCGACACGCAGTGCGGATTCAAGCTCTTCGAGGGCGGGGCCGCGCGCGAGGTGTTCCGCCGCCAGCGCATCGAGCGCTGGGGATTCGACGCCGAAGTGCTGTTCATCGCCCGGAAGCTGGGCTACAAGATGGTGGAGGTCCCGGTCCGCTGGAGCCACTCCGCAGGGACCAAGGTCAGCATGTTGGGCGACAGCGTGAACATGTTCCTGGACCTGCTGCGAATCCGTTGGAACCAGATCAGGGGATTGTACAGGTGAGGCCCTGGCTAGCCAATTGACGATTGAAGATTGAGCCATTGACGATTGCTCCGATCCGGGTTCGGGCCGGCAACATCGTCAATGAAGCAATCGTCAATCTTCAATCATCTTTTCACGATCACTTCACGCAGGGCGTCGCGCGTGAGAAAGAACTTCACCGACTCGAAGGACTGGAACAGCTTCTCCACCGCCCGATTGTTGAAGAACCGGGCCGGGCGCCGCACCGGGCGGAAGGAGAGCAGCAGCGTACTGGCATCGAAGATGCGGTAGTAGTACGCCGGGACGGAGTCCGCCCGTTCCCCAGCGTGGAAGATGGCAAGCAGATAGCTGCGCGGCTTCAAGATCCGGGACAGCCGGTCCACCGCGGCTTTCAGCAGGGCTGGGGCCAGGTACTCGATCACATCCCAGGCCAGAACGCCGTCGAAATGATCCTCAGGGAAGTTCAGACTCTGTTCGAGGAACGCCTCGATCCGTGCCGGCACCGATTGATTGGCGAAGAAATCGCCCTCGCCGAAGGCCAGGTCGAGGCTCTGCAGGAGATCCTCGGAGTAGAGTTTATGGCCCAGGTTGGTGATGAAGGCGATGTTGGCCTGGGAGGCCCCGGAAAGGTCCAGGATCCGGAGCCCGGGCTCGTGCTGAATCTGGCCGAAGAACTGCTCGAGACCATTGCTGTGGCGCGTGTAAACAGTGGGATCGTTCCCGCCCCGGGGCTCCAGACCGCGAACCGAAGCCTGCGCCGGGCGCTGCGAGGGCGGGTATGGAGCCAAGCGCGAGCCGCCTGAGGGATCGGCTCGCGTCAGAGGCTTCCAGCGATCGTTCAACAAAACGGCCTCATTGCTCAGTATTTCGGTTCGGTGCTCACCGCTCCCACCAGCGGGCTTGGCCCGGCGGGCGCCGGTTGCTGGACCGGGCGCACGGCGGCGGCCGCCTTGGCGGCTTCCCCAACCTTCACGATGTCGATGCTGCCCTTGAAGTAGGCGCCGTCCTCGATGATGATGCCGCCGGTCTT